>Ga0326512_10001386_pt1 | contig 18873 bp, 19 predicted proteins | sample 1_2617_0518_D_FD_203652 | JGI IMG/M metagenome (GOLD analysis project Ga0326512, IMG submission 203652) | Bovine rumen microbial communities from UC Davis, California, United States - 1_2617_0518 | ecosystem: Host-associated > Mammals > Digestive system > Stomach > Rumen | place: USA... | reverse complement strand
GGCATTTGCACGCAAAATTCTAAAAACGATTTTTTTCCGGTCTCCGGGCACTTTACCAGAAAGGAGCTGATCAGGATGGCAAGACCGAGAAAATTGCTGTCAGAGCAGTCCGGCCATCTGACAGTCTACACACAGGAGCGCCGGAAAATCGAAGAGGAATCCATTAAGCAGGAAGTGAAGCTGCCGGAGAGACCGCCGGCGCACCTCGACAAGATAGCAAAGAAGGAATGGAAAGCTAAGGTCGCCCTGATGAATGCCAATGAGACGATCGGGGAGCTCGACCGGGCTAACTTTGAAGGCTACTGCATAAACTACAGTGGATTCGTGCAGACCACAAAGCGTCTGGAACAGCTCCGGAAGCTGGACACAGCCGAAGGGCTGGACGCGGAAGAATCGCTTGTAAAGATGCAGAAGACGTATGCGGCGGAAATGCGGGCATTCGAGAGCAAGTGCGGATTGGATCTGTCGTCACGCCTTAAGGCGGCAAGTAACAATTTCGACAAGGCGACCGCTGAGATAGAGGACAAGTTCGGAATCATCTGATGACCATCCTCGAAGAGATCACCGCATACGCACATGATTGCATCGAAGGACAGTGGAGCCTTCGGAGCTGCCGGAAGCATAAACAGGCGTGCATGAGACTGCTCCGGGACATCGACCGCATTGGCTCAGACGACTTCCCGTATGTCTGGAATGAAGCCAGGGCGCAGTCGATCGTTGACTGGTTCTCGTACCTGCGGCACTCAAAGGGAATCCTGGCAGGCAAGCCGATAAGACTCACGACATGGCAGAAGTTCAGACTGTGCCAGCTATACGGATGGAATCACAAAGATACTGGTCTGAGGCGCTTCCGGAAGTCATATACGCAGGTCGGACGAAAAAATGCCAAGTCACAGGAACAGGCTGGAGTCGCTCTTTACGAAATGTCCGTAACTGCCATGAAGAATGGCGAAGTTGCCGAAGTCTACACCGCCGGCACAAAGCGGGAACAGTCGCTGGTAGTGTTCAACGAGGCAGATCTGATGCTGAGAGGATCACCTCTCCGGCCGAAATTTAAAGTGGGCGTTAACAAGATAACGCATAGGGCGTCAGCGTCCACGATGAAGCCCCTCAGCAAGGATGACCGGAAGACGGGAGATGGCTCAAACCCGGCCATGCTCATCGTTGATGAGTATCATCAGCATCAGACATCGGAGTTCTATGACCTGGGATTAGGATCCCAGACAATAGAACCTCTGCTCATGTGCATCACGACTGCCGGCGTAGACCTGAACTATCCGTGCTACGTACAGGAATACCAGCTCTGCAGCAGGATATTGGACCCGGACAGCGATGTTGAGGATGACACCTATCTCATAGATATCTGTGAGCTGGATCCGGAAGATTACGAGGATATCGACAGCCTGGATAACGAGGAGCTCTGGTGGAAGGCAAACCCGATCCGCATGAGCTACGCGAAAGGCCGGGAGAAGATCTATCTGGAGTGGAAGACTGCCAGGGAAGTCCCGGAAAAGATGTCCATGTTCTTGACCAAGCTCATGAACATCTGGGTGCAGGCCAGACAGAACGGCTACATGAACATGGTCAAATGGAAGGCTTGCGAGGTCAAGGAACTGCCGATCGACATCAGAGGTAATCCGGTATACATCGGCCTCGACCTGTCGGCCAAGCTCGACATGACGTCTGTCAGTTTTGTCATACCGTTCACAAGGTCAAATGATGACCGGGGGAACCCGATCCTTGAGTATATCGTGTTCTGTCACAGCTTCATTCCGAACAGGGAGAGGCTTGTCGAGCATATCCGCGTGGATAAGGTCGCATACGACGCATGGGAGCGGCAGGGGTTCATCACGGTGACCGATACGCCTATCGTCGACCAGTCGCAGATGCTCAATTACATCTTTGGATTCGTCAAGGATCATGAGTTAAAGATCCAGTGCTTCTGCTTTGACCCGGCGAATGCCGCCAAAATCATGATGGAACTATCGGATGAAGGCTTTGCGGTAGAGGAAGTGTTCCAGAGCTACAAGCACCTGAATGAAGCGACCTGCGGATTCAGGGAGCAGGTCTATTCGCGAAATGTGTACTACCTGCATAACCCGATGCTGAACTATGCGATGGGAAATGCGGTCCTGCGCGTGAACAATGGCCTGATAAAGGTTGATAAAGACGCGACGACAAAGAGAATCGACCCGGTCGATGCTACTCTCTGCGGGTTCAAGCTGGCATCGTATCACGATTTTGGAACAGACTTCGAGGAAGCAATCGAGGCGTTCCTGAATATGGAGTTATGAAATGAGCTTAACAGAAAGATTTAAAAATGCATATCGAGCCTTCTTCGATTCGGGTCCGACAGTACCGCTCTACGGCGCAGAGACGGAGAAGCTGCTCGAATGGCTTGGGATTGACCCGAGGAATACGAAGGCGATTGAGGAAGTCACGTACTACACATGCCTCAAACTGCTTTCAGAGACTATTGGGAAAATGCCTCTGAAGTATTACCGGATGACGGATGAGGGCAGGATTCGCGCCGAGCCTACCAGGGCAACGCGGCTCCTGACGGTCAGGCCGAATCCGTACATGACACCGACTACGCTGTGGACCACCACAGAAATGAATTGCCAGCATTACGGGAACGGCTACATTTGGATTCGCAGAAAGTTCACGCCTGCAAGATATGGCGGAACATGTGAAGTCATGGACATATGGCCGATGCAGTCGAATTCGGTCAGCGTTTACATGGATGATGCGGGGATTTTCGGGGATGCCGGGAAAATCTATTACGGTTATGTGGACCCGAAGACCGGCAAATCGTACATGTTCCAGTCGGATGACGTCATGCACTTCCGAACATGGTACTCGCTCGACGGCATTACCGGAGAGCCGGTAAGGAAGATACTCAATTACACACTTGAGGGCATGGGCGCGTCACAGGAAGTCATGAACAACCAATACAAGCAGGGACTTACTGCCGCGATGGCGATGCAGTACACAGGTGACCTGAGCGATGACAAGCGGAAGCTTCTCACAAAGAAATTCGCGGATGCGCTCTCCGGACCGAAGAACGCCGGCAAGGTCATCCCGGTCCCGATCGGCCTGCAACTGACGCCACTGAAGATCTCAATGGCAGACGCACAGTTTGCAGAGCTCCGGAAGGCATCAGCGCTTCAGATTGCGGCAGCATTCGGCATCAAGCCGAATATGATCAACAATTATGATAAGTCCTCATATGCATCCTCAGAACAGCAGGCGATTGATTACCTGGTAAATACGGCGCTCATCCGAATCAAGCAGTATGAGGAAGAGATCAACGCAAAGTTCCTTGAACCTCAGGAGCAGGACGCAAGGTTCTTCTACAAGTTCAATGAGAAGGTTATCTTGCGAACCGATGCAAAGACCCAGATGGAGACCCTCAAGGACGGAGTCAACAACGGAATTTATAAACCGAACGACGCACGAGATTATCTCGACCTGCCATATGATCCGGCAGGTAACAAGCTGATCGTCAATGGTAACTATATACCACTGGAGATGGTCGGGCAGCAGTATGGAATATCACAGGAAGGAGGGAACTAAATGGCGAGAATCGACGTAAAAGGAGATATCATCACAAATGATTACGGGTGGATATATGAACTGTTCGAATGGGACTGTATTTACCCAAAAAAGGTCATGGATATCATTGAGGCATCCGCACCGGACGAACCACTTGATGTTTATATCAATTCTGGCGGAGGTATTGTGAGTGCGGGGCAGGAGATTTATTCAACATTGCTCTCCCACAAAAAAAGAGTGAATATCCACATTGAGGGACTTGCGGCATCGGCGGCATCTATCATTGCAATGGCGGGGCCGTCAGAGATTTCGCCGGTGGGAATGGTAATGATCCATAACGTATCAGGCGGCGCACATGGTGATTATCACGCAATGGAAAAGAGCGCAGAAGTGCTGAAGCAGTATAATGCGGCTTTATGCGCAGCTTACTGTGCAAAGACAGGAAAGAAGCTCGATGCCATGCTTACACTCATGGATCGTGAGACATGGCTGACAGCCGACCAGGCAGTCAAGATGGGATTTGTCGACAGAATCATGGAGACGAAACCCGAGCAGATGGTTGCGAGCGAATTCGGAATCAGGCTTACACAGGCAGATATCGAACGCGCTATGGATATAAAAGCAAAAAGAGAAGCGAAGGCCAATGAGGACCGGAGCAGAAAAGAAAGCATTATGAGCGACCTCGATAAGTACGGGGTCTGAAAGGAGATCAAATGAGCAAGAAACTGAGAGAACTTCTCAACAAAATCAATGGAATGAAGACAGAGATTACACAGCTTGTCGACGCAGGTGACCTTGACGCAGCGGAAGCCAAGAAGGCAGAGCTGGTCAATCTCCAGAGAGAGTTCGATATCTTGAAGGACGTTGAAGACACAGAGCTTCAGAACGTTGATGAGCATGCAACTCCGATCGGCGGCCAGTCCGATGTTGCAGAATTTGCAAATGCATTCCGAAATCTCCCGGCCACAAACATGCTGCGCGAAGGCGCTGACGCAGATGGCGGCTACACAGTCCCGCAGGATGTGCAGACAAAGATCAATCAGTATAAGGACGCTCACAGATCTCTGAGAACGCTCTGCACGGTCGAGACGGTAAAGACCAATAAAGGCAGCAGGGTTTATCAGACAAAGACAGCAGTAAGCGGATTTGACGAGGTCGATGAAAATGGTCTTATCCAGGCAGTCACCCCGCCGCAGTTCGAACAGATCGGATACACAATCAAAGACTACGCTGGCTACATGCCGGTAACCAATGACCTGCTCAAAGACTCCGATGCCAATATCGAGCGCGTGGTAGTCGACTGGGTCGGCCGGAATTCTCTTGCAACAGATAACCGTAAGATTCGCGGCCTGATCGCAGCAAAGGCAGCTACACAGCTCAGCGGCGTCAACGGCATCAAGCATGAGATCAACGTAACGCTCGGCTCTGCTTATCGTGCAGACGCTCGTATCGTCACCAATGATGACGGCCTTGATTATCTCGACACTCTGGAAGACGAGATGGGCAGACCGTACCTCAACCCGGATCCGACTGCGAACAACGTCATCAAACTTCGTGCAGGCGCAACAGCGATCATCGTGGAAGTATTCCCGAATGCAGATATGCCGTCCGAGGACGTCTACACACTGACAGAGGATGCGGCGCTTGTTTCCGGTAAGACATACTACACTCTCGCAGATGGTGTTTACACGGCAGTCGCAGAACCGGATGTCGACGATATCGCGACATATTACGAGATCACAGGAAAGAAGATCCCGTTCGTCCTCGGAGACCTCAAGGAAGCTTTCCGCATCTTCGACAGACAGCAGACAACGCTCTATGCATCAAATGATGCAGCTGTATCAGATGCAAGCGGCAAGGTAGTTTACAATGCATTCGCACAGCGCGGCCGCCTGTACAGGGCAGATATGAGAGCAGATTACAAGACGATCGACAGCGGCGCGTTCGTCAATGGTTACATCCAGATCTGATCAGCGGAGGTAGTCAGCTATGGCACAAGTGAGGTATCCGAATCTGCTCGAGCTGACTAACGCGCGGCTCGGGAATATCCCGGAATTTATCGAGAATGAGCTTGATAAGAATGACCTCAGCGCATGGATTATGGATGCGGTCGCCGAGATGAAAGACTCCGGTGTGCCGCGTTCTATGCTGCCGGATGGCCCGGAAGTCAGTGATTATGACAATCAGGTGGCAACAGCGATTTTCTATTATGTTGCCGCAGCACTCGGAAACGGAACAAACCCGAACACGAGATACTCCACAATGTTCCGACAGAAGGTCTTCAGGCTTGCGCTGAACGAAGAGGACGGTGAGATCTGATGGGAATGAGGCTTATATCACTTCCGATCGAATCGACACAGACCCAGGACGCGGACGGATTTGTATCTGAGACACCTGATTATCTGGAACATATCCGGACAACCACAAGACCGGCAACGGCCGAGGATGTGACTGCGGCATCGGCCGGCGGGTATACGGTCACAAGGGTATACCAGACTTCGATATCAAATTACTCAGGGCAGTCTTACCTGATCGATGAGAACGAAGACAAGATATACGACATCAAGAGAACCTCGGAGAACGGGAGACAGATCAATCTATACGGCGAGGTGCGGAAGAATGGCAAAATTCGAGATGCTTCACGGGACAGATGACTTTGTTGCAGACCTTGGGAAAATTGCGCGGGCGCAATTGACTCGGAAAATGCTGACGGAATCCGCCCCAATACTGGTCAATGAGATGAAGGCAAAGGCCGCAAATCATCACGTGACAGGCGATATGGCTGGAAGTATAAAGGCCTCCTCGCCGAAGTCCGCAGGTGATGGTATGAGCGTAACGGTAGCGGCCCAGGGCGTCGGATCCAACGGGACCAGGAATGCCGAGAAGATGGCATATCTGGAGTACGGGACCTATAAACAGAGACCGACTCCGGTCGTCACGCCGGCGACAAATGCCGCTGAACCGAAGGTGCATGCAAAGATGCAGCAGATATTTGATGCGGAGGTGAATCAATGAAAAGTGCATTCGCAGAGATCATAAAAGCAATCACCCCGTTCAATCTGCCGCATGCACCGGATGTTTACGAAGGAAAGCAGATTGATAGGTGGTTTACTTACAACTACGCTGATGACAGGGGACACTTTGAGGCAGATGATGAACCTTCTGACAGGCTCGTGTCTCTCCAGCTCCACCTGTTCATGCCGGGACGTGAGAATTTTCTCGGGATAAAAGAACAGGTCCGGGAAGCGCTGTTTAAAACAGGTGAATTTACGTATCCGGCCGTGACCAATCTGGGCGTGACGGATGGTAAAAGGCACATTGTATTCGAGTTCGATGGCATCGAGGAAAGGACGGAAGATGGCGTATAAAGGGCTTGCATATCCGGTCTTTGCTCCAATCGAGTCGGAGAGCGCGAACAGCATAAGATACAAAGCCGGCGGATTTATCGGCAGAGCGATGGAGTATGAGCTGGACCCGACTTATGCGGATACCTCGGAATACTCCGATATGAATGATCTTGACCCGGCTGAGGAGTTTGCATTTGCGGATATTACCCTCAAGACGGCGGAAACGAGCAGAGACTTTGAACGGGGAGTGATGGGCGCGGAAGATGCATACGAGGCAGCGGTAGTCAATAATGGACTCGACAGCACGATGTTTATGATGAACGGGCTCAAACACACAGACCTCAGCAAGAAAACCCTAATCGGGCTCGGACTCATCAGACCGCTGAGATACAGGGGGACGACCTCATGGGTGATGACCTGGCTCTATAAGGTCCATATCCTGAGCATCAAGGATAACACTGAGACAAAAGGCAAGGACATCAACTACTCCACTCCGGAGATCAAGGCAAGGTCGATCCCGGCAAATAACGGAAACTGGAAAAAAGACATGACGTTCGGAACACTCGCTGAAGCACGGAGCTATCTCGAGTTCATTGCGGACGGTAGCATTACAACACAAAATTAAGGAGATAAGAAAATGGCATATTATGGCTTAAGATATCCGTATGTTGGCAAATACGATACAGCTAACGATACATATACGGCGCCGACTCTTTCGGCCCGTGCGATTGCTTTTACTGTAACTCCGAACTACGCAGAGGGCAGCCTTGCGGCTGACGATGACGCGAATTCAGAGTACGACAAAGAGTTCTCCGATGCTGATGTAACCCTGGGCACGGATACGATCCCGGATGCATGGCGCGAAGACATGTTCGGAAATGACGTGGATTCACAGAGCGGGGAAGTCGCATCGAATAAAGATGATAATGCAAATTATGTCGGCGTTGGCGTTATCGCTCCGGAGAAGATCCGCGGAGTGAAGTCCTGGGTAGCAGTCTTCCTTCCGCTGGTAAAGTTCACAGAGCCGGGTGATGACTTCGAGACAAAGGGCAGCTCGATCACATATAAGACTCCGTCAATCGCCGGCAAGGCTAAGTGCGACGAGAGCGGAAACTGGAGATACAGAAAACGCTTCACGTCAGAGGCGGAAGCCAAGGCGTATATCTTGGGAAAATTCGGTGTGACCGGAAATACTATACCTGCTACAGGGAATTGACGGGCAAGCGACATTGACAACATACATAAGGCGGGAGTGCGTGAGCATTTCCGCTTTTTTATTTTGAGAGGTAAATATGTTCGAAAGACCGAATACTATCACATTGTCGGGAGAAGAGTTCCCGATTAAGTGCGACATTGTAGTGCTTGAGAAGATCCAGGATGTATATGGCTCAATCATGACATTTGAAAAACAGATATATACATTTGTGCCTCAGCTGGATGACAAAGGAGAGATTGTCAAAGATGAAGAAGGTATGATGATCGGGAATGTGGTCACGCCGGCCAGCATCACGGCGCTCCTAAACGCATTGAAGTGGATGGTCGATGAGGGCTGTGAGATCCTGAAGGACCTCGGGGAGCCCGTCCCGGAATACACGCCCGAGAAGCTGAAGCGCATGGTCGACATGCCGCCATACCAGCTGTCGGAAATCATCCACGATGAATTCGTGCGGTGCTTTGAGAGAAAAAACTAGATGACCCCGCCAATGCTGGCAGCGGAGACGGGGACGATTATCTGAATTTCGCGTGGATGGTCATCGTCATGATGGACATCGGATACTCAGAGCGGGAAGTCGGACACATGTATTTCGGCAAATGGGAAGACCTTTACTACGAATGGAAAAAGCTCCATAACATGCGGATGGAGCGGATGGTGTTTAAAGGCACTGAAGAAGTGCACTCGCTCATGGATATGTAAGGATAGATTATGGCAGAAAAAAAGATAGGCGCCCGGATAGTACTTGAGGGCGAAAAACAATTTCAGAGTGCGGTGACGTCCTGCCAGAAATCCGTCAGCCAGATGAAGAGCGAGATGAAGCTCGCAGAGGTGCAGACGCAGGGAAGTGGGAAGAGCCTTGAGAGCTTGCAGAAACGGCACGACGCATTGACAAGAGTGCTCGACGCTCAGGTCAATAAGCAGGATGCGGTCGCTGCCGGCCTCGCTCATGCACAGTCGGACTACCAGAGAGTCGGGTCAGAGCTGGGAAATTACCGCACACAGCTGTCGCAGGCACGCGCAAAACTCGAAGAGATGCGGAAATCCGGCGAGGCCTCCGAAGAGGAGATGGCTGAGCAGGAGAAGGTTGTCGCAGATCTGACAGAGCGCGTCAAGCTCGGTGAGCGTGCCTATGATACAGCAGGGAAGCGCGTCGAGCAGTGGGAGCAAAAGCTGAACAAAGCGGAACTGGAGACAGCGGAAACGACCGCCAAGCTCCAGAATCTCTCTAAGGAGCTCGATGCAGCGGCAAAGGCTGCCGCCGATGAGCGCTTTAATAAGCTGACCACGAACCTGCACAACGCTTCAACGGCTCTGGACAACGCTTCGAGGGCGCTCGCCCCGGTCTCAGCGGCGGCGGGCGCGGCGCTTGCCGGATCGATAAAGCTGGCTGCGGACTACGAAACCTCAATGGCTAAGGTCAGCACGATCGCGGACACGTCAGTGGTCAGCATGGGTCAGATGTCAGATGCGGTGCTCGACATGTCGAACCAGACAGGAATTGCGGCAACGGATATCGCGGAAAGCGTATACTCTGCGATATCAGCGGGACAGGACACTGCGGATGCGGTGCAGTTCGTCGGAAGCGCGACAAAGCTGGCAAAGTCCGGATTCGCGGATGTGGGAGTTTCCCTGGATGTCCTGACCACGATTATGAACGCATACGGCATGGAAGCTGACAAGGTCACGGATATCTCTGACAGGCTGATCACAACCCAGAATCTTGGCAAAACGACGGTCGCAGAGCTGGCGTCATCAATGGGAAAGGTCATCCCGACAGCGAACATGTACGGGGTCAACCTGGATAACATTGCATCGGCATATGTAACTACCACAAAGAATGGTATCGCGACAGCGGAGTCCACGACCTATATCAACAGCATGCTCAATGAGCTGGGCAAGTCCGGTTCGGATGTCTCGCAGATCCTCATCGAGAGCACTGGAAAGAGCTTCAAGCAGCTCATGGACAGCGGATATTCGCTGACGGATGTCCTCACGATTGTCTCGACAGAGGCATCGAACAGCGGTAAGTCAATCGGCGATATGTTCGGGTCTCAGGAAGCCGGCAAGGCAGCGGCAACGCTGATCCAGCACACAGAGGACTTCGACGATGCCCTTAAGCAGATGAATGCATCTGTAGGAGCTACAGACAAGGCTTTCGAAAAGGTCAGCAATACAAGCGCGGCACAGTTCAATAAGAATCTGAATCTGGCAAAGAATGCCGGGATCCAGACCGGCCAGGCTTTTCTTAATACCTTCGCGCCGGCGATCGAGAGCGCGGGGAACAAGGTGCAGGAGATCTGCAAATGGTTCGACAATCTTTCCGACGGAGGCAAAGAGGTAGTCGCAAAGCTTCTTCTGGTCACTGCGGCGGCAGCTCCGGCGGCAAAGGGTATGTCAATGATGGCAGAGGGCGCGGCAAAGGCGCTCGAAGTCAGCAAACCGCTCATCGATGCTTATCAGGCGGAGAAGGCAGCGGTCGAAGGTCTGACAGTCACGCAGGGAGCCGCAAAGGTAGCGACAGACGGATTTGAGGCGTCAATGCAGGCGCTCAATACTACGCTCATGGCGCATCCTGCGGCGATCGTGGTCGGATCGCTGGCTGCGCTGGCAGCGGTAATGGTAACGGCGCGGACCAATGCCCTTGCAGCAAATGAGGGCTTCCAGACGGTAAAGAGTGCGTCAGAGGGCATTATCTCGTCCCTGGAAGGCGCACAGGCGTCGATAAATGCGACATTTGAAGAGGCGGACAAGTCACTCGCTCAGGTAGATGCACAGGCGGATATAGCGGGAAGGCTCATTGATCAGCTGGACGGTCTCACATCAAAGTCCGACCTCACTGCTGAGGAGCAGGCTAAAATGCAGGCCTGTGTCAGCCAGCTAAATACGCTTTTTCCGGAGATGGGGCTTGCGATCGAGGAATCGACCGGAAAGCTCAGCATGTCGAAGGATGAAATGAAAGCGTATGTGGCAAGCGCACAGGATCTTTTGAAGATAAAGGCTTATGGCAAGGCGGCTGAGGAAGGTATGAACGCTCTTGTCGAGGCCGAAGGCACGCTTGCGCAGGCGCAACAGGAACAGGAATCAGTACAAAAAGAAATAGAAGCGTTGCAGGAAGCCTATAATCGGGCGGTAAGCGATGCAGAGAGCAAGACAACCGCATATGGGAATGCATCATCAAAAGTGACTGCTGATGTCATTGCGACAGGAAATGCACTACAGCAGGCTAAAGAAAAACAGGAAGAAGTGAATGCGGCTGTTGATGCCGCTCAAAAAGCAGTTGACGAAGCGAACGGGAAGGTCTCGACCTATATCGAGAAACAGCAGGAGCTCGCAAACGCTCACGGCACTGCGAAGGATGCTTCGAACGAGATGAAAGATGCGACCAATGACCTCGCAGAAGCTACAGAGGCATCTATCTCTGTAGCCGGCCAGGAACGGGAAGCATTCGAGAATCTGGATGGCTCAATGCAGGAAGTGGCGATGAATGTCGCTGAATCCGTTAATCAGATCAAAGAATCTGTGCAGGAATCCATTGAGAGCCAGATGAACATGTTCGAGGAATTCAATGCGGGGACTGAATTGTCCACGCAGAAAATGCTCGAGAACATGCAGTCTCAGGTCGATGGTGTTACCCAATGGGAACAGAACCTCGCAGAACTCGCAGATAAAGGCATCAACCAGGACCTTCTCCAGCATCTCGCTGAGATGGGTCCGCAGGGTGCCGGATACGTCAACACATTCAACTCCATGACATCTGATGAGCTCGCCCAGGCGAACGACCTCTGGCAGCAGTCGCTCGATATCCAGGGATTCACGAACGAGGCAGGGAATCAGCTCATCGAAGCGGTCGGCACGGTGGCTGCCGGCGGACAGGAGCAGTTCCAGGCTCTCGGGGAGCAGCTGAACGCAGCGACAAATGAAGCCGGTAACTACACGGTGCAGGGCTTGGTCGATGGTATTAATGCCGCGGCTGATCAGGCCGGGCAGGCAGGTGAACAGCTCGGTAATCAGACCATAGACGGGACGAACCGGGGCTTGGGCTGCGCGTCTCCTTCCACGAAGACAAGGCAGTCAGGCATGAACGTCGGCATGGGCTTGCAGATGGGCATTGTGGCCAGCACGCCAATGGTCCAGACTGCGGCTAATCTCATGGGCACAAGGACGATCGACACGATCAACAGGCAGCTTGGCACTTCAGGATCCGCGTCGACAAAGACGAGGACGAGCGGTATGAATGTGGCAATGGGACTGGCAAACGGACTCCGGGCAGGAATTCCGTCGGTAACGGCGGCAGCCCAGAGCCTTGCGCAGGCAGCTAACATAGCGTCCCATGTATCAGGTCAGGTCAGTGCGGCATATTCTGCCGGATATAATATCTCGGTAGGTCTCGCGAACGGTATCAGCGCAGGAAGGTCGGCAGTCGTCAACGCGGCGGCATCTGTTGCCGCATCGGCGGTAAGTGCCGCTAAGAGTACACTCGGAGAGCGCTCTCCGTCGAGGGTATTCCGGGAAATCGGCGAATATGCCGACGAAGGATTTATCCTTGGTGTCGAGGGCGGTGCCGGAGCTGTTCAGAGGGCAGTCCAGAGGACACTGACCTTCGAGAATCCTGCGAGCTTCAAGACATCGCAGGCAGGGTATGTCAACGCCGGCGGCAATTACAATATGCTTGTGGCGGCCTTCAGTGAGGCACTTCGGAATGTTGACCTGAACATTAACTACAATCAGCGCGAGTTTGCTCGCGTCATCGCGGCAGCGGGAGGCTGATACATGGCTCAGTTAGTAAGATATGTGAACAGCAAGGGCAGGTCGATGGACCTGTCCTCTAATTTTACCGTCAGGATCAAAAAGAAAACGGCGGGATTTTATAACTATGAATATACGCCGGATGTCACACAGCTCGCGATGGGCGTGCGCGTGAACCGCTTCACAAAGGGAGCGGCGCAGTACGAGATGACCATCGACTTCAGCGGATCGAGAGAAGAGAGGGCGGAGAACCTGCAGGCCTTCTTCGAGCTTGCAGACTATGATGTAGCAGTGAACAAACCCGGAAGGCTCTATGTCGGTGACCAGTACGCAGATGGATTTATCGTAAAGTCAGAAGTTGAAAGATACGATGACAGATACAGGACGATCGGGAAGAAATGCACCTTCTACCTGCCGTATCCGTACTGGATCGAGGACAGGACGATCAAATACAAGGCGATTGACGGGCAGTCGAGCGGGGGTATTGAGTTCCCGATAGGCTTCCCGTTCGACCTTGGGAAAACGTCAAGGGGGAAGGGCACCGTCAACAACACTCATTATATCCCGACGAGTTTCTTGCTGACCTTTTACGGGCCGGTCGTCAATCCGATCATCACGATCGGCGGGAACGTCTACAAGGTTAATACGACAGTGGCAACCGGAGAATATCTGGAGATAGACTCCATCAATAAGACCGTAAGAAGGAAGACGTCATCCGGCTTTGTGAATGAGTACAACAACAGGGAAAAGTCGAAGAGCATATTCGAGCCGATCCAGCCGGGGGTGAACACGCTCAGCTGGTCAAGCACATTCAGCTTTGACCTGACGCTTCACCAGGAGAGGAGTGAACTGAAATGGACATGACGATCCAGCTGGCGGGCTCTTCCGGAGCGGAGATCAGGGAGATTACGGATAACTTCGATGTGGAACTGTCAGCGTCAAAGATGGATTTTGAGCTGACAGTGCCGTATTCCTCCTGGGACGGTTCGATCACGTATGACTGCCGCATCTATATCCCTGATACGGAGTTCGGCGGGATCGTAAAGGAAATCGAGTCAGACACAAATAATAAGCTGATATACGTGAGGGGCTTTACATGGCGCGGACAGATGACGAAGAAGATCATTTCCCCGCCATCCGGTCAGGATTACAAGATAATCTCCGGGGAGCTCAATGCGTGCATCTCGTCCATCATCGGGAATACATTTGGGACGCTTTTCGCAGTGTCGTCAGAGAATACCGGCATGAGCGTGACGAACTTCCAGTTTGACAGATACTGCACTATGCATGACGGCCTCATGGACATGCTGAAGACCAAGGGATACAGGTTGGATATTTCATATAAGCAGACCCAGGCCGGTGGATATGTGAGCGTGGCAGCGGTCCAGATAAAGGACTATTCAGAGGAAATCGAAATGTCTTCTGACGGTCGCATGAATTTTAAGTCGTGCGACAACCGCAGGGGAATCAATCACCTGATATGTCTCGGGAAGGGCGAGCTGAAGGACAGGACAGTCGTGCATTTGTACGCTGATGGAAATGGAAATATAAGCCAGACAAGGCACTTCTCCGGCGTCGAGGAGTTCGCGGAGATCTACGACGCGAATAACTCTGATCAGGACGACCTCATAAAGAACGGCACGAAGAAGCTGAAGGACATCATGAACAGCAAGACCTTCAACGCCTCGGCGGGCGATGGTCTTGAGGACTCGGATATCGCTCTGGGCGATATCATCAGCGGGCGTGACTATATCACGGGGCAGCAGGTATCGAAGCCAATAGCCAAGAAGATCCTGAGAAAAATTGCAGGAAAAGTCACAGTAGAGTATGAGCTTGAAGGAGAGAGATAAATGGAGATAATCACAGGGTATACCGGACAGAACCATATCGAGGCGGATGACGTGCAGGCGCTCATTAAGGGAATTTACGGGAGCGGATTATGTGTTTTGAACACAGGGATGCATTTTTCTCCGGAGATCATTGATGCCAATACGGTAAGGATCAACGCCGGGGATGTACTGTTCCAGGGAGTGCACTGCAGGATCCCCTATGGTGAGTCAGATACGATCACGATCGCTAACGGTTCCGGGGATTATAACAGAGTGGATGCCATTGCACTGCGCTACGAACGGGATGAATCGACGGATGTGGAGAGTGTGAGCTGGGCTTACTATCAGGGCGGATCGGACGGAGAGGCTCCGGAAGTCACAGAGGGGGTCATCGAGGAAGGCGCACTTGTCGTGGAAGAGATCATGTTCACGATAAACTTTGACAGGATGACGCCGACAAGAGTAAATGTTGCAGGCCCGGTGGAGACCCTGCCGGAAATAATGGAGCATGCATTAAATGCGTTTTTGCAGGTAAGAGACAAGGCAAGTAAGTCCGACGCGGTATATGAGGCAGGGGACACGGCGACGCTGTACTTCGAACCTGTGTGCGGAGAGATCTACAGCAACAAGAAGTCGCTGCGGTTCTTCGTACCGCTTGCGAAAGCTCTTAAAGGGGTAACGAAGGTCACGATCACGGCCGGAACGTATCAGGTCAAGGCGAATAATGCGGTCATCGTCAGTGAGACCAGCCTTGCGAGCGCGTCGAAGACGGTCACGCTGCGGCCTAATGGGATCACGGTCGTGATCACGAAGTCGAGCGGCTTCGCAGGATCCGCGAATGCGGTGTGTGCTGTCGCAGGAAGCATGACAGTAAGATTCTCAACATAAGGAGAAGAACATGAACATAATGAACTTGTATGTCTACGAGAATCGTAGCATGAGCAGTGACCTCTCGAAACCGATCATGCTTGAGAACCTCAATGTAGACACGATAAAGATCCATATCCCGCAGACTCTCGGCGGGGTAAATATGAGTACATGGGCATGGTGGTTCGTTTATCAGAATGCCAAGAGAGAGAAATATAGCGTGCCGCTGACGCTGGAGATGGCCGAAAATGATGAAGGGGAAGTGGAGTTCATTGCGACTGTCTTCCTCAACTATGGATACACAGGCAGGTACGGCACTGTATCATATGCGCTCGAAGCTATCAGGACGAACGATTCCGGCAAGATAACGGGCGAGTGGCACACAAGGACTTACAAGCATGATATCATCTACACGCTCCAGGGAAATCAGGCCCAGTACGCTGAGACGGAAGCGGATGTGATCTCCGCACTGCTCAACCGCGTGAATGAGCTCATCACTTCCGGGGCTGAAATTGCGGAGATCGCGGCGACGATCGAGGCCGCAGCGGAGACAGCGCAGGAAGTCATTGACTCTATCCCGTCAGACTATAGCGCTTTGAGTAGGGACGTAGAGACACTAAAGGCTGATTTAGATGATTTGGACGACCGTGTCGAAGCCCTTGAAGCAGGTGGTGGTAGTAGTCTTTCTAGCGATTTTTCTACTGCTATGATAACTTTCTTGAGTCATTTAACAGGCACATTTGACGATGAGCATGGTCAGGATTACATTGATGCCGTTATAGCTTCGCTTGATAATAGCGGTGGTGGTGGAGACGATCCAGACCCGAGCGGTGGAGACGATCCAGACCCGAGCGGTGGAGATGATGAAGCGCGGATACCCTCTGATTATCAGGAAGTTGAGTATATCGAGTCAACCGGATATTCGTACTTTAAAATTGAAAAGCCAGCAGGCGCACTTCCCGTAAAAATTGAAACTGGTCTGCATAAGACTACACAGGCTACATCTGAACAGTGTGTCATTATGGCGAGGGAAGGAAATACCACATGCTGGGAGCTTGGCTTCAATAATGTTGCGAATACGATTTTTGCATTTTCTAGCCAAAGCGCCAAAGTGTCGAATGCGGCAGTCTATGGAAATAAGATTGACGTTGTTGCACAATTTAACGCCTCCAGTCCGTACAAACAGCTTTCTGTTACGGCTAACGAGACCACGCTTACAGCTGAAAACACAAATGCTAATTCCGCCAAAGCAGGAAGTACAAATGCTGTACTGAACTTTTTCGCAGCGATCGGAAGTACCACATCAAATAAGGCGGATTGTCGTATGTACTATTGTAAAATTTACGACGCATCGAACAATCTTGTTGTTGACCTTGTACCGTGCTATCGAAAATCTGATGATGTCGCTGGCATGTATGATTTGGTTGGTGAAGCGTTTTATAAGAGTATGTCAACCACGAATTTCTCGAAGGGGGATAATGTATAATGCCAACAGAAGCATATCTTACAGATGGGACGAACCTCTATGCAGGAGTGGGTGTTACTCGTGACGTGCCAAAAAACAGGGGAGTTCTTAATGCCTATAAAAAGGCACATCAGCTTTTGGAGATAAAATGGACAGCCCTTGCATCAATCCCGACAAATGCAAATGCAACAGGCGTTTCGTCAGGCTCACATACTGGGATGCTTTACTCGGAAGCCTTGCAGTTCGAACGGTATGTGCCTTATGGTTGTTCAATCCGTACTTTTATGACCGCACTTCATAACCCATACTCCGTCATGTATACCGAAGACACTAAAGGTACATCGGAACGTAAAAAGTCAGCATATGGTTTTGATTATCTCAACACCACACTCAATGGCGCTTTTTATGGGACGGTCTGCTCGGGACTTACATCATGGGCGCTTGGACTGCCGACCATCATGCAGTCATATGACCTTGCATGGATGACTACCGAAGGTCTTTTTGAACAGGTGTATGACAACACAGGCTACGGCGTGGAGCTAATGGATATTATTTGGAAGTCTGGTCATGTACAGCTTGTAACGGATATCAAGCGAGATGGCAGGGGCATGCCTACGTCAATTGAGGTAACTGAGTCCACGCAGAACTACGTTATTAGAACTTGGAAAACCCCAGAGCAGGTATCAAGCTACCTGACATCTAATAACGGTAAGCTATATAGATACAAAGAACTGTATAAAAATACAGTGTACACACGGTCTCCATTTGTGGCGGTCGAAGGCGAAGGCACAATCATCTACACGTACAATGATGATATTTGTACATATCTTGGCGACTACGTGAGTATCGCAGATTGGGAGTCGATGCATATAAACTATGTAAAAGGCTCTTACACGTCTATGGAACTGTACAAGGGTGATACTCTCATCCAGACCATCACCCTTCCTGCTGAGTACAACACTACTCACAGTATAGATGTGACAAGCTACCTTAATGGAGCAGGACTTTACAAGGCAAGACTGACTAACGGCACTGATAACAGTGATTATACATATTTCGAGGTGGTAAACACAGCAGTTACAGTGTCAAAGAGCGGAAACGATGTAACAGTCACTTTTTCTCCATCAGCAAAACCTGTTTGTATAAAGGTCAAAAATCTTAATGGGCATCTGCTATGCACAAGATTTTTAACAGACGCAGAAAAGACAGCAGGCTCATGCACATTTAATGCCGCATCACTTAGGACATCACAGGGACGGAATGCGGTATCAGCTACAGCTTATGCCAGAGTTATGTTCGATGGTACGTACTCGCAGGTAATGTCTGGCACCACCGGAGCAGATATTGGCAGTATCTAAGTAAACTAAACGCCCATTTAGATTCTTAAAAAAGGAGAAAAACGCATGAATATGATTTTCGCAAATTACCTTTACCAGAACGCAGACTTTCTTGACACAGCCCTTGACACGGTGCAGTACACGCACCAGTATTGGATTTTCCTGATGCCGCTCATCTTGGCAGGTGCTGACATCGTAACCGGATGGATTCAGGCGTCAATCAATGCAACGTGGGACAGCACAAAAATGAGAAAAGGCTTATTCCGCAAGGGCGGCGAACTGCTTGTTGTGGTCTTGGCATTTGTCACGGAATATGCGCTCGAGGTTGCCGCACACGCTCACATTGCGACATTTGCGAGTGTCTATATTATTGTCATGGAATCGCTCAGCGTGCTCGAAAACTTAGACCAAGCAGGCGTTCCGATTCCGCCGATCATCCGTGACCGACTCGGCAAGGTAAAACACGACATGGACGGAGGTGCAGACAATGCTTAAGAAGGTTACGCATACT
>Ga0326512_10001385_pt1 | contig 18898 bp, 27 predicted proteins | sample 1_2617_0518_D_FD_203652 | JGI IMG/M metagenome (GOLD analysis project Ga0326512, IMG submission 203652) | Bovine rumen microbial communities from UC Davis, California, United States - 1_2617_0518 | ecosystem: Host-associated > Mammals > Digestive system > Stomach > Rumen | place: USA... | reverse complement strand
ACTCATCGAGAACATTTCAATCGTCATTGTCATAATTTCACTCCTTATAATCTGAATTCGTTCTTCTTCGTTGACACCATGTCTTAAATGCTTCCGCCTCAACCTTGTAGCACTTGCCGAGCATCAAAGCTGGAAAGTCAGGTCTGTTAAAAATCTCTGTTGCCTTTGGAAGAGATACGCCAAGCATCTCGGCAACGTCAACTCGTGTGTAAAATTTAATCATTCTTCGCTCCTTTTAGCCATTTTGGCTATTCGCTATCAAAAAAAATATCGTTAGTTGCTGTGAGGTTTAGCTTGAGAAGCTTCTTCAGCTTTGCTATTTCACCAGCTTTGAATTCCGCCACGTAACCACTCGGCAGCACTCGATTGTTAATTTTATTATCAAGACTTTGTCTTGTGATACCAAGAACTCTTGCGACGTCCTCAATCGTATAACCCTCACCACGAATGCGATTGGTAAGCTCTTGCGATTTCGTCACCATATCAACTCCTTTCTTCAATAGTTTGGCAGCGGGAGATAGAATTGAACTATCATCGACAGAGTCAAAGTCTGTTGTGTTGCCATTACACCATCCCGCCATATATGAGGGCGTTAGCCCTCGTTAATCATTTCCCAGCAAGCAAGCACCATAGCTCTGTTAAAAAAGCCATCATCGTTTGCTCTCTTTACATACTCACCAAGAAGGTCGTATAAGCTTCTGTGGAAAAACTCTACCTGAAATGCGATGCTTTCCTTACAGGCTTTAATTCCATATGAGCCTTCCTCGTGTCTGTTTTCTCTTTCGTTTGTAATAATCTGTTCAAGTGTCATAATGAATTCTCCTTTTAGCCATTTCGGCTATTGTAGGGCATAAATTTTAGCCAGAATGGCTAACCCCTTGACTATACAATACCACAGGTTAGCCATAATGTCAACACTTTTTTTGACAATTTGCAAAAAAAATTTGACAATACGGCTATAATATGATAATCTGTATACAAAGGAGTGATTGAAATGAAGTGCAACGAAAAAATTAAACATTTAAGGGAAAGAAAAAACCTAACGCAACAAGAATTAGCCGAAATGGTCGGGCTGAAAACTGCCTCCGCAATTAATAAAATTGAAATGGGATTAAGGGAATTAAAACAAAGCTCGTTATTGGCTTTTGCTAATGCTCTTGATGTAACTCCTGCGGAATTGCTTGACGATACCGAATTGTTACCCGTAACAGAAAAGGTTTATAGCATACCCGCATTTGAAAGTGTTTCGGCAGGTTTCGGAACATTGGCAAACGAAAGCGTTGTCGACTATGTAGCAATGCCGTTCCGCTCCGCATCCGAGGCGGCAGAAACTCTTTTTATAAGGGTTAAGGGCGACAGTATGTCCCCGAAGATAGAAACAGGCGATTTGATTCAGGTAAGGCAACAGACGTCCGTTGATTCGGGCGATATTGCCGTTGTTCTGTATGAAGGCGAATGGTATGTGAAGAAGGTTTTCTACGATGAAAAGTCTGTAAGGCTTCATTCACTTAATCCCTATTACCCCGATATTAACATTGATGAAAAGCATCTGCAATTCCTGAATGTTAAGGGAAAAGTAAAGCGAATTATAAAATCAGCATAGGAGGTAGAATTATGAGTTTTGTAAAAAAGCATTTATTGTTAAGCGTTACCACATTGTTGTGGCTTTTGGGCATCGTCCTCGGCTTCTGCATAAAACAAACGGAAAGCATCGGCGGACTGTTGATATTCGCCGCTTTTGTTCTGACTATTGTTTGTATTGTTAAAAAAAAAGCACCGAATAAGCCTCTGCCCGAATCACTTTTGCAAAACGGAAAGCGTTATGACAAGGCATATGAATATAATGATGTGCAGGTTGTCGGAAGGGAATATCACCTCGATGTTATTCTAAAAAAAGGCGAAAGGTTACATCTTGTTCAAGAACCGCAAAACGAATTCGACAATGAAGCTGTGGCGGTTTGTGTTCAACAGAACGACGAAAAGATTGTTGCAGGATATATCGCAAGGGATAACAACTTAAAGTCAATGGTAAACGATTATTACCGCAGGAATGAAATGGTAACCGCTTATGCCGAAGGCTATGACAAAATGACAATAGGTTTCTACAAATGAGTTACGATTATAAAAGAAAAGATGTCCTTGTTCGTCAGCTTGACGGTTCATATAAGCGCAAGCCGATTTACGCCAAGACAGGCAAGGAATTGAACGCAAAAATAAAAAAGGTGCAGGAAGAAGCCGAAAAAGGCTACCAACTGCACCTATGCCCTTTGTTTTCTTCTGTTGCTGACGAATGGAACGAAAAACACGAAAAGGAAATAGCTTATAATACTTGGAACGGGTATCAACGCCCTTTGAAAGATTTGAAGGAAGAATTTGAAGGGTTACATATAACTGAAATAACATATCAGATGTTGCAATCTATCCTTGACAGAATGAAGGCGCAAGGATATGCAAGGCAGACAATCAATCTCCGCAAGGTCACAGCAAGCCTTATTTTCAATTATGCGGTATTACAAGGCTATATTGAGCAATCTCCTGCCTTGTTCCTAAAAGTGCCGAGAAACGCCCCACATAAGCCGAGAAGCCTACCTGAAACGGAAGAAATACAAAAGATGTTAAACGCAAAAGGCAAGTTTGCTGATTTAGCAAGATTTTTGTATTATACAGGCTGTCGCAGAGGTGAAGCTCTTGCTCTGACATCCGAGGACATCAAGGACGGCTATATTCACATAAATAAAACGCTTTATTGGGAAGGCGAAGCACCAAAAATAAAAAGCACACCCAAAACATCTTCAGGTGTGCGAAAAATACCCATTCTAACGCCCATAAAAGCGTTTTTACAGAACAGGCAAGGAATTATATTCAAAAACTCAAAAGGCGGTTATTTCACCCGAAGCGAATACTTGAAAGGATGGCGCAAGTTCCAAGCCGACAATGATATTCACTTAACCGCTCATCAACTTCGGCACGGATTCGCAACAATCTGCTATGACGCCAACCTTGACGAAAAGGATGCTGCCGAATTGCTCGGTCATTCCTCTGTTGAATTGACGAAGGATATATACACCCACATCACAGCAGAAAGACAGAAGGTGAACGCTGATAAGCTGAACACATTCGTTAAAATGTGCGTTAAGAATTGAAAATAGTGCGATATTCTGCGGTTTATATACGATTGGAAATCGTGTAGTGGGTCAAAGCCTACTCGAGGGTTCGAATCCCTTGCTCTCCGCCATTTTTCCCCGAAATCAAGCGGTTTCGGGGTTTTCTTATGCCTTGCACAAACTTGCACAAACTTGCATAAACTTGCAAAAAAGTGCGTTAATTAACGCAAGGTGCGTTAAAAAGTGCGTTAAAAATAATAATTAATTACAATAAAAAAGACGGCGGTTTCCCGCCGCCACAAAAGGGTAAAAGAGAGCAAAACCCCATTTGCCTATTTTTTGATTGTTTTTGCCTTCGCTAATGATTTCTTTCCAAACTTGCCGTCTACCTCAAGTTTCTCTTTCTTCTGAAAGTTTTCGACAGCCTGTCTTGTCCTTGTTCCGTAGATACCGTCAATAACAAGATTGTTGCCGTACCAATTGAGGAATTTCTGTAATCTCTTTACATTGTCACCTCTTGAGAACATCTTAAGGCATCTGCCGAGAACAAGCTTGGGAAATTCGCCTTTGTAGGTTGATTTTGCTTTCGGCTTTTCAATCGGCTTCGTAGTAGGCTTGCTTTCTGTTTTCTTTGGAACATCAACTGTATACTCTATCCACGGGCAGTAGCCCCAATTCTTCCAACCTCTGTCTTTGAGCTTTGTCTTGACTACGCCATATGCGTGTCCTCTTGCTTCGATAACATAGCCGTTGCCAATGTACACACCAACGTGTCCCTGCTTGAATACAAGCGTTCCTGCGACATCGGGCATAGTGCTGATAGTTCCGTGCTTCTTGCACTTTGCAAGCATTCCGTTAGCAGATACATCTTGCGAGCCGTTGTACTTTGGTGTGCTGTTAAAGTCCTTGCACCAAAGATAGCCTTTGATTAAGCCTACGCAGTCTGTGACTTTTGTATTGAGCTGATTGCTCGTCAGTTTCCATTCGTACATTGACGGGTATTGCTTTTTCTTACTTGCGTAAAGTGAGCGAGAAGAAGTGTTACAGTATGTGCCGTACCAATACGGATGACCGAGCATCTTCTTTGCCCATTCTACAAGTCCTTTGTTTGTCTTGCTCATTAGAAATTCTCCTTGTCCGTTGGATTGTTAAGAATACCGAAGATTGTAAAAATCTCAAGCACTGCTGTGAATACCGCTTTGATTTCTGCTGTGATTGTAGCATCGGGAAGGAATACACCGATGATGATAATCACCTGTGCAAGTACCGCACCCCATACTACTCTGCTTTTAAGTCTTTCTTTCATATGCCATTTCTCCTCGTCATATTACTCATTTTGTCTGTAAGTTTTTTATTATCTTCTTCAAGATCAGCAATTCTATGATTTGCAACATCTTGTTTTTCTTTTAAGATATCAACCTGCGTTTCAAGTTCATATGTCCTCTCTATGACTTGATTGTGCTTGTCAACCTTTTCAGTAAGATGCTTGACATCGTTTTTTATTACCGCAATTTCGCCTTGCATCTTTTCTTCGCTTTTAGCGTTTGTGCGAATGATGGTATAAACTGTTATCAATAGTGACAGAATTGATACCACTATTCCCCAATTAATCTCCATTGGTATCACCTCACAATCCAAAACGCTGAACATCAAGGTTATAGTTCTGCGTTCTTTCAGCAGACGTCAATGCTTGGTTGTACAGACGAAGTGCAAAAATGTCAGCGTATAACGGGAACTGTCCATTGTAGTAACCGATGTTTGTACCCGCTATTCCCGAACTCCAAGAGTCGCCGCTTAATATTGGTACACTTGCGTTATTCAGCAACACTGAGGTATACACTCCACCGTCCTTCTCTGCGTTAAATATTGCTGAAAAGGATTGAACGACGTCTTGCGTATATGTTACCGACGGAGCGGAAGAATTATGTCCAAACGATATTTTTGTATCGTTACGGTAAACACCCATTCTATTAGAAGAGTTTGCGGTAAACACAGAGCTATATGTACCGCCGCCAGTTCTAACTCTCATTACTATTTCAATAGTCTTGAACGGCGTTGAATCACTGTTTCTGACATTTCCGCCTCTCAACTTGACATAACTATCATATTGTATGGCGTTTTTCAGTGTAAACTCTCTGCCGTTGACAGTATCAATCCATTTCCCTGCTTCGCCGCCTTGATTTAAGCCATCAAGAAACAACACAAGTCCGTCTTGAACATAACCGCCCTGTTGCTTCTCATAAAACAGCGTATCACCTTTGTATGCCTTGATGATTTCTGTATCACCTAAATATGCTGATTTAAACTCCATTTGAAGCCTCCACTATGAAATACAATGTGTTGCTGTCTTTTGTTGTGATTGCATCGTATTCCGTCTGCGTTCCTGTCCATATCGTTGAAACAGATAAAGAAGCGACTTTATCTGTTGTTGCTGTATCAACATAGCCCTTAATAACCTTGTTTTGCACAGCGTTTTCGCTTGTGTCGGACATTGCGGAGTCAATTTCTATTTGTATTCCAAGCTGTGCAGATGTTTTGTTTCCACTTAAAGTAGTTCCGTTGATTGACGGCTTGTTTGTTAAATCTTCATATCCGTTTGTTAACACATTCTGTTTACCGTCAAGCAATGCATCCGTTTCAGCTTTGGTATATGCGTCACCCGTTCCGCCGCCCGTTGAATTGATTATCACATCATCGCCGTCAATGTCTACTGTGACATTCTGCCCTGCCTTGATGTTCAAGGCTTCAAGTTTTTTATTAAGTTCTGCAAGAATTTGCTCATATACTGTCGGTGTCGGGTCGGCAGGTGTTTGTCCTTCGATGTAGCCCGTAGGAAGCACCTTTACGAAAGATATATTCGCTGTTATTCTGTCGCCGCAATATACCGAAACGCTGAAGCCTGATTCTGTTATTACTTCCCACGGAACAAGGCACTTGTTATCTTCGTCAAGAATAGCCGAATACGCTGTTCCATTGTTGAATATAGCGGTCTTTGTTCCTACCCATTCATCCGAAAAAGAAAACTGTGCGTACAGATAGTTTTCACTTTTTGCAACGGGTATTTCACAATCCGTCCTGCGTATTAACTGTTTTTTAATAGTAAAGGTTAAAAGCATACAATCACCTCTCACAAGGATAAGCAAAATTGAATGTGCCTACTGTTCCGTGGCTTAAGGTTGTTGTGATGTCATTATTCACAACAAACAAGTCGCCTGTGTCAAGAATCTTCGCCGTCATGAATGCTAACGGCATATTTGCACCGCTTCTTGGATATGTTATGGTTTGTGAAGGAACAATTAACGGTCTCGGGAGATTCAAGTCCGTAATTGTAAAATTCATACCGCTTGTCCAATTATCTGCAACAACTGCTGAGTCAGTCAAAAAGCCAGCTTCAACGAACGCCCAACCGCCTTTTTTCACCGCCCTAATTTGCAAGCTTGAAAACTGTGGAGGTAAACTTGGGAGCGTTGCACGGGTATATTGAGCAGACGAAACAACACCTTCAACACTAACAGCAGCACTTTCTGTTTTTGACTGTGCGTTATCCCAAGCAACTACGTAAAGCTGAAGGACGGAAGAAGCAACAACATCAGCACCGGTTGTCGGCTGTCCGATATTCTGTTCTGCGCCTTCCTGTGATGCGTTTTCCGTTCCTTCGCAATAAACAAGTTCGGCACTTTCAATTCCGCTTGTCGCTTTCTTATATACGATGTATATGCCGTCATAACGATAATAACCGCTTGACGGCTTTGTGAAGGTAAGATTTACCGCTTCATCTGTTCTTGTTAATCTACCGTTTACAAGGGCATCACAGGATATGTCGCAATCTGTATCGTTGAATTCGCTTTCAAGATTGATTACCGCATTGTCCTGTCCCGCAAGAAACGAATTAAGAAGCGCATCGTCCTCTGACTTGATGTGCGCTTCGCCTGTGTATCCTGTTACTAAATTAATCTGCATATTAACCTCCTAAAACATATTCAATAGAACGCTGAATTCCTCGCTCTATTCTGTATATAATATTCAATATCGGTGCGGACATTGTTATGCCCGTTTTTTCGTCATATCCGCCGACTACATCGCCTATATCAGCTTCAAAGTCTGTTATTGAAACTTCCTGCTTGTTTATCGGGTATATTTCAAGTTCATCAAGCAATGAAGTAATCATTCCGCCGTAATGGTCTATTACAAGTTTGTAACATCCGTTGAAATACGGCGCAACTTTGTATTGACGATATACCGCATTCGCAACGAATGTCGGTGCGTGTTCTGTGCTTTTGGTTTTTACCTTTACATAGACATCCCGTGCCGAGAATTTCGGTGCATAGGTTTTCGTTATCTTTGTATAAAACTTATGCTTCTGCCACTTTGGAGCTTTCTTCGAGGACTCTTTTACCATTTTGCCCTTCTTCGATTTGCTCGGGCGGTAATAAGTTCCTGCGGGTTCGTATTTCGTCTTACCGTTTTCTTTGACTACTTGATAATAGTTCTTCCAATTATTTGTCCAATCGGTAGGGCGATATATCTGCTTTTTGTAATAATTTTTAGAATTACCGCTTATTGAAGTGTATTCATAAGTCAAGCCGTCTGTTGTTCGGTAATAGTAATCTTTGTAACCTTCCTTCCATCCTTTCGGCTTTTTATTTACTTTCTTGAAAGTTTCCGTTGTGGTTGTTTCGCCGTCTATTCCCTGATATTCGCCTTCGACAAGCTTATAATATGAAGCATAGTTCTTCGCCCAATCAGAAGGCTGCGAGGCTAACTGTTCATAGTTCAATTGTGGCTCTATGTTTTCGTAGTCAACATCAACCTCGTCCCCTTCGCCTTCGGTCTTTTGATAAAAATAAGAAGCATAATTATCCGACCAATCGGAAGGCTTGGAAGATAAATATTCATAGTTTTCAATCGGCGATATGCTTTCTGTTGTCCGCACTTCCGTCTTTTCGTCAATACCAAAGAATTGCTGATTCCTGTTGTCAAGGATGTACTGACTGTCCTTAATCGGTGCAAGCACCGAGGCAAAGTCAACAATCTGTGAATTTTCATTAACAAAAAGGTCTATTTGATACCGCTTGCCTTCGTCATATCCAACTAACACAAAGTGGTTAACCGCCATTGCATTGTCCTGCATTTCAAGGTTAACAGAAGAGTCCTTTGTGTAGGTCAAAAAGTCTGTGAAGTTTTCCGCAAGCATCGGTATTATTTCAACTTTGTTTGTCTGTGCGTTATATGACAGAAGCAACTTGAAATTGATTGAATTCGCAAGTGCTATCATTCCGTCATATAGCGTGCAGAACGGGTCAAAGGCAAAATCGACATAGGAGTCAACATCCTCCGTATCAGGTGGAAGGCATACAAAACAATCGTCAAGCTCTGATTCTGTCAGTAATTCGTTGATTACTCCCTGAATGTCACCCTGTGCGCTGATGTATGTTCTTCCCCTCGGAACAGATAACACCTTATCGTTAAGAATGCCCCTGAAGTTTCTGCCGTTGTATTTTACCGAATTGTCCTCGGTATTGATAGTCACCGAATCAACGATTCCGCCTATTTCCGTATTCGGAATAAAAAACCAATAGTCTTTCTTTAACAGGAAATCGTCAATCGTCATTTCAAAGTTCTTTTCCCCCGCCGCATCAAAGTCGATGTCGAAGGAAGAAAGCTGACCGAGGGCAAGGCGGTTATGGTCTGCATAGATTAGTTCCATAACGGTGCCGTCCTTTCGTCATATAAAGCAAGCGTGAAAGTGAATTCACCTTCCCACCATACCTCAATTGTGCCTCTCGGGATTTTTGTGAATATGTCAACGGATACATCTCGGTAGCCGAAAACATTTTCTTCCGAGCCTCCGCTTCTGTGAAGGATTATGGTCTTGTCTCGGCTGTCTATCGTTACATATTCATTCTCGCCTATGTTCACATCAAGTTCAATTGTCTTGTCCCCGATGTGAATTACGGGACCGTTGACCGCTCCGTTGATAGTCAGCACCCATTCGCTTCCTACAAGGTCGGTATTGACAAAACTTGTCTGTTTGCCGACATCCGTCATCAAATCCCATTCATAGTCTGCCTTTCCGTTTTCGCTTACAGGAAGGTAGTCTTTTATATTTTCAAACTCGGTAACAATCCCCGAGTCCTCAAAAAGCATAAACTGCGTTTGTTTGCTCCAAAACGGATACGGACAGAGGAGAGTCCTTGTAACCGAATCCCAAAGAAGCGAAGAAGTATTGTTTGTCCCCTCGGATGCCGAAACGCTGAAAGCGGGAATTGAATAATCGTTACAGACTATCATCCCCGGTTGCATATTCGCTACATCATAATCGAAGGCGGCAAACAATTCATTAATTTGTTCTTTTCTGTTTTCGCCAAATACATAGATTACCGCTTTAATCTCCTTCATCGGCATTTCAAAGCCGTAAACTTTGGCACCGTATCTCTTGCCGAATGTAACAGGCGAATATTCATAATCAAAGGCGTTGCACTCGGTTATAAATCTGTCATTAGTGAGCAAGTCAAACTCAACGCCTCTGCTTGAAATGTATTTGAAATTAAGCAAAACTTACCCCCATTCCTTTCAGTTCTCTTGAAAGCACTCTATTGTTTAAAATCACAACGGGACGAGCTTGTGACGCACCTTCTTTGATTGCATCGTAAACTCCAGCATATGTGAATGCGGATGTGTTGTCCCTTGCTGTGATATTCATACTCATACCGCCGCTTGTAAGCATAGGATTACGGAACATTCCGTCCATTGCATCGTCAATCATTCCTGCATTCTGCGTGATGCCCAATGCAATGCCCGCAGGTATCCATCTGCCTACTTCGTCAGCAAACACCTTTGAAGGTGAGCCAATTTTGAGCAGTTTTTTAACCGCATCAGGAAGAAGCGAGGCAATTTCCCTTATTTTACTTAAAAGCTTTTCTTTTGCATCTGAAAGCCCCTTTTTGATGCCTTCAATGATATCCTTTCCGATTTTTTTCCAATCCGTTTTCTTGAAAGTGTTGATAAGAGATGTGATTAACTTGAAAGAAGCCGCAGCTAATGCACCTATCTGGCTAATCAAGCCTATTGCAAGAGTCGCAACAAGTTTAATCGCCACGGGTAAGAGCTTCGGCGCAAGTTTTATCAAAGTGTTAACAACATTCGTTATGAGGTCGGGAAGCACCGAGATAAGCACAGGAACAGCATCGGCAAGTCCTTCCGCAAGGGCTATGATAAGACTTAAGCCCGTCAATATAAGCATTGTAAGATTGCTTGGTTCTGTCAGCGTTTTAACCAATTCGACAACAACCTGTGTTATCATCGGTATCATCTGTGGTAAGCCTTGAACCAATCCTTTTCCAAGTTCAAGCAAAAGTGTCAAGCCCGCTTGTAACAAGGTCGGCGCAAGCGTTATGATTTGCTGTCCAATATTGAGTATTAAGGTTGAAAGAATGCTTCCTAACTGTCCCGCATTATTCGCCAATCCCGTTAACACATTGCTTACCATTGGAAGAAGGTTGTCTATAAGAAAGGTCTGCACCGTGTTCAGCAAGTCGTTCAACTGTGGCGTTATGTCTGCGCCGATTGCGAGATTGCCAAGGATGTCCTGTGACAACGCCTTTATAGCACCGAGCGAACCCGACAGCGTGCTTTCGCTTTCCTTCGCAAAATTGTTTTGGTATTGCGATGTCCTGTCCATAAACATTTTCATCGCAAGCTCCGACTTTTCGGCATTGGAAGCGGTTTTCCACTCAAAATTCATTCCTTTTTCAAGGGCATAAGCTTCAAGTGTTGTTGCGTTCATAGCAACACCGAGGTTGTCCATCATTGTGAAGTTACCTTTCGCCGCACCCGCAATCGACTCCATTGCTGTTGCGGTGTCAATACCCATTACGGAAGCAACATCGGCAGCCCTCTGCATCGCATCTGTTGTCATTTTCAAGGCTTGTTCTTGTTTGACACCTGAACCCTGAAACAGCGAACCCATTTTGTTTGCCGTTGCCATATAGTCCGAAGCGGACATACCCATATTCTTATAAGCCTTTGCGGATTTCTTTTGAAGATTATCCGCAAACTTACCGAATACGGCTTCTGTACCGCCGAGGTTCTGTTCAAGTTCCTTGCCTTCGCCTATGCTCTTTGCAACAATCTTTCCAAGTCCCGCAGCAGCAGCGCCCGCCGCAAGTCCAATGGCAAGCTTACCTCCCATCTTTTTTCCTGCGCCCATCAGCGCACCGCCTGCTCCGCCTCCGCCAAGTTCGGATGAAAGCTTACTGCTGAAGCCTTTTGTTGTTGGTAATATCTGCACATATGCCTGACCTATTGAATCAGCCATTGCATCAACTCCTTAATATCGCTTGCCTTGTCAGTTCAAATTCTTCTATGCTGTCAAAGGCTTGCGTGTTATCGTTTTTCTTGTTCAACATCTCTGTGAACAGTTTCGGTTTATTTGTGCCTTTTTGTCCGTCCTTCGTATTCTGCCAAATAAGAATAGACAGACTGTCGGCTATATTCATTAACAACAGTTCTTCTGTTGTATATTCCTCGTTTGATAGTTTTCGTTTAATTCTTGAATTTTGCCCTAAACCGCAAACAAAGGTCGCCACCAAACTAACAGGCAGCGACCTCCAATTGTAAACTTGATATGTTTCTGCAAGGTCGCATATGACCGCATCCTCATCAAGATTGAGCATTACGGCAAGGGCGGTTATTTTTTTATTTCGGAATCATCGTTCGAAATCTCTGTGATTTCTGCAACAATCTTTTCTGTTGATACCCTTCCGTCAACTTTGCAATGTTCTTTTAATCTTTCGTACCCATCCTCGCCGAGAAGTTTTTTTGCGATGTCAATGACCGCTAAAGGTTTTTCCTGCGCTTCTTTGACAAGCTCAAGGTATTCAAAATCGTCTGCAAGGTTTTTCGGTAAGGTGTATTCAAATCCGCTTTTTGTCTTTGCCATATTTATGCTCCTTTTTTAAATTGAATTAAGCGGATGTAACTCCGCCTTTGATATACTCATAATGGGTATTGCCCGCCTCATCAGGAAGGGCGTTGATTGTCGGCTGATAGCCTATCGGGTCGGTATCGTTGTAAACAACTTCGCCGAGTTCCGAAATTTTGCCTCTCGGGATTACAATTCTTTTAAGTGTGTTGTCTGTAAGAATCATATCAATTACCCAAGAAGCTGCCTGAAGTTCTTTTGCATTCGCTGTAACTGTGATGCCTGTTTCAAGTGTTCCGCTTACATTATCGGCACCGTAAACGGCTTTGAGAACATCTGTGTTGATGCTCTGAATAAGCGTAAGCTGAAATGTATCGGTTTTCTCGGTCTGCGATGACTGAACAATGTCACCGCCCCAAGCTTTGATATTTTCACTTTCAACTGAATTTGCATTGGTTACGCCATCCTCGGATACATATCCAAGATTCGCAAAACCTTCGCCAAGTTCTGTTGCAGCATCTGTCGGGAGCGTTGCTCCTTCAGCCGCATAATAGATAGCACCCGTGATTTTCGGCTTGCCTGTGCTTACCTCTGCTGAATTTATAGCCATGGGTTTTTCTTCCTTTCGTTAGATTAATGATGCACCAAATCAAACACCGCTTGATAGCGGTATTTCTTTGTTGCGGTATCGGTAAAGTTATAGTCGGAATCAAGTCGGCAACTTGATACCTCGGGAAACTCAATAATGCCTTTCATTATTGCCTTAACATCTTCGTTAAGTTCGGCGGCTTCGTACATACTGTCCGCCAATGATTGAACGGCTATGCTTGCTCTTTTGATGTGGTTGGTTTCACCGCCTCCCACCTTCTCAATGACAATGTATTTGCCTTTCTGCCCGTTTCTTTCGGTATAACACGGGATATTCGTATTAGCCGAGAGATAATCAAGGACAATCTTTTCAATCATTTATTTCACCGCCTTTAACAAAGTGTTATTTTTAAGGTTATCGCTGATAGCAGGATAGTCTTCGGCAAACAGAGCAACACCGCACCTTTCGGGATATGTCCTCTGTTCAATTTTGTAGCCTTCGATATTAGAGATTGAGCCGTATGCCCTGTTGCCGTAATCCATTATCAGCGTTTTGGTCTTATCGCCCTTTAGCAATTGGTTTCTTATTGCCATTTGGTTAAGTTTTATTTTGACATTACTCATAACGCTCAACCTTGTATTTCTTGTTCCAATCAAGCGGAACATTGCTTTCAATGTATTCCTTGCCTGTCCCGAATACTCGGAACGATTCGCCGAAGAAATCAACTCGGCAATCTTCCCAAGTATGCGTATCGCCTTTGGGTATGCAGATTTCGTAAACCGCTTTTTTGCCGTAAAGCTGAAGTGCATCTACTATGTCCTTGTCCTCTGTTGGATAAACAAGCACATTGTCGACTTCAACTGCGTTATTGTCAAAAATCGGATTGTTGAAGCCGTCCACACCTATCTGCGTTCTTTCGTGTAGGGTAACCGTTATTCCTTTAATCAAAGACATTGATTGCACCTATCCTTTGCTTTTTTAAGCCAAGACGGGCAAGTTCGGAATTCTTGATGAACAAGCCACCGCCAGGGATTAAGAAACTACCTGAAACGCTATAACCGCCCGCAGCCTGTGACATCTGTGTCATAGGCTCTTGATTTGTCGAGGTCATTAAAGTTCTCGCAATAACATCTACGCTTACGGATTTTGCTACAACCGCAAGGTCGGGATTGTATGAAATCATTTCGTCAAGATTACGGCGCACCTTTCTTGCTTCTTCCCGAAGCGATGCGCTTACTATCTCGATAAGTGATTCAGCTCTGTCCTTTTCCGAAGCGGAAAGCGGTCTCCATAAAGCTTCAATGTCCTCTATTGTGCAATAGTTCATTTAATCACCTCATTTAAAAAAAATTAAGCAGAGATTGCTTCGTCTGTTACGATTGCAAATGCATCCTTATCAAGAATACCAAGACCGATATAAGCCTCGGAACGAAGAAGAACCTCGTTATATCTCTTAAGGTCTCTACCTGCGCCGTCAGGGTCACCGTATTCAATAACCTCAAAGGTTACATCCTCTGCGAATCCCCACTTGAATGCGTTTGCAAAGTCACCGATAATTGCCTTGTCATCCGAAGAATTGAAAGCAACTGTTGAATTGACGTCCGAAGCAAGTCCTTCAAAGCTCTCGGGATTTCTGCCGAATCTGTATTCGGGATAAAGATAGCCATTATCGGTCTTAATCTTGCCCATTGCCGATGCAAAGTCAGGTGAAACCGCAAGACCTGTAACGGTGCCGTCAGTAATAAGTGCTACCGCATCGTCAAGGTTCTCATCGGGTTTGCTTGAATTGTAAGATACCTTCTTGGTTACTTCGCTGTCAAAGCTCTTGAAACCTGAAATCGCCTGCTTCGAAGCAGGGTCAACACCGTGGATACCGATGATGTCGATTGCTCTACCAATCTTCTTTGCGAATCCCTCTGCGTGGTTGCGGAGGTGTTCAAGTCTCTTTTCGTCTGCACACTTGAGGAATTCGTCTGTTACTCTGCTCTGATATACGAGCTTAATGGGTTTGATGACTACGGGGGTAACTGTGGTTGAACCTGCGGGTTTTGCTCCGCCTTCGCCAACTACTGATGCCTCGCCATCAACTGAAAATACGAATACTGTATTGCCTGAAAAAGCAATAGGAGTCTGTCCGCTTAATTTTGCAAGAGCGGAATGACCTTTGGTTTTGTCAAACATTTCTGTTACAAGTTCGCTCGGGAACTTTGTGCCTGCTGTAAGTGCTGCCATAGTAAAAAATCCTTTCTTAATTTAATTGCCCTTGAGTCGGTCATTAAGTTCCATAAAGGCACTTTCAACCTTGTCAATGGGTTTGGTTTCTGTTGATGCGAGCGGAGGAGGCGTTGCGCCTGTTAATGCTTTTAGTTTTTCTGCGCTTTTCTTCATTTCTTCCTCTGTCTCGCCTGCGATAAATTCAATCGCCTTGCTATCAAGTCCGAGTTCGTCTGCGATTTTCCTTTTTGCCGAGGCGGTCTCGTAGCCCTTGACTTTGCCTTTCAGCTCGTCAATTTCTTTGGCGTATTTCGCTTTCTCGTCATCGAAGCCTTGATATTTTTCTTTTGTGTCTTTCAGGTCCTTGTTGAGCTTATCAATTTCAGCATCTTTCTTTGACAGTTCGTCAGCGTGTTTCTTCTGCGCCCTATCAAGTCTTTCATTGATAATCTTGTCAAGTTCTTCCTGTGTGAATGTCTTTTCTTCCATTCGATTTTCCTCCTACTTAACCGTGTAGTTACGTAATTTATTTATCAACACCGAGGTGTTAATAGCTTATTGTCTGCTTTTTCTTTTCCTTATGGTTTGCACAACTCCAATGGGCAAGAATTAAACTGTCCATCAAGGCGATGTCAGCCGTTTCAATCTGTGAACGATAACCGAAACCGCCATTGCTGCCGATTGCCCTCTTTTCACAGTTCGTGACTACCTGAACAACCGAAGGCTGTGCGTTATGCATTATTGACTTTGCAAATACCGCTTGTTCGAATCCCGCATTCGCCATTGTGATTTCTTTAACTGTCGGCAAGTGCGGAGGCTTTAAGCGGTAGTCAAGCATTAAGGCTTTCAGGATTTCCTGCCCATTGGCACCGTCCACAACAACTTGTGCAATGTTCTTCTGCTGTCTTAACAAGAAATCAATAATCCATTGGTTTCCGTTTCGTATGCCTTGACAATCAATCGCCTCAACGAATATCTTGTCACCGCTCTTAACAGCAATAGACATCGCAACATTCTTGTTATCGTGTCCGTATTTAATGCCAATGTGAAGTTTGCCGCTCGGTTCGGGCATTCCTTTCAGCTCGTCCCATTCTCTTGATGTGATTGCTGACTTTTGGTTGTATTTAACCCAATAGCCAAGACGCTGAATGTTGAAGTCAAGGTCATCGTTTGTGATTTCGTCCTTGATTTTCCTTTCGGTTAAACCTTGCCCAAGTGACGGGTTTGTTTCATACCACAGTTCAACATCGTCTGTTGGTGATTGATGTTCAACCGACCATTCTGCCCAACCTGTGTTTGACGATTTGCCAAGCATTACCGCTTCCCGCATTTTCATAAACACAGTTCCCGAGGAAACGGCGGTAGGCGGAGTTCCACAGAATATTGTCTGCGGGTTTTCCGCATCCGAGACAACATACTTCAAGGCTGATTCTTGGTCTATTGTGTATTCTTGTGCTTCATCTATTACGAGAAGGTCGTATCCCTCACCAAGTCCGCCTTTTGAAGAACGAGTCCTGAATGCTATTGACCCGCCGCCGTCCACCTTAACGGTCTCAAGTCCTAATTGTTTTGTAGCCGTATATTGAACATTTGCTTCGTCAAGTAATATACATAGCCTTTCCCAAGCCGAATGCGATGTGGTTGTCCTGTGCGCCGTGTGAAGTATTCTTTCGCCGTGTGCAAGTCCCCACAATTCCCTTATGGCGATTACCTCGCCCTTTCCGTTTCGTCTTGGTATTTCGTATCCATACTTGGAATGAACAAACAAGCCTTCCTCGTCATAGGCTAAAATGTCATAAACAAGCAGGCTCTGCCATTCCCTTGCCGTTCTCGTTGTAGTTTCGTACAATTCAACGGCTTCCTCGCCGTATGTCTGCGAGTAAGGAAGAGTAAAAGCAAAAGTAGGAGTCTGTCTGCCTAATCGGCTCATACTCCCACTCCTTTATTGATTTAGCAATATTTCCTGAAGCTCTTTCGCCTTTTCGGGCGAGAGCTTCGTTTGTGTTATTTGAAAGCGTTTTCTCGCTTCAACCTGTTTGTCAACATACCATTCCCGTTTGCTCCATACATCTTGCCTGAAGCCGTTTGGGATTTCGTATGTCACTCGGCAATGACAATCTCTGTGCCTTCGGTATACTTCGTCCGATGTCGGGTAGTCATAAGTTCCTGCAAGGTTCATACACCACTTGCAAGCTCCTGCATCAACTTCCCTTACTATCTTCGGGCGAATACCACTCTGTGCAAGCATACCTACATTGTTTTTTAGTCCCGTGTCAACAACTGATTCAAAGTAATTCTGTAAATACCCTGCATCTTCCAAAATCCACCCCGTCTTATCGTAGGTATCGGAATATAGTTTGGTAAGAATGCCGTCAATTCTGTCCTCGCTTACATCAGGCGGAACGCCTTTGATGTTTAATCCTTTTTTCTTGAATAACGCTGATTGCACTTCATTGAAATATCCTGCCGTATAGTCATAGCCTTTCAATATTTCAGGTCTTACAATCTCGTTGCCGATTTCCCAAGTCAACCTACCATCGGGAAGAATTTCAACGGATATGTGTTCCTTGAAGGCTGCGGAAAGAACGGTCCCGATATCCTTTGCGAAGTCTCCCGCATCAACGAAGGTTGCCGTGCCGTCTCTTATTCGCTTATATAGCCTTTGCACTCTTTTGTTATTCTTAATCGCTTGATTGAACGATTCGTCAATGGCGGTTAAGGTTTCGGCATTAATCAAAAGCACCACCTGCTTCCGCTTCGTCAATGTCTCTTACATCTTCGATTTGTATGTCAAGTCCCGTTAGGTCTTTGACAATCTGCTTGTCAATCGCCCCGGGTATTGCCTGATTAATCTTAATAATGCCGTCACCCAATGTGCTGAAGGTTGCCATATCAGGTTCGAATAACGGCTTCCACATCGGCTTGGTAAGATAGAACGCCGCCCTTTCGTATGGGAACTCATCCCTTAAACAAGCGGCAAGATACCCTGCGTTGAGGTATCCCGTTCCAAAGGTCTGCTGTGCCTTCTTTGCTTTAAGCCTTAAGTTTTCGTGTGCCGACTTGATTGCTTCGGCTGATGAAGGGTTGTCACTCGGGAAGCCGAGGTCGTCAAGCGTAAGCCCTGTTTCGCCGCCAAACTGTGAAGCAAACATTCTCATCTGCTCAACGAACGGTGTCATACTCTGCTGTGCAAACTGTCCTACTGTCGGCTTGCTTCCGTTCTCGCCTTCTGTGATATTCAGGAACGATGCAAGCGTTGCTTTCTTGCCTTCCCATTCAGCATTGTCCTCTGTGCCGAGAAGATACTTCTGCGGATATGAATAAAACTCACTTGCAATCTCGCTTCGCTTTAATGTCCTTAATGCTGATTGCGTGATTGACATACAAGCTCGGCTAATCTGTGAATGACCGAAGGGTCTTACCGCATCAGGACGGTTGATAATCGGCACTAACAACGGATAAGGCGCATTGTTCGTTCTTGAATCAACTACCCTTCCGTTTTCGTAGTAAATCGTATAGCCCTTAATGAAATGCGCTTCAAGGATAGGTTTGTGATATTCGTCTCTGCTTAATACCGCATAGCCTTCTTTCAGCATATAGGTTATCGGGTCAATCTCGCCCGTTGCGTTTCCGCCGTCTATGTTTTGAAGCCTCGGGTATCCGTTCTCATCAAGCGAAATGTAAATAAAAGAACAAGACGAAATCAGCGCTGAAAGGTTTGCTGAATTCGTCAGTATATCGGGGTTGTTCATATTGTAAATTTCGTTAAGGTTGAAGTTATCGTTCTTGAAGCCGTCAAAGAATAATCTGTCCGCTATGCTGTCAACCGCCTTTGCACACCAACCAAGTGATACACAAAAGTTTTTGAATTCAGGCGGAATAACCGAAGTCATAAAGTCATGTGTTAGGTTCTTCATTTCATAGTATTCGTACCTTGTCCGCACTCGTCTGCGCTTCTGCGCTAACTTCTTACGAAAGTATTCAATTCCTTTGTAATTGTCCAATCTATCACCTCATAGAAAAATCGTTCTGCTCGTTTTGAAATTATGTTATCGAGAAATTGTCACA
>Ga0326512_10001384_pt1 | contig 18900 bp, 27 predicted proteins | sample 1_2617_0518_D_FD_203652 | JGI IMG/M metagenome (GOLD analysis project Ga0326512, IMG submission 203652) | Bovine rumen microbial communities from UC Davis, California, United States - 1_2617_0518 | ecosystem: Host-associated > Mammals > Digestive system > Stomach > Rumen | place: USA... | reverse complement strand
GGCAAATTTTGCGTTCATCTGGAATGTGGCTCAGATTTCTTGCGATTCTTACAGCATCATCAATCACTGATTGGTTGATTGGTACATACCTTTCCTGCGTTATCGTAACGCTACCGATTCCTACGCCTCCATGCTCTTGCTCATAACAATACGTGAACAAATACGATTTGCTTTTCATTTCCTCCCCTCACTTTCACCGCATGAACGGATGGAAGCCAAGTGCAATGCACTTCTTCATGGCAACCGCCTTCACGTCTTCGCCGATGTCTGTGCATTCCTGCACTGCCTTATAGCATCCTACCATCATGACAAGATCATTCTTCGGAATTGGCATATCATACTTCTTGCAGTATTTCTTCAACTCCGTCAAATCATCACGCATCACTGCGGCAGTAAAAGCCTTTTTTCGATCTCTCAAAAACGCATTCATATTCATTTTCTGCCCTCACTTTCCCACCATTTGACAGCGTCTGCCCACTCTGGCGGTTCGCTTTCTCTCGGTTCTGCAAAGCGCAGATAAACAGCTTCGTCATGCTTTTCTACATCGTCAGCGTTGATCAGCAGTGCAATCAGAAGAACCACAAGAACAACTCCAATGCCAAAAACCAACCATGTAATCGTCATATCATTCTCCTATCATTTTTGTTGAGACGTTGCCCAACATCTGTCTTATCTGTTGCGGCAGTTTTTCGACCTCTGCCGCCCTCTCTGTCTGCACTCGGAAAGAACGCTTGAAATTGGAAGCAATCACGCTTTCCACCGTCTCTGCGTCCATCCCTGCCCATTGTCGCAACTGCTCTGGTGAACCAACCGCCCGTTGAACCTCTGGCGGCAGTTTTGCAAATTCTTCTTTGCTGTGGTAGCTGCTGTTTCTGCAAGCCTTCGACACCAGTGCCCACGCACCGGCTTCGTCAATGTCTGCGTGATGGTGCAGCCGGTGAATCTGTTCTTTCACCTCTCCGATTGTCGGAGAATATCCAACGGTTCTGGTTGAGATCAACGCCCCAATTGCGGCGTTGACCTCTTCGTAACTCTCTTCACGGAACATTGATGCCCACAGGTTAATCATTGCTTCGGCATCCCGTTTGCTGATGTCTCGGAACGCATGAGGATATGCGGCTTTCAGAACTGAAAGAACCGTTGTTGTCTCGTTAATATCCACGTGCTTTCCTTTCTTCTGCGATCTGCTGAAAGATGTTGTTTGTATCGTTCTGGGTCTGCTTTGATTTACGTTCCCAAGTTCTTACAGCAGCTCGCCAGTCTTTCATGTGCGTTCTGCCAACCATCCACCCGTTGGACGTGTAGTAATCAACGAACCGATCAGCGTCAACGTGATACCCTTGTTCTGTGATATACTGCTGAACCTCTTCACGTGTAGGTGCTTCAAACCTCTTTTTTTTGGGCGGCTTGTCCGCACAACTATCACCTACACTATCCTTACCTAACTCTATCCTATCCTTACCTAACTCTATACTAACCTTACCTGTGTATACATCTTGTACACATTCTGTATACACGCCATTTTCTTTGACTGTCAGCATAGCAAGTTCGTCTTGATAGACTGTCGGTTTGTACCTGTCTTTCTGGATGTAATTGTGTAACCGCCAATGCTTAATAACCATCACGCCAGTCTCAAAAACAATCACGAACCGTTTCATGATCAACAGCTTGAAGTCATCGTCCGATGCTCCAACCATCCGTTGAATTTTCTTCGGATTATTCAGAAACCCGTCATCATCTGCCCTCATGCCAAGGTGGAAATATAGGCACTGTGCAGACATTGGCATATCAAGAAATGCGTCCGAATCAATAACCGTCTTTGCAAACATTCTTCTTTCTGCCGTTTGGCTCACCCCTTTTCGTATTGCGGACATTCTGTGATTTTGTATGAATGGATATCATATTTGCCTTGCCTGTTTCGCTGACGTATGATTGTCGGCTCTGCCGTCCAACCTTCTACCGGCTCAAATCTGCGTGACCACGAACAACCGCCGCAGAAATTCTTGCAATAGCAGCAAAGCTGAAACCTGTGATCTGCTCGGTCATATGACCGCCATTGCTTACCTTCCCAATTTCTTTTGATCTCATATTCAATGCCGTCCGGGTCTGTGATCATACGTTCTTTTTGAATACATCTGGCGATATAATTCTTGGACCGTTTAATTGATATGGATGCTTCGACCAGTGAGGAATATTTCTTTGCTTCGCCTGTGAGCCGGTTTATCAGTGTGCATACTCGGTTTTCTTTTGGAACGTTCATATGTAGCACTTACCAAAACGTTCCCGGAACTCAGATTCAAACCACCCATAATGTTTTTGTGCGGCTCTCTGCCCGTGTTCTTTCAGTTCAAGCCTTCTGTTTGCGTCAACAAAATGGATGTAGTGGTGGCAGTCTGGGCAGAGCCACACCCACAGCCCATATGCTTTTGACTTGTCTCTGTATGCGTTCCCATAGATTTCGTGACGCTGAAGAACACCAGTCTTGCCACACATATAACACCGCTCTGATCTTTCCCCATATACCGACATGATTGTCGGAGCATAACCGTTGCGGTCAAGCGTCACGCCGTATTCATTCGTCATGTTTTCCCCCATTCTTCAAGCAGTGAATCTATTTCTTCTTGTGGTCTTGTCTCGATTCCGATTGCTTGACAGTCCTGCACGATTGCGTCAATCAGACGTGCCATTTGTTTCGTGTCATACGTTGACGAACCGTAATAAACAATTACGCCGGTGCAGCCCTCTGTCTTGATTGGTATTGTCTCGGTCTGCCATCCAAGCCCACGGTCTTCCCATTCCTTTCGGAACTTGTCAACCGCCTTGTTCTGAACTGCAACAATCGAAGACACGCCGCCGATCTGCTTGATATATCTTCCGTACAGTTCTTCCTTTGGCACACCAAGTTCAGCAGAGAGTTTGTCAAGTAATACCCAACACAGAGCGTTTGCGTCCTTGCTCCTGTGCTTGCGTTTCTCGGTAATCTCATAGTTTCTACCTGCACGAAACTTCATCAGCCATTTCAACGCTTCGGACGGCTGCGTTCTTAGGCACAGCCACCCATTGTCAAGCTTTGCATCATCGATTTGCATTGTGGTTCTTCTGGCAGGTCATGCAGTACGGCGCACCGAACTTCTTCACGCTGTAGTCATGGACCTTCTCGGTGATCTCTGTGCCACAATCTTTGCATTTTGGCACGAAAACGGGTTCTGGTGGGCTTTGCGGTTCTTCCTGTGTATTTTCACGTCTTACAACGTCACTCGCAGCAGGTGCGCTTCCTCGCTTGTTTTTGCCGAAAGCAAAAGCGACATTGCCACGTGCGTCCTTTATGACCAGTGCGCTGATCGTCTCGGTATCATCGTATGAGATATCAGACACACGGAACGAGTCGAAGCACATCAACTTCCCGTCTTTTTCACGTTTCTTGATGTTGCACTTGTCAGCAGGAATCCAGATGAACGGTGCGGAATACAGTTCAGTTCCAATGCCCCAACAGAAACCGGCACGTTTCATGGCATCAGATGCCTGTCCCTTTTCTGCTTCTGTGTTGCTCTCGACACCGCAGTTATACTTCCAGACCCATGTGCCTGTTTTTTCGTCCTTGATCGCAATGCCGCAGTACATCTTTCCGTCAATAACGGTGTACTGATTCTGCCAGTTCATCATGCCAACAGTTTCGTCAAGCAGTGCGTAGTCTGTTCTTGCGGTCTTATACAGCAGGATTCCTATGCCTTTCTCGGTGATCTGGTTGATGCGGCATTCGATTTCGTCTGCCTTTAACAGTCTAAAATTGCGCATATTCCTTTTCCTTTCTTCACTTGATTGATATGTTCTGTTTCTCTACAAGGTGGCAGAACTCAAGTTCACCGCCATCTTTCAGAAGCTTTTTGATTGCTGTCTTGTTCGGTGTCACGGTGCGCTTGACGGTGATCAAGTCTTCCAGTTCAAACGCTTCGGCAAACTCGCAGAAGCCTTCCTCGACCTCTACAGACAACGATTTGCGGAACACACATTCACACCGTGCGGTGCTGAACTTCTGACCGTTCAGAACGTGTTCAAGCCATCCCTCGGCACCGTCTGCGTTGCGGTTCAGTCTGTCCATGCGTTTCTTCAGTTCCTCGATCTCTGCCTTGATTGCAGCAGCTTCGGCACGGCTGTCTTTGATGTACAGTGCCACGTTCTCGATCTTGGTGTCATGCTCAACCATCAGTTTGTCAAGCTGCTCGGTGTCAACCAGTTCGCCGGTTTCCGGGTCTGTCGCATTGAGAATGCAGTCCTCAATGTCTGCTCGGATTTCATACAGTTTCCGCATCTTCAATCTCCTTTTTGTGTTTTGATTGTGTTAATCTGATTCCATCAAACAGGATGGTCTTTTCGTATCTGGTTTCCACCAGTTCCTGCCCAAGTTCTTCTGCGAGTGATTCAATTCCTTTATAGACAAGCATTGACCTTCCAATGATCGTTGGAAAGAAATACTTCAAGGCGTGAATCTCGATTCCTGCAAGTTCGCCAATGTTGGTGATCTGGTCTGCCATTTCGTCAGACTTCTTTGCCAGATCAATAATCATGTGCATTGCTTCAGTTTTTGACATATTCCCACCCCTTCCGTAGGAAATACTCTTTATAGCGTGTGACCTCTCCATGCGGTCCGATGTGGGTCTGCCAACGGTCTTCAATGGGAACGCCCTTCGCTCTCAGTTCAGCGATCACTTTTCGAGGACTGTTGATTGCCATCTTGTGCTGAATGTACTGAACGCTCAGAACTGGCGTTGATTCAAACAGTTCAAGCAGTTTCTTTGTTTGGGATTCTCTCATTTGCTTTTTATTCCTTTCTGTGGTATCATTTGTTTTGCTACATATTCCTTTTCACTTTGCCGCTTCCCACGGTCTGCCATGTGGGTGGCGGCTCTTTTTTTATTCTCTCGACAACTTGCACTTCAGATGTGCCAACGTTGTGAGACATACACCGCCGTTGATGCCGTAACGCTGCTTGACTGTTCGAACACAGCACCCGTCATACATTGCGATCTCCTGCAGCGTGATGAAGTCTTTGTGGAAATGATTCCACAGACGTTCAACCGTCAGACGCTCCTCTTCGTATTCTCTTGCCATCTCTCGCCTCTTTCTCCGCTTCTCTGATCTGCTTGATCAACTGGAAATACTGGTTCTTGTTCAACGTAGGTGTTCCTACCGATTTCTTGCCGCCGGTGAATGTTCTGTTTCTTGCCACTTCTTCATCTCCCTTTCTGTCGAAATCCGTTTATGGCACACCTGCCACGTTCTGTTTTTGCTTCCGATGCACTTGCTGCGAAGTAAAGGACACTGAAAGCACATCTGGTTGAAGCCTGTATGCGCTACCCACACTTGAACGTGATATTCTTCGTCTGTCATGACCACCTCACGCAATTTCTGTCGGATACGGATAAACAATTTTCTTCTGTTCCTGCCGCTGTGGCTCTGCCTTGCTGACATTGGCGAAGGAAACCAAAAGTGAAACTGTGCCAAATGCAAGTGCTAATAATCCGATTGCCATCTCATATTCCTTTCTTTTTTTCGCCGTCTAAAAATTTAATAAACCTTTGAGTGACTTCAAAAGCTGAAAGGGACTTGCTCGGTTTTTCCCATTTCCCGTTGTAGTACAATTCGACAACCTTTGCGCTTGCAGCATCAACAGATTGTTTTGGATCGTCTGTTGTGTGGCTGCATACCAATACAGTTGACCTTTTTCCTGCTGTCTCGTTGTTTCTTGCAAGACGTTCAAGCGCAAGCCTTTGTCCACGTGACATTTGTGCATCTCTTAGCTTGTACTCATAAAACACAAAACCTTTGTCTTGGTATTCAATCATTCCGTCAACGTCTGTCGGAGTTATGTTTTTGAATCTCAAACCAGAGAAATCAATTATCTGCTTTGCCCGTTGTTTGAATTGAATTACGCCACGGGTTAAGTCGCTGTACTCCACGGTTCACACTCCCAACCGATGTTCTGGAATGCTGTCATGAACTCGCATACATTGTTCCCAATATAAATAATTGCTTGCCCTTGCAGCGGTGCGCCTGTTTTCCCTTCTGGCATATAGAACTTCACCCTGCTCTTCGGAAAGCACACAGCCGTTGCAACACTTACAAGTTTGTTAAACCACTCCGTTTCTGTTGCGTTGTTTACAAGAACAACAGCTTGCTCATAGTCATCACGTTCATCGACAATCTTCGAAACGAATTTGCCAATCAGTTCCGATGAATACGGTGGATTCATCCAGACATTGCCATGCAGTTTCTTATCAAGTCCGTTTGTTTCTGCCGTGTAGTATTCCGTTGCTTTCACAACTTGGTTTGCGATTTCACTTGATGCAGGGTCAACGTCAATGCTTCCCATTGCTTGTCTTGCCGCTTCAATGATTTCCTTCGGCGTATACCATTCATTGTTGCCGGTATTGAATGCAACGTGCGGTTTTTTGACTTCTTCAATCTTCTTCAGCACGGCATTTCTGGAAATAATGTCATCGTTCTCTCTTGCTTCTGAAATAGCTTCAAGCACTACGTCTTCATGCTCTGCCATCTGCTGAAATTGAGAAGCTTGGTCTTTGCTGAATCCAAGTTCTTTAATGACTTCTTTTTTTGGCTTTGTTTCATCGTCAGTTAATGGTTCAAAATTCGATTCTGCACGATTTTTGAAATCTTCGCTTTTCCTGTCACCACCGGAAGTCTTCGGAATCTCTTTCAGCATTGTGCCAATCTTGACTTCTGCAAGGGTTACAAGTTCTGCTATTTCCTGCGCTTCGGTTCGTTTCTGTTCAAGAACTTCCTTTGCAAGTCCGACTTTTTTGATTGCGTTTATTTCGGCACGCACTGCCGCAAGCTTTTCCCGTCCGACAAGGACAAACTTGCTTATCTCTTCGATTGTTGCCGGTAACTGGTGCGATTGAACAATTAAATCCTCTGACATATATTCACCCTTTCTTTTCCGTTGTTCTGGCGGCAGGTGGCTTGTAAGTTTATCTCCCCTTAACGCATCCCGTGTTTGGTTTTCTTATCCGCTCCTGCTCTTACGTTGTTCTCTTAACCTTCGCCAGAACTATTTCGTTTACTGTAGTAAACTTTTACAGCAAAAAAATATTGCTGATAGGTTGCTTCAATGCCTTTGATAATGCAATAAGCGTGCTGAGTTTTACGTCTACCTTCTGCCCGTTTTCAATTTTTGAAATAATAGTGCGAGAAACGCCAGATTTCTTTGCAAGTTCATCCTGCGACATTCCAAGATTGTCTCGGAATTCCTTAACCTTGTTCATTATCAAACTATCACCCCCTTTCGCTTTTAAGTTTACTACAGTAAACGTCATAAGTCAACGATTTTTTGTTCAATCCAGTAAACTTTTTGTTGACATTATTCTGTAACCACTGTATAATCTATTAAACAAAAATGTCATTTCTTATAGGCGGTGATTCAATGACGTTGGGCGAAGTAGTACACGAATACAGAACGAAAAACAAATTGACAATGCAAGAATTTGCTGATAGGTGCGGGTTAAGTAAAGGCTATATTTCTATGATTGAGAAAGGCAAGCACCCACAGAATGCAAGAAACCTCGTCCCAACCTTTGAAACAATCGCAAAGATTGCGAAAGGAATGAACACAGATATAAACACATTTGTAAGTGTGCTTAATCTCGACACATTGGTTACTGTTAATATGGATGGTGTTAAGCATAACCAGATGCCAGACGAGTTGCAGATATTAGAATCAAATTGGGACGTGCTTTCGTCTGATGACATTGGTATGATACGGTTTATTGCAAGTAAATACAAAAAATAGTTTTTTTGGAAGGTATATGTAGCAATGTATCAGCGTGCAAACGGCACTTGGTGCGACACTTTGCCGCAGGGCAAGGGAAAACCGCACAAATTTTTCTACGGGAAGACAAAAGCAGAAGTAAAGCAGAAAATTGCAGATTGGAAGCTGAAACAGGAGACAGGCATTCTTGTTTCTGATGCGCTCGATGAATGGTTTGATTCACGTCAAGGGCAGGTGACGGAAGAAACGCTTTTCAATTATTCGTCACCCGTCCGCAGGTTGAAAGATGCTTTCGGAGATAAGCCGCTCAAGGAACTACAAGCTTCAGAGATTCAAGCACTGATCAGCAGCATGGTTGCGAAACGGTTTTCCCGTTCTGCCATCTCCACAACAGTCATGATCATGTCCATGACGTTCAATCACTTCATTGTGAAGCCAGACAGCGGAATATCTTTCAACCCTTGCACAGCGTGCAAAATACCGTCATCGGTAAAAAACAGCAAGCGTGATCTTCCTTCCCGTGAAGCAATAGAGAGAGTCAAAGCCGGTCTTGATCTTCCGTTCGGTCTGTTCCCTTTTCTTCTGATGTACACAGGATGCCGCAGAGGTGAAGCACTTGCGTTGACCGATAAGGACATATTTGATGATCATATCAGCATATCAAAAACGCTCCTGTGGCTGCACGGTGAGTCGATCATAAAGCAGCCAAAGACGCATTCGTCAAACAGAGACATTGTGCTGCTCCCACCGCTGAAAGAAGCGTTGCCACAGTTCACCGGCTACCTGTTCTCTGATGACGGCGGCAGGACACCATTGACACAATCAATGTTTCAGCAGCGTTGGCAGGAATATTGTCTTGCAGCAGGTCTTGCACACAGCAGAGGAATCTGCAAACTTCCGGGCGGTCAGACTCGCACCATGTATGACTATGATATCTGTCCGCATCAGCTTCGGCATGAATTTGCTACAATCTGCTTTGACGCAGACCTTGACGCAAAAGATGCCGCTGATCTGCTCGGTCATGCTTCTGAACGGACAACACGGGAAGTTTATACCCATATCCAAGAAAGCAGACGGTCAGCGTCAGCGGCTAAATTGATCGACTATGTTACTAAAACTTACTAATTTCTGCATGTAGCCGCATGCAGGTTTATGTAGGTTTTTGTATTTCTCCATAAACAAAAAAAGTGGGAAAAGCCTAAGAAAATCAAGGTTTTCAAAGGTTTTTCCCATTTTCGTTGTTTTAGCGCATTTTATAGTGACTAAGAGTGTATAAAATACGCCTTTTTAGTAGGTTGCCAGTATTTCTTGACTTTTCCAAGCACCTTACTAAAATTCCACTTTCTACTATATTTCTGCTGTGGTTTACTATACCACAAATCAGAAGACGTTAACAGCTTAAATTGTTAATTTTCCTTGTTCTGGTTGTCTTTGTTGTACTGCGCTGTACTGATGCCAAGGATAGTACCAAGACAAGCGCAGAATGCCGCTGAAATCTCCGCAACAATGGTGGAATACCCCCAATTGAAAACCTTGTCACAGACGCAATAAAACGTTGTCAGCGCAGGAATCACGCACAGTACAAGCCACTTCAAAACGTCATATACTTCATTCGGAAGCTTCATGTTTATTCTCCCATCTTGTATAGGTTCTTGATATCGTTCTGCATAACAGCAATGTTCGTTTTCACATCGGCTATGTCGGCTTGGATGCTTCCCAATTTTTCCGCATAGCCGTTGTGGGTGTCAAGTTTCTGCTCAATGCTCTTCAGACGGTTTTCAAGCCGTTCCTCTTTGATTGCTTCTTCAATTGCTCGTTTCTTCTTCTGCTGCCATGCTCCGATCAGCTGAACGATGATTGCAGACACCGCACCGATCAGAGCGGATAATACCGTTGGATTCATAGCTTTCCCTCTTTAAACTCTCTTATCTCTTTCAGCGTAAGCGGTCCACATTCCCCGTCAACTTCCAGATCAGCACCAAGGAAGTTGAGCATAGCTTGCAGAGCGATCACAGCATTGCCGATTGACCCGTCCTCGATCTTCGGCATTCTCTTTGCGATCTCGCCCCAATCTTCAACTTTGAACTTTGGGAAGATGTCCAGATCACAGGCATCACCAGAACAGCCGCCGTCTGAAACAACATCCCAATTCGGTCTGCCGTACCCTGCAATAATCCACTGGTTTCGTGTGTTGTACTTGGTCAAATATACGCCGTTCGAATAATTGCCTTCTACACAGGTTATTGTATCACCAACGATATCGACAACGATGCCGGTGTGATTGATGTCACCGCCAGAATAAAAGAAGATTTGATCATCAAGTTCCGGCGTAGAAAAAAACGCACCGTTCTTTTTATATGCTTCGGCAGACAATTTGCACGCAGCATAACCTGTTGGAGACTGGTATGTCATCCTCGTTGCGGCATCATATCCGAATACAGCGATGTATGAATAGTCAGCAAACCCATCGCACCAAGGTGCATTTTTGATGTCGAATCCATAAAGCTTCTCGTCCCAATCGCCTTCGCCGTATTTGTTTGAACCATCTGGATTTTCATGATATCCGACCTGTGACAAGCACCATTCTCTATGCTTTTGTTTAGCTTCTGAAGTGGTCATCGAGTGGGCCTCCGATATAGGTTGTTTCTGCAAGACATTCTGGGCATACTCCAACGTCATCTTTTCCTTTGCTTCTGTACTCTCTTCCGCAACGCTCACACTTTCGGATTTCGCAGTGCCGGTTTGCCCAGATGCGGAGAGTGCTGCCAATAACTTCGAAAAAATCATAAGCATTCATAAACTATCCTTGATTTTAAAAAGAGATTCACCCATGCAGGACGGGTGAATCTCTTTTGCTTTTGCATGGTCCGTTTAGTCCATGCCTTGTGAAAACTTTAATTGTGACTTATTGCTCCATATAGTAGAGCCAACTGCCAAAACGGAATAGCTCTTCATCTGTCATTGCTGATTCATCAAACATTTTAATACCTCAAAGTTTCCACTCAAATTTTACTTCTTGGAAACCCTAATAAATACTGGCATAGTCGAGCATAGCCTCGTATCCACCTTTAACTTTGAATAAGTGTTCCTGTTGTGATGTTGTACGAGATAGCTTTTCGTGGTCGCATCACATTGTCCACATCCGCACCCACACGAATGATTTTAATAATGTTATTGTCTTTGTCGAATGTAACAGCATTAAACGCATCTTGCATTTTACTACCTATTTCTCGTCCCATGTCTGCGTTAATTTCCTGCAATGCTCTGGATGGGCTTGCTGTTGTGACCATTATACATGGCTGATTTGCGTATCCGTATATATACCCAAAAAGGTCTTTATGCAGATGCCCAATCAAATAGCACATAAATGTACCACCATCATCAATGAAATCTTGAACGATTTCCTCACAAGCAAAGTTCGGCTGATAACTTATGCTACCGCTATCTCCGTCCATTCCGTACTTTGAAAACTGACAATCAAAAACGTGCAACTTCGTTGTCGGTAAATAATGCATTGCAATAATTACCGCAAGATCATTTGTTTTTGCATCAGCAAGAGTATTTGTCAACCACGTTGCTTCTGCTGTAGCATCTGAACCATCAAGAATAGAATCAATAACTATTAACCTATATCCAGAAGCGTAATCTTTGTAGTAATAAGTACAATTTGTAGGCTGCGAAACAGTTCCCCAATTAGAAACAAATGGGTCAATAAATTTCTCTGCTACGTCTGCCATTGGCACTAATTGAGCCGCATCAAAACTGTTTGTGTAATAATGGTCATGGTTTCCAACGCAAGTCAGAATTTTTTCTGCTCCTTCGCTTGTTTCCCAAAATGCAAAACTATCACCATATTTTGAACTGACAATATCCCCTGTGCAAATAGCATCATCAATATTAACAGCCATATCGTTTTTGAAGTTAATTAGTCTTCTTAATGCAGTAGAATCACCATGTACATCAGAAAAGTGAATTAACGTGAGCAGATGCGGCGTTGCAGATGTTTTGTATCGGGAACTAATAATGGCATCGCAGGCGAACTGATTCAGGTCGGTGATTGTTTTTCTGTTGCTTTCACCATCCAAATCGTAGACATAAACTGTACCGTTATCGCCGCCAAAATAGACCGCTGGATATCCATCTATTTCAGAAACTCGCATACCAACAGAATTTGCATTAACTGTTGTTGACCCAATTTCAGCCCCTGAACCATCAGGATTAATGGGCAAAAATGATACCGTGTAATTGTTAGGGTTTACTACTAAATATGAATGCCCCTTAACAACTTTGTAATCTTTGTAATATATTGTTCCCGATGTGCTTCTTTGTGCAACCAATCTATGGGGCAAATAATCCTTGACTTTGCTTATATATTCTTGACTATCTTCCCAAGAGAACCACAGGTCAGTATAGACAGATATTCCAGTTATATCTTCCGTAGGTGCGGAAAGCCTTGCATATCTATATCCATACGGAACAGCAAGTGTAACATCTCCTTGTGCAATTGTAAAACGAAGTCCTGTTGTTTTATCTTCCTTGTACCAAGAACAATAAGCTAAACTGCCATTTGGTGAAACAACTCGCAGCTTTCCGAACATGGAGCAATCTATAAAATCAGTGTACGAGTAATATTGATTAGGAGTAATGCCGCCTGCTTCATCATCAAAACCACCAGCTGTAAACGTGTATTGTGTTTTGAAATCATAAATATCATCAATCTGTTTTTGGTAATTATCCCAATCAACAATTTTTGAAGCTTTATCAAGGATGAAGAATTTCTGTTCTGCGGCTTGCCATCCATTTATATAGTGGGCATCTTGGTTCGCAATAAATTCCTTCGTAGTTCCAGCAGTAAGGCCGTATATTTCTTGAAGTGCTGCCCCTGTTGGAGTTTCTGCAAGTTTAAACGTGAGTTGTCCACTTTCAGACAGGTTCGTGACAATATACGAGTGTCCTTGCTTAAATTCAAAAGGCACGGCGTTAGAGCCTGCACCTTTTGTCAGCGTTGCCCAAGTACCTAAGTAAGTTATTGATTCCTTTAAATCACTAACATCGTGTGCCAGTTTTGCCGCTTCGACATCCGCAATTGTCCATGCCCCGGCTGCGTGTGCGGTCTTGAATTTGTACAGCGTTCCGTTGTAATAGCAGTAATCACCTGCGGCGTATGCTTTCGATGCGGAAAAGTCTTCCGCAATCATTGCGTTCTCTTTGTCCTTGAAATGTCCAAGGCCATTCAGATCAATCAAAGGCACAAGTCAACCCCCCTTTAGGAATACAGCCCATCAATCTGGGCATTTGATGCGATCTGCGAATATACCTGCACCCACTCGGTGCCATTGTAAACAAACTGCGCATTGCCTTCGGATTCTACAAGGTACAAATCACCAGACGTTGCACTTGCAGGAAGTGCCGCAACGTTTGCGACTGACCCCTTGAAGCTGTAGCCCGGAGTGATGCCGCTGATCTGCTTCTTCAGCAGAGCATAAGTCACAATATCCATGTGCTACCTCACTGCTCAATCCATCTGTTTCCAACCGCATCGAATGCATAAACCTTGCCGGTGTCCATCTCCCAAAAGGTTGAACCGTTCGGTGCATCCAGAGGTTTCGCTTCCGTGGACAGTCCCTTCAGTTCCCATCCTGGTTCTTTCGTTGCCATAGATAACTCCTTTCTCAGCTATACAAAGCTGAATCAATCTGTGCATTTGTTGCCTTCAACAAAATGTTATGACGCTGTGATTGTCATGACGGTTCTTGTGGAAAAGAATCCCATTCTGTTTGCCGTAACTCCTTCCACAGGTTCAATTTGCAAAACAATGCAATCCGTTGTTATGCGGTTTACTCCTTTAATTGGAGCATCAAGAATTTGTCCTGCGGCTTCTGTACTTCCACGCAGGAAAATGTTGAATGATATTGTTTCCGTTGTTGTGTAGTTTGTGCTTGCCCTTAAAGACGTGCATGGAAAGTTTAGGTTTATTGTCCCGTCATTTCCTGTTCTCCAAATTCCACACGTTAAAAAGGCAGGAAAAGTAATAGAATTATTAAGCGCAAGCACATCGCTTTTCATTGCCAAATCTTTAAGGGCTGAAATTGTAGAATTTGAAACATTAATATTCCCAACGGAAATATTGTCCTGCGTTACAGCCAGATAGTATGCGTTAGTTGCGCTCGCTTTTAGAATATAGCAAACTGTTGGTTTTCCTGTCCCTGCTTCAAAGAAAGACGATGCTAATGAACTCGCAATTCTTACAATCACTATCTCCCCCGTTATTCTATTTGACAAATAGCTTGTCAAATCAGCGAGGGTATAATATGCTTCATATCCAGAAACAAACAGGTTGTCAATGCGTGATTGAATTTCATTCAAACCACCATTTGAAACAGCAAGCAGATTTGTTGCGGATAATGTATCACCTACGGCAATTGCTTGCTTTGCAACATACAGTGACCCATTCCACAGCACAAACTGTCTGAATGTTATTGCTTGCGTTGCTACGTTACCACTTTCAATGATTGCAAGTAACTCGCTAATATTATTTATTGCTGTCTCCCTTGCTGATGCTTCGTCACTTATTCCATCGCTTAAAGTGTCCAATGCATCGTCAACGGTTTCCCCGTCAACCGTGGAATCGTTGGGAATGTCTGAAGCGTTCAGCGTGACATTTCCACTCAAGTCCTTACTATTCACAGTTCTCGTTGTCGGAACTGCGCCAACGTCTGACGCATCAAGCGTAATGTCATCAGATAGTGCCTTGTTATTGACTTTCCGTGTTGTTGGCACTCTTGAAGTGTCAGACGGGTGTCTGTGGTCCTCTCGGGAGTAAGCTATTGCATTTCCTACTTCTGCCGTGCCGTCTTCTTTTGGTAATGCGCTCCCCGGTGATCCTTGCCCGTCTGATCCGTTGTAAACGTTGAACGTCCCTGCAACGGTGTTGTTGCTTAAATTGACATTATAAACGTCTGTTGTGCCGGCTGCTCCCGTTCCGCTCTTTTTGGTAACGCTTCTAATGCTTAACCCTTGCGCACCCTGTTCGCCTTGGATGCCTTGTGCTGAAATTCCACTGTCTTCATACTGCTCATTTTCGACATTGTACGTCATCCAATTGTGCGTTGTTTCACTGATGTACGGTGGATAGGCAGTAATAGCCAAAGCTTCAGATATTTGGTGCGTCAAGACATTAAAATAATCCGTTGATTCTATTGTTTCGTCATCAACAACGCTTTGCTGAACTTTAATAACCCACAGAAATGTTGTGAGCTTTTCTTCCGATGTGTTGTAAAAATTAAGTTGGCACAACACATTTCCCGGAACTGTCAGAACTTGTTCTGAAAGCATTATTGTTGCGCTATTCCCAACCCACGTAACAGCAGTATGCCTATTTTCATCCGTATCATAAAACCCTTTGGTGCCATCTGGTTTCATAAAACGGACAACTGCAAGTGACCCAGACGGTGGTGTCCAAGCATTTGCACCATCGTAGAGTATTGCAGTTATCTTTCTTGACAGCTTGTCATTCTGCACGGCGTGCATTGTGGTTGCATAATTTGGGTATTGCAGATTAAGGTTTATTGTTGTTACTGACTGCATCCTGCTCCCCCTCGTTTGCGTTCTTATCCTGCTGCATTATCGCAAGCATATCCGATGCAACTTTCAGAATAGAATTGACGGACGCAAGCATTATCAACCAGTATTCGCCGTCAACCTTCACCTTTTTCAAAGCGTTTGCCGCCTTGATCAGTTCTTCATAGTCTTTATCCATGTTTGTCTAACGTCACCCTCACATAGTCAAGCCCTACCGATATGTTTCCAAATCGTGTGTAATTGGTGTATATCTTTCCGTTATACTCGATCTTGCACGTTTCCTCTGGATCGCAGAAAAGATCATTTACTGCATTCGGTTCCATCTTCTTAACATTGATTGTCAGAAAATCTGGTTTCTCATGTGCAACGAAATAATCTGTTTCAACTTTCTTCCCTGTAGCTGTAATTAATTCCATTGTTCACCCCTCAGTGCTTCAAGACCCATATATCTTCCGTTCCTGTAGGAACAGCGAATCGCTCTGTATATCCGATATATTGGTCATTCCCGTCATACACCCTTAAATATTTGGTTGTGAATGTCGGAATTGTTATCTGTTGCCATGTTGCTTCATATGCGCCGCCGTTCAGATAAACGAACAATCTGCTTGCAAACAGTCTATCCTCAACAGACATAACAGAGTCAACCGTCATATTTTTTGCATGGCAATACGAAGCTGTTTTCCTGTTATTAAACACATCATCAGAGAAGTCAGCAAAGCCAAGTGATGAAACAACTCCTGCACTAAGCGAAGCCGTTGACACGCCCTGCGCCTGTATCTGCGTATCAGTCAGCGTCCTGCTTGCAATCTTTCCACCTGCAAGCGTTTCGTTTGCAACATTTGTTCCCGTTATTGTAAGGGCTTTAATATTGCCGCCTTCAATCGTACTGCTTGCAATCTTGCCGCCTGTGATAGTGGAATTTTGCAGCTTCACACCGCCAAGGGAATTGTCTGCGATTCTCGCAACGCTCAACGTTCCTGCGGTGATGTTGTCTGCATTCAGATTCTTGACCGTGATCTGTGATGCGTCCAGTTCACCGGCAGTGATTTCAGAAGCGGAAACCTTTCCCAATGTAAGCGTTCCGTGTTCAAGATCAATTACCCAATCGCCGTTTTCAATCGTGCCAGTCAGCTTTGAGACTGCAATACTGTTCGCCGCTATTCTCTCAGCAGAAAGCGTTCCTGCGGTGATGAAATCTGCGATGAAGCCTTGGTCAAACGTTGCGCCCATCGTGAAAGGACCAGAATAACCATTTTCCGATGCGCCCCAACCTGCATAATTGAAACGCCATACTCTTTCAGCCATCAACGGGTCTGGGTCATCCGCAATGTATAGCGTGTCTGGCAGACCGTCATTGTTCGTGTCAAGAAGTCTGACCGCTCCACCTTCTGCGCCGGTGATCGCCGCCGTGGTTGCAGATATGGCTTGTGCCATTTCCGTTGTGGTTGGCACGTTTTCTGTCAAGGTGCTTATGCCAATGATTGTATCTGCAAGACTGGTGCGTGAATCACCTATTTCAACGGATATATAACGCTCGTTGATAACGTCATAATCCGTGCGGATAATCTTTGCCGTTGCTGATACGCCAAGCTTTTCAAACTCAATCGTGACGTAATCGCACAGGCTAACAGTTCTTCTGATGTTCTGGTATTCGTCCGTCTGTTCCAACGTAGCAAAGGAAACATTCAGCGAAACACGTGGAACACCGACCCTGTTTGCGTTGATATATTCAACAGCATCAGCGTTTAGCTGTTCCTGCGTTGGTGCCTTCTCATAGTTCCCAGATCGGTCAAGAACCTTGATGCGCACATAGTCAAATGTTCCAGTGCTTTGAATCGTGCCGCTGACAGTCTGTTCACCGTCCATCGAACGCCAGAAGCACAGAACGCCCGTGTAGCAGTTTGCGCAGTTCTCTTCCTGCTGAAGGTCTATCAGATCAACGCCGTAGCGAATCGTGATGCCGCTGTCCGTTCCCCTGCGTAATAGCAGTCTGATCGTGTAGGTGTCAAACTCATATTCACCGCCGTAGATGTCCAGAAGCGAACCTTGCTGACCGCCAATGAGCGACAGCGTGGAGCATGGCGTTGTGCTTGACATCTGATTGTTTGACCATTTATCAGTTTCAAAGACGAACGGAGACTGCACAAGTCTGTTTGAAACCATTGCGTTTAAAGCATTGTACAGACTGTTTGCTGTGAACGGTGCAACCGGCACACCTTCCAGATCATAGCGCAGATGGTTCGCATTGATCGTCACCACGCCGTTGATCGGCTTCGTGATTCTGTACACTCTGAACGGCTGTGCCTGTTGCTGTGGGTTCGGTTTCGCAAGGATGATGGACCGCATCACGATTTCTTCATAATGCTGTCCGTCAATCGGATATTGCATTTCAAACGTAAATTCACCGTTCCGTTCTTCCACAACGTGCGGTGAAATGGCATCAGTCAGATGACCGATGCCAAACGTTTCAAATGTGGTGTCTGTAGGTGCAAACAGAATCGGAATCATAGCGTCCACCCCAGTTCTAAGTAGATATATCCGATCATAGCGTCCACCACCTCGGTTTAAGCTTGATTCCTGTGATGCCGCCCGTCCAAGTGATTTCTGTTTGCCCTTCCGGGAGAACAGGGAATGCACCAGATGCCGTGCGGTTTTTGTTTGTGGTGTCTTGATACACCTGCATGATGTCTGAATCAATGGTGATGTTGTCGCAGTCCGTCAGCGTGATCGTTTTGTCTCCTGCGGTTATTGTGCCGCTTCCAGAGCCTTCCACAATCAAGATCGGTTTTGCCGTGAACGGTGACGGGTTCAGCAATTGCATACCATTTTCAACGTCAATGAAGAAATCGCCGTTCTTGTAAAACCTCTGCGGCTTGCAATCAAACTCTATCGTTGCACGTCCGAACCGATTCAGAATGTTGGCAATCTCCGTGCCGCCGGTATAGCTTGCCATGCGGAACGTATCAAGCCAGTATGAATCCTCAAGACGCTGATACCCTTTGACCATCAGCCATTCAACAACCGTGTGGGAGATTGTCGGAAGTCTCGGTGCTTCTGCGGAGACATAAATTTCGTACCGCTGCAGCACGTTTTCATAGGCATCCTGCTCAACCAGAAGATCACCACTTCTGCCGGTGATCGAAATCTTTTCATGCTTTCTGCTCGGTACAATCACGTCTGGGCATCGCTCCACGATCACGTGTACATCGTCAGAGGACTTTCCATGCCACCAGATCATGAAGCAAACACCGCCTTTCGTGCGTCAATTCTGCTCTGAATCTTTATCATCAATTCATCAACCACAGCGTCAGCAGACTGTCCCGGCTGCTGATTCACAACAACGTTGAAACCGCCATAATTGTATGAATTGCTTGTACCGCCAGACATCGACATTGCGCCAGAAACACCCTGCGCCGCCTGTGATGCAGCTTCTGTGACAAGGTGCGTGTTCTTTCTGATGCCTTCCGCAAAACTCTTCATCATGTCTGGTGCGTAGGTGTGGAAGTCGCTCAACGGTCCTTCGTCTGGTTCAG
>Ga0326512_10001383_pt1 | contig 18907 bp, 18 predicted proteins | sample 1_2617_0518_D_FD_203652 | JGI IMG/M metagenome (GOLD analysis project Ga0326512, IMG submission 203652) | Bovine rumen microbial communities from UC Davis, California, United States - 1_2617_0518 | ecosystem: Host-associated > Mammals > Digestive system > Stomach > Rumen | place: USA... | reverse complement strand
TCCGGGAACTGCTCCTGCCATGCGTCGAACTCGTTGATCAGGGAGGTTGCGGACCAGCAGTTCAAGCTTTCACGGCTCTGATACATCGTTCTGAGCTGAGATCCCATCAGTCCGCGAATTCTGCGCCAGAAGACGCTGTCCGCAGCGTTGAAGATCCAACCGGAGGACGGGTCGCCGTCCACCTTGTAGTCGATGTCTTCATGACCGTAGGTCATGTTCAGTTCGCCGTTGTTGTCGATACCGAGGCCGGTATCGTTGTCGTAGTCCCACAGGTCGAAACGGTAGCCGTCGTTGATCGCCGCAGCAGCGTTGTCGATGGTGTAGCTTGCAGCGTCGTCGCCCATCTCGGTTGCTTCCGCCGTGGTGATATACGTTTTGCCCCAGTGCCAGAAGGAGTTCTTTGCGCGGTTATCAATCATCGTGTACCGTTCTGTGAACAGGTACCAGTACAGCGGTGATTCGGTGATAAACCAGTCTCCGAAATGCGTCACGAAATCCGTATCACTGGACGTGATGACAAATTCGTACATATTCCTGAAGACCTGTTTGAGTCTGGTCTGAAGTGCTTTGACTTCGCTGCCGGACATCGACTCTCCGTCTTTCGTACCGGACGCGTCATAACGGAACTCGAAGGAGGCGTCCCAACCGCTGATCTGGTCGTACTCGTTCTTATCCACGTTATAACGGTACTCGTCAATATAGAGGGACCGATACTTCGGACTTACGTAATTGACCATGTAATAGGTCTTTCCGGAATCGATGCTGGTGTCTGTGGTTTTTCTGTAGGTGTTTCCGTTTCTCTCGTAGAGGAGGTCCAGATTCTTGATATTCAGAAGCGTGGAGTCAGTGACTTCGGAATATCCATTGGTCGCGGTCCATTCGGCCATGGAGATCGGGTACCGAATGCTTCCGTCCGCGTTGTAGTATCCGGTATCGAAGGTGCTGTTCGGCAGAGTGTTATCCGATACTTCAACTACAAACTCATTCTGGTCCGTGGGATCATTGACGCGGGTAACGTCCGTTTTCTTGGAGTCGCCGATGTTGCCGAGCGCATAGAAATGCCAGTTGGTATCATCGAATTCTCTGTGAGTGGTGACGTCAGGATCGTTCTCTTGGAGGAAGATGACGCAGTTGACAAACTCCATGCTGTTTTTCAGTTTGGAGTTTCTTTTCTGCGCTGGGGTCTTATAGGGGATATAGTCGTTGTACCGCTTCTGCAGCAGAGCGTTGTTCGCGTTTTCGGAGGAAGCGATGTTGACCTTGATGTTAAACCATGTATTCGGTTCCGAGGTCCGGGTCAGAGCGACTTTCGCGTCCTGTCCATAGTATTTGCTGCCGTCGCCAAGCGTAAGCTCCGTGATATAGGTGCTGTCAAATGGAATTTTGCTTACCACTTGGCTTTCTCCGTCAAAACCGCCGATGATATCGATGTTGCGTCCTGCAAGACCGTAACGGTTGGAGGTTGTGCCCTGTCCGGCGTGATACATATACCTCATGGTCCAGTTGTCAAGGACCTGATCGCCGTTCATGTGGAGGCACTGTACCGTTGTGTCTCTGACATAGTCTTTCTTGTCGTTCGTGAAGTGCGGGCAGGAAATCTTGATGATTTTCAGGTCCGGGCACGCCGCAGCAACGGATTCCGGCGTGAGCGCATTGTTTTCGTTGTAGATCTGATTGCGTTCGTACCGGCTGATCATGGTTTCGGAGTCTCTGGCGTCCGCAATGAAGTTGGACAGGATATTGCTGTCGGTCAGGGCGGAACTGTAGGACTTCATGCGGTAGATGTAAACGTCGCAGTCATCCGAACCGATGGTGATATTCACCGGGTTCAACTGATACAGCAGGAAGTCTTCCGCATTGGAGTACAGCAGGGGTCTCGCGGCCACGCCGTCTTCATAGGTCATGATAAACGATGTCGCGCCGTCAGTCTCAAGGTCAATGGCATTGATGTTGTACTCGAATTCGATGATATCGTCTTCGCAGTAGTTGGTTACCAGAGAGCCGGTGGAGGTATAGATCGTCGCTTCGTGGGCCTGCATCTTGAAGCCGACCTTGTCATTGGCCGCGCCGGTCAGGCAGGTCAGGAAGGTCGCGTCCTTATTGCGAACGCTCGATACCTTGAAGATGATCTTGAACTCTTCACCGTTCTGCTTCGGATCGGTTCCGAACAGTTTGTGGGAGATATAAGCCCGCGTTCCGGACCGGACGCAGAAATACTGGTTTCCGTCGCTGTCCACCTGATAGCCGCCATTGTTCCAGTCGAAGTTGTCGGAGACCGTAAGTTTAACATCCGGGTTATTCGCGTCGGTCCACAGCCTGTTTGAAGACGCGTTCGTGATTCCGACCGGGTTAAAGTCGAAGTCAAGGTTTGCGGTCACTGGCTGAATGTCATATCCGAGCTCCTGCACATTCACACGCAGCGTAACCGTAGTCGTGCGGCAGGTGATTGTCAGGATATGGGTTGCTACAACATCGGATTTATAGGACCATGTGTTGGACGCCGTGCTGAGATGCAGTTCGCTTACCAGATTGCCGTCCACCCTCAGTTCCACGGTCGGGTTTGAAGTTCTGGGATCATAGACAACATAGGGAATATTGAAGGTGTTGTACTGCTTCACATTGGCAAGACCGTAATGGTCATACCGATAAATGCAGCCGATCACCGGATCGTCGCTTGCTTCGTCATACCAGATGATGTCTTTGAAGATGTGGTCGGTTTCAAGGTTTTCGCCGTTGACCGTTGCTGTCATCCAGAATTCCAAAAGGTGTGCGCCGTGGGACTGCGCCGGGACGGAATAACTCTGAAGGATACCGGAAGCAGAGGTTGTCACGGAAGGAAGGTCTCCGCCATCCAGCTTGAAATGAACTACCTTCGGGACAGAGCCGTAAGGCGTGTATGTGACGTTGACAGCCTTTCCGGTTGCGTTCGTGTATCTGTCGCTGAAGGCCGATTCAATACGGACGTCGACAACCTGTACCGTCCAAGACTTTGTGTTCATGGACCCGCCGTCGTCCGTGACGGTGAGGGTGAACTTCTGAGAGCCTACCGTGCAGAAGTTGGTGACATTAAAACTATTGAGGCCCTGCACCATCGCGCCGGTCATAACAACAGCGTTGCCCATTTTGAGGACATACGATCCGTCAACTGTCTCTTGATCCGAGTCGACAGAAGAATAATTGACCTGAAGAACGATGGTATCAGTCGGAGTCACAGACAGAGGCGTCGGCGTAATGCGTTCGACCGTCATGATCGTTGTACCGCTCGTGCCGCCACCGCCACCGGTTCCCTGAGGAATCGTGATGGTACTGACCGGGTTTTCCGTGTCTTCGTTCTCATACATCTCAATCAGGTACACGTCGCCGTTCTGGACAAGAGACATGGAATACTCATTGATATCCCCGCGCAGTTCGTCGATATCGGCATTTGCGTTCTCGATTGCTCTGCCGAGGCCGTTCACGGCGTCATTGATACCGCTGATATCCGTGGAGTGATTGGTGGTAATTTCAGACAGTTTGTTATCGATCTGGGTTTTCGAGTAGGCATCCGCACCGACAGCATAGAAGTCGCCGAGTGTGTCGGACCACCGATAGTGCAGATAGATTTTCGGGTCTGTCGTCGCCACGTAGTAGTCCGTGAACTCATCGCCGTCTGGATCGCCGTTCCCGTCCTCCGGAAGCTCAGACACTACCTTTACCATCGCGCCGCCGATCATCTTCATGACGCCGTCAATCTTGCGGTACAGAAGAGCGCCGGTCCCCTGCTTCACGACATAGTTGACGTTCTCGTCGGCAGAAGCAGCCGCAGGAACACTCGAAACAACCTGCGTGGAATCTTCCACCTTACCTTCCAGAGCACTCTGAAGGCTTTGCAGAGACGTATAGACGGCCTTTGCGGAAGGATACTGCGTATCCGTCGATGTGGAGGTGATGGAAGTAACTTTGTTCGACAGCACTTCGTAATCGGCAAGGATCGCGTCGACCTCTGCTTTGGAGTACGCGTCGGACCCGATTGCATAGAACCGGCCCGGGACAGCCTCAGTGCCGTGTTCCGGGTCTGCGGCAATAGGATCAGCCCACCTGTAATGCAGGTAGTTGTCGCCGGTCGGGTTCGGAATATAGTATTCCGTGAAGATGTCGCCGGTTGACGGAAGGTTGTCTCCGACATAGGCCTTGGAGCCGCTGATCAGAACCCATGCGCCATCGATCTTCTTGTACAGAAGAGCAAGGCCGCTCGTGTACAGGACGTAGTTTACCGTCTCGGACGCGTCTGCGATTGCAGGAAGCGCGGACACAACAACCGTTCTGACGTTGGAAACGCCAGTGCTGAGGGCATCCAGATTGTCTTTGACGAGTTTTTCAGACGGATAGTGTGTATCATCCGGGGTAGCCTGAAAAACGGAAACGCGGTTGGCATGACGCTCATAAGGCGTGAAGTCGATTCCGTCGATGCTGCCGCCAAGGTCCGTGACAACCTGATCAATGGTGTCCTTTACCAGTTTCGCAGACGGATACTGTGTATCAGTCGGCGTAATCCCCGTAAAAGAAGTAATCTTGTTTGCGGCATTCTCTTTCAGGTCCAGATTGTCCTTGACCAGTTTTTCAGTCGGGAACTTTGTGTCACCGGGGACCGCAGAAAAAGCGCTCGCCTTGTTTTCCGAGCGCTCTGCGTAGATGTCTTTGACATCGTATGTGGTGTCGTTTACATAGACATGTTCAATAGGTCTGTTAGCCATGCTTTCACCTCACATCAGGCAATCATCAGTGTGGTATCGACGACTGACGTGCCAAGTCTTGTGATTATCAGGGTAGTGCCGGACACGGACGCATCGGCCTTATTGACCAATGCGTCCATAGCGGCAATTTTATCGTTCATTCGCTGGATCATGTAGGCGTACTCGGTCTTGCGTTCGTTTTCAGCCTGTACGCGCTCATCCTCGTTCAAGGAAGCGTTGTACAGATTGATTTGCAGCGTTGCGAAGTCCGTTTCCGAGCCCGTGTATCCCTGCTCTACCGCATAGGCATAAGCCGATTTACCGGTTTCACCCTGCACGGTACCGACAGAGGTTGTCGTGCCGTCCGCCCATTCCATGATCAGCTGATAATTGTTGTCCACATAGGCGCGGACAATGCTGTTCCCTTTCGGGATTCCGAGGATCAGAGCGCCGGTAATCAGGTCATAGTCAACGCTTGGAGATTCTGTCGTCAGGAGCTCATTGACCGTCACCGACATAACATCGCGGTTGATGAAGCTTGCAAGAGTCGCGCCGCTCAGTTTCTTGGCCTGCCCGTTCTGTTCCAGCACAAACAGGTCAGCGTTACCTATGTTTTCAGCAGCAGCGAGAGAGCTTATCGCGGCATCAGCCATACATTATCCCTCCTCTTCGGAGTCTTCTTCCACTTTTTCAGGTCCTTCGTTCTTTTCAAGAACAAAGTCACCCGGCGCAGCTCCAACTACGCCATTTTCATACATTCCGGAAAGCAAGGACACGCAGCCGACAAGCATGTTCATGCTGTCGTAGCCCTGCACATTCAGTTGCTTCAATGTGACGATCAGGTTTGCAAGCAAACCCTTCTCAATCATGCAATACTTATTCTTCTTCGCCATGTTCTACCTCCGTTTGTTCTTCTATGATTTCCCGCTTTTTCAGGTCCACATTGACGCCGCCAACCGCGTCCGAAATTGATTCCAGAACAACATATTCCGGATATCCTTCAAACGGCAGAACGTTCTGACCGCCGAAAAGCATGACCGCCTCCATCAGCGTCATGCCAACAAAATGAATGTACAGCCGTTGCGTGCTGCGGCTTTCGATACAAAGGTCGCATTCGTATTCGTTCCCGTTTTTTGCTTTCAGTGTCACCACTATTTCCCCTTATCTCTTATTGTCAATAATTCCACTTTGCTGTTCCAGATTGGGTGATGCCAAGTTGAGTGTTTCCATACCAAGCTTTCGCATAATAAGTAATCGACGCATAAGATCCGTGGTCTTCCCATCCGCTATTAGATAGTGTGGCATATACACTATTTTTAACATCTTGTGCTCCTGCACTATAGCCATTTGACCAGACACCCGTTCCAGAACTACCACCTAAAGTTGTGATTTGGTTTCCTGCCGCATTTTTTAGAACTACATTGATGTTATAGAACTTGCCATCGCTGCTCTCGTTTGCAGTAACGGTAGACCGTGAGGACGAAACAGTAAGCGCCGATACCATGTCCTTATATGTCTTGGTATCGGCTATATTAAAAGACCCTTGTGTCAGGGACGGTCCGCCGATTTTGATGGTGCCATTGCTCTCTGTAAATGTATGGTAATGCGACTCCAAGTGTATCTCATTGTATCCATTGCTGTTTGAAATAATGAACGATGGACCGTAATAGCTGTTTGGAGTCGTAAAGTGCCCCGCTCTAAAATATGCAGGAAAATTCGTTGTATTCTGTCCGGTCGCGTTGTTATAGTCATTGGCCCAAGAAAGCCTCTGCCTAACCGCTTCTACGAGAGGACCGGTATCTGTGCCATAAATTGAACTTGGAGTAATTCCACCGCCACTGAAAGTACCGTATGAAGCATTAGTTTGACTCCATACAACGTTTTTCGCATACACACTCCCAGCAAACGTACCATTGTTTGCTGAAAGATTTCCGTTTTGGTCCACGCTAAAGTTATATCCGCCGCTTCCGTTCTCTCCAATATTGATAGAGCCGCCTGTTATGGTAGAACCGGAAATTGACCCGCTGAATGAGGCGTTCGACGCGCTCATGTTTCCGTTGATGTCAACAGAAAAGTTGTTTCCAATATGGATGGTGCCGCCTTTGATGTCACCGGTAAACTCACCGGCGTTCGCATAAATCGTTCCTGTGAACGTACCATCGCCAGTGACATGAAGCCCGTTCGCATCGACCTTCAGGACCTCTGTATTTCCTTTTTTGACCGTCCAACTGTCGTATACCAGAGACCAGCTAAAGCCGTCCCCCGCACCTTCTTTGGTAACCCGTGCGGAAATCTCGTCGGCCTTAATCAGAAACTCCGCCGCAATGTCAGCGAACTTTCGTTTGTAGTTGCGGTCCGTGCTGGACTCGTATTCCAGTTCGTTGTCGACCTCTTCTTCCCACGGGGCCCCGATATCCGACGCCATCATGGAGTCGAAGGTCAATTCCTGCTCGTAGATTCCGCTGTAGTATCCGTAAGCATGAATCGCATCGCCGATCTCCGCAGCAGGGTCTACAATCGCTGTCGTCGCAGAGTACGGCTGATACTCATAGCCGTAGAGGTCTTTTAAGAGGTTGTCCGCCACGGACTGGCGTTCTGCCGGTTTGACCAGAGGGCACGCCGCTTCCATGCAGGTGCCGCTTCTGGTCATGGTGATGTTCAAGGAGATGTTCTGTTTGTCATTGACGTTCGAGTCGGTAGTCTTGATCAGCACAACCGTAATCACGTCTCCGTCCTTTGGCTGGTCCGTGAATCCGGTTACGCTTGCGAAGTGGACCTCTATGCCGTAGGTGGAGTACAGTTGCTCCGTCGTGTAGTAGGTGCTCGAAGTGTTGTACCGCCACTTGTTCTGCGTCGTATTCCAAGTAAAGGTGTAGGTTCCCGTATTCCGGTTGGCCCACGGTGTGTAGTTGCTGCCAGCAGCCCACGCGCTGCCGCTGTAGGAATACCACTTGTTTGCCGTATAGCCTCTTTCGCTTCCTGTGTAGGCGTAGCTTTTCGAGGTATCCGTCATGGCGGATGAATCGGTTACTTCAAGGATCTTCGCTCCCGGACTTGAGATGTAGTTGTTCTCGTCCAGAGCGAGGATAATCATGTCATAGGGCGCGAATTTTGGAGAGGTGCTGAATTGACCTGCCCCGTATTCCAATGTTACGCTGTCAGACATTCCGCATCACTCTCCTTTCACGCCCTCAGCAGAATTCTTGTTCCGCCAAAGGTAATTCGTCTTCCGTTCTCCGTAATGAGATAGAAGGTCTCTTCCAGCATATCGACAAATCCGACGAGGCTGAGCTTGCCGGTATCGGACATAATGAAGTTGCCGCCGTACATGGTCGCAATGCTTTCCAGAACTTCCCGCATCGTATACTGTGCAGGGAATCCGATGATATGCGTTGCCGCCTGAAGTTTCGTTATGGTATCTTGCTCAATATAGTTTGTCGGTCTGCCGTTGACTGTTGAATACGATACTCCGAACATGTGCGCGACGATTTCTTTGACGACGGTGTAAGCGTTTGGGCTGCTGGCCGTCCACGACAGGGTAGATGACGGATAGTCCCTTTCCGCTTTTCGCAAAGCATCGTAGCCGTAGATTTCAAGCCGTCCTGTTTCGTCGTCTGCTTCTCTGGTATTGATGAAGAATTCGCCCTTCTGGTACCACGGAGATACCTTGTTCCCGCTTCTCAGTCGGAAATACGGTTTGATGGAAGCCCCGCGCGGGATCTCCCGTTCCGGGTCTTCCATCGAAATCTCAATCTCACCGGCAATCGCGTTGCCGAACATCGGCTTTTTCTCTTTGAAGAGCTTCTTTCGTGTGCACATGCTATACAGCTTTGATTGCTGATAGGTTACTCCGTTGATGACCACATAGGCCTCGGAGATATAATCTCCGCTGTCGAATATTTCTCGGTAGGTGGAGTTTACCTCTTGCATCGGTCCACCTCGCTTTTATCTTTCGATGATATTGAATGATACGTCCCGGTTCATCACCGCGCCGCTCGTGTCGATGAATCCAACGCCGCCGTTTCTTGAACTGTTATAAGCGGTGAATGACACGGCTCCTTCCGGAAGCATGTTGGTATTAATGCCTATATACTGCGTCCTCAGCGCTGATATAATACTCGTACACTGAGCAAGGGTGACCGGCACAAGCTTGATGGAGATCTTCCGCTTGTCCGTCACCCTTCCTCTGTGCATGACCGCGTCAAGTGTACGCCCGGATTTTGGCGCGTCCACATCGTTGTATTCCCACTTGAATTCTTCGATAAACGGTGCAATGTTGATATTCCCGATATAGAAGTAATAGCTATTCTGTTTTGCCGTCATTGACTATTACCTCCCTTCGGATCTCGCTTTTCGCCGCATCTCTTTTTCCACTGCCTCCGCGATGACACGGAAACTGCCGAACTGGGCGACAAGCTGCATGTTCTGGATTGAATCCTCAAAGGTGTCCAGTGCAGACATGAACCGCTCCATCATGCTTCCAAGGTCCGCTCCGCCAGAGCCTCCGCCAGCGCTGGACACGCTGTACGGGACAACAGAGCCGCCAGCAACAGCAGGCATCCGGAACGATACAGTTTCCGCAATGTCCGTCATAGCCTGTTCCAGCCTTCCCTTTTGACTTTCAATGCCGCCGACGAATTCCTTGATCATGTCAGGGCCGTAAGTGTCAAAGTCCGCCAGAGGTCCCTTGTCCGGCTTTGTGAAGTGGATGTAGGCGTTGATCATATTCGCGATTGCCTGAAGCTGTGCTTCGAGCGCAGGCATCTGCGACTGAATACCATAAATAAAGTTGCCTACCATATCTGAGCCCCAGATGCTTGCGTTTCCTGCTACCTGCTGGAATGTTGAATCGGTCTTTGTCAGAATGTTTTCAGCGTGGGTCGCCGCCTCGCCTTCCAGTTCGCTGTACTGTCCAGACACGTTCTGATTCATAGCCTCTGCGTTTTGGGTTGCCGCAGTGTTTGCCGCTGCCGTGTTGGCTTCCGTCTGAGTCTTGATCTCCTCGGTCGCAGCGTTTACGCCAGCAGCCATTTCCTGAGCGTTTTGCGTGATTTCGCCAGATGTGGTTTTGTACTCCTCATTGGTTTTCGCAATCGACTCCCGGTTTTCTTCCATCGCCTGCGCGGAAGTAGCCATCGCATTCCCGAGGGCTTCGATCTTCGTAACGTCTCCGCCTGCGGCTTCAATCTGAGCTTGAAGCTGTTCTGTGGTAAGTCCAAGCTGTTCGGCGAGGATCGGCAGGAATTCGTTATATGCTTCCATAGCATATCTGCTTTCCTGCATGCTCCATCCAAGTGCGGTAGTGTATCCGGTTGTGTCGTTCATACACTCATCCAAATGACTTGCGGTCACTTGGAATTCGTTCATCTTCTGCGCCATCAGTTCGACAGAGCCGCCCGTCTCATCCATCGCTTCCTTGGCATAATCCGAACTGAGTTTTGCATCCCACAAAGAGACAGCATAAACGCCAAGTCCAGCAGCAGCACCGCCAGCCGCAGCGCCCAAAACGCCAATTGCCGATGCAGCGCCAGCCGCCCCCGTAGATGCAGCAGCAGAAGCTCCAGCAACACTGCTTCCCGCTGCTCCGGCACCGCCAGCCGCATCGCCAGCGCCGCCCCCTGCAAGAGCCTTTACGAGGTCCGTAACAGGCTTGATTGCGTTTGTTGCTCCGGTAATCAGATCCCTAAACCATGCACCAACTTTCAGACCGATCAGCAGTTCTACAGCACCCTTCAAGAGCTCTACTGCTTTGTCCGGATTCTTGTTGATCCACGCGTCGATCTTATCTACGACCTTCGTAAGAAAGTCTACAACTTTCGGAAGCGCCTCATTTACCAGCCAGTCTATAGTCGGTTTTATGAAGTCGTTATACAGTCTTTCCAGTATCGGAAGAATATCCTGCGCCAGCTCATAGATCTTATCGCCGAGTTTTCTAAAGGCTGCAATCAGAGGGGGTTCCTCTTCCGTGTCGCCCCAGAACAGACCCCAGATGAAATCAAGCACCGCATCCCACGCAGCTTTGATCAGCCGCATGATCTTCTCTGCAATCTCCTGAGGATTTGAAAACAGGTTTACAATAAAGTCCCTGATTCCTGCGCCAAGCGCCTTCCAGTCGAATTCATCGACGAATCCATAAAGCAGATCGAGGAGCCCCATGAAGTAGTACCGGAGCTTTGCGCCAAGTTCTCCCCACGGGATCTTTGCTATCATCTCATTCAGTTTTCGCGCAAGCTCTCTTCCGGCCTCTTCAAACATTCCGTTTTTCAGCAGGTCGGCTATCTTCTTCATGAACTCGGACGGTTCAAGGTCCCGCAACGGATTGCTTTTATCTTGCTGCTGCGAGTTATCCTGAAGAACGTTCAATTCATCAAAGCCGAGCAAGGTCCTTTGAAGTTCCTGCGTATTTTTCTTTGCCTGCTTCGACAGTTCGGAAGCAGACTTGCCGGTAACGCCAAGCAGTTGCAGGAAGCCAAGAAAATACGATACCGCCGTGGAAATCCACTCAATAATCTGTTCGATAATAGGACCGAGTACATTGCCAAGAGCCGTCCAGATCGCGTTCATCCTTTGACTGAGCGCTTCGTTCTGTGACATATAGGTGCTGATGGACTTCGTCAGAACACCAATAACCGAGCCGACACCGACGATCGTGGAAAGCATTGTTCTACCAAAAGACTTCGCGGTTCTGGTCAGCGACTTGATCGCCTGCGTCATTTCTCTTGTGCCTTTTTCAAAGCCTTTTGTGGACAGATTCGCCATTACTGTAATCGCATCTTCCACAAGCCATCACCACCTTTGCTGTTTATCCAAGCAGTTCTTTCAGTATGCGTTCATCCTCTTCAAGCTGTCTGCGCTCTTCCGCCGTAAGCTTTGGCTGTAGCAGGACGATGTCTTTGTTCTCATCAAAGAATTCTTTTTCCCAAGGCTCCAGTTTCTTGCCCTTTGCTCTTTTGCTTCGGATACTCAGTACCGTTGAATAGGTGCATTCTCCGATCTCCATAAACCACGACAGGAAGGTCCACCAGTGGACGTCGTCCTCATCCCGGATCTCTTTTCCCGACACGCGGTTGATTGCTGAAACAATCAGCCTGAAGTCCTGTTCAAAGTCGACCATCTTGATGTTGTCTTTTTTTTGTTCATCAAGATCGTTGTTTACAAAGTTCATAGCTGCCTCGAATGCAGGCGCATAGTCTTCTCTGTGGAAGTGCTCAAAGTTTTCATAGATAATCCACAAAAAAGCGAGGACCTTTTCCGAATCTTCAAGGTCCCCGTCATTAAGTGCCGCAATAGCATCCAGAACTGCTGTATACTCCCACCGGATCGGCTCTTCCCGTCCGTTTACCGTGAGAGTTTGCGGAAGCCGATAGTTCATCGGTCGCCGCGTCTATGTCTTCCAGTTCGATACCCGTGCACATGCTTATCAATTCGGGCATCGATCTTGTTAAGTTCAGTTTGAAATTTCTTTTCCAGATAAGCCCCTATGGACTTGAAGACGTTCTCACAGTAGAAGTTGCCGTTGACCGGCGTGAAAACGTGCACCTGACTGAAAAATGCCTCTCTGGAATCAGTCCCCAGCAGATAGTCAAACAGTTCGATCATGGCATCCTCAGCCTCATTGAGAGCCCGGACGGAATCGTCGTCCGCAGCCTCGCCGTTCGGATCAATGCTTGTGTTTCTAAGCGGTTTCACGACCGTTCCAAACTTATCTGCGACTTCGTTGTACCGGTTGATGATGTTGACGTCGGTCGGGCTGAACTTGAATGTTCCAATCTGTTCCTTAAGTTGGTTATATACCGGTATCCTGATATAACCGTCTTCTACGAACAGGCCATCTTCACCCGGCGTAAGATTTGCGGTTTTACGTTCTTCCATGATTCAATTACCTCCTCTTGAATCGTTTTGCCCCTACAAATAGCTAAAAGGCCGATTCTTTATCAGAACCGGCCCAAGCTACACTGCTACGCCAATCCTGTAATCTTCAGAGTGGAGAGGCTGAATTTCACCTTCACTCTCTTTCCGGCTTTGATGATCTGGAAAGGCGATTGTATACCGGACGTATCTCCGCCGAAGGTCTGCGGCACGACAAGAACGTCCTCTTTGTACGCCCAAACAGCAAGACCGGTCGGATCACTCATGTCGATCATTGCATCGATCATGGTCGTTCTCGTATCGTCTCCCGTGAGACGTTCGAGCACAATATTCTGAATCCAATCGCTGAGCGCTTTGTTTGCGTCAGTAGGCTTGTTCGAGACGTAGAAAGTATCTACAGAGCTTTGCGGCTGGTATCCTGCATGAATCACATACGGCTCTCCGAGAATGTTCCTGTGAACGTCCACCTGAGGATTCAATTCCTCGCTGTACTGTTCAAGGTGCTCGCCAAGGCGAGTGTAGTTCGTTGAAGTCGTGAAGTTGTTCGGCAGGTTGCTTGCGTCAAGCGTGTAGACGTGATTTGCGTCAATAAAATGCGCCAGATACTTTCTTTCAATCAAAGACACTCACCTCGCTTTGCAGATGTAAAGCGAGCTCAGCTTCCAGACGCAATTGCCATGACTTTGTTTGTGACAGTAAACTTGGTCGTCACATCTTCCCTGTTTCCAAGGTTGGAAATCTGGAACGGAATCTGCGCACCGGAAGTATCGCCGCCGTGAGACTGCGGAACGAGGTAGCAATCCTCTTTCCATGCCCACAGAAGGTTTCCGGATTCCGAACTGATCACTCCACCCGTGATGACATCCAGAGAGACGCGGGCGTCAACGCGCTCGGTCCTGCACATGTCACCCTGCCAGCGATGGAGCACGATCGCTTCGAGGAATTTGTCCAGATAGTAGTCGTTGTCAGATTCATGGTCAGTCTCGTAGAAGGTGTCCACGTTGCTGCTGACCTGATACCCGTTGTGGATTGCGGTCTGATAACCCCAGATGTTCTTCCGGATATCGACCTGCGGGTTCATTTCTTCAGCGAAGTTTTCGAGGTGCTGACCGATGCGAACCCAGGTCCACTGAATCTGACTTTCGTTGCTGGTGCCGATTTTCGCCGCGTAGTCTTCAACATTGGTCGGCACCTTGACGTAATGAACGAGATATTTTCTTTCAAGCATATCTGCATCACCTCATCGGTCAAATTCATTGAGATACTGGATTTGCAGCTGCATAATCCAGTTCTCTACTTTGCTGTCTTCCTCCTGACTGAGGTAGACAGGCGTTTGGCGGCTGATCTGTCGGATTCTCCGGTTTCCCGTAAGTTTCGGCCAGTCACTCAGCCACTCGGTATGATCGTTTATATTAACGGGCTGTCTGGTAAGCCACTTTGCGAAGGTGTCCATCCATTCCTGAACTTCAATCTTCCTGCGCTCATTCAATCCAGACGCCCTATAAATGATCGTAAAGGGATACAGGCAGGTCTGCCAAACATGCCCGGTTATGCTCTCATGGTCATCCATGATGAACGAACCGGATGTTGCAAATACCGTAACCCCATTTTCCGGCTCTGCCGTGTTGAACATGACAACCTCATCCTCGCGGAGTCCCGGATAGTTCCGGACCATGTTCATCAGAGCCTTGGTTACTTCCTCATAACCATCCACATCTTGCTGATACTGTTTCTCAGCCATTCTTCGGATACTCCCCTTTGACTATGATATGCCGGATTCCTTTGAGGAAATCAGCTTTATAGCGTTCGTAGGTGTAAGTTCCCCATCTCGGCTGCGTGTTCGGATTCGTCCAGTGGAACGGTCGCCCTGTATTCGGGTTGATTCCCGGATATAGCCGCTTACCTTGAGGCGGGACCGTGGTTACGATCTTTCCGGTTCCCCACTTGCCAGCGTTTTCCTGATTGATCTTTCTCAGGTATTCGCCGGTTTTACGTGGTACAAAGGGCTGCATCTTTTCCACAAGCGTTCTGTCAAACCAGATTTGAGCACGCCGGAAGTTTCCGTTGAATCTCGCGAAGTGAATGTTGCAGGTCATGAACTGGTCTTTCATGGTAAGGTCTTTGAAAGTCGGTCCAAGAATCGCCATGCTTATCACCTCGCCATAATCTCGAAATGCGGGATCAGATTGTACCGGGATACTGACGTAATCACGAACACATGGTCGTACCGCGTGTTCATGTAGTCCAGAAATCCTTGCCTTGTAAAGGACACATCACTGATTGGAACGGGAAAATCCTCGTCAAGCTCGCCCTCGATAAAGAAGTCGTAGTACTTGTTTCCAAACTGGAAGGTGATAGCCTCTTCCGGAGCCAGCAGACGCCGGTACTCTTTCGGAAGGTAGTACTTCTTCTGCACAACCTCTGTTTCACCCGGGTTTCTGCACTTGATCAGCGCGTCGGTCCCGGACACCAGATACCGGACATGCAGCCGCACATTGTCGTTTTTCATGCCGCCGTTGTTGTTCCACGACGCAGATTCGTCCGTGACAAGGTGCACACCTTCCAGCACAGTCGGGTACCAGATGAATTCTCCGCTGTCGTGGGCTATCGGAACACGATTGAACAGCGTTACCGTCTGTTTATAGATCGCCTCAAACCCTGCCATAGAAGTTCTCCTCTCCGGAGACGTGGATCGGAACAATCGCCATGCGTCTCAGTTGCAGGAATTGCGTACCGTAGATCGTCATGGTGTATTCCGCGTCCGCCTGCAGGTTGCCCGGACCGGCGCTTGCAAAGCTGATAGAGCTTCCGCCGTCAGACACACTGGACGCTGCATAGGCGTTTCCGATCTTCCCAAGGTCGCCGAGTGTGTTTTCACCGAATCCGGCCATTTTCAGCTTGTGGCAGATCATCAGGGTAATCGCCTGATAGTAAAGGTTTCCAAACTGCTTTCTGCTCACCATCGGCTGCACAAAGTCAATCCAGAACTTCAAATCTTCTTCGGACATGGAGTCGAACTCTCCGCCGCCGATGGTTTTGATCATCGTTATTAACTTCGTGTATTCCTCTTCGGTGAATGCAGTCATGGACGTTCTCCTTTACTCAGCCTTCTTGGTCCGGCCTCCGCGTGCGGGTTTCTTCTCCGGTTCTGCCGCAGCCTCAGCAGCAGCCTCTTCGGCAGGAGCCTCTTCCTTGACGGGCTCAGCCTTGGCGGTCTTGGTCTCTTCGTAGGTCAGCATGCCGAGCTTGGCCTGTGCCAGAATGCCGGGAAGGACGACTTTTCTGCCGGTCTTGTTGCCGTCTTCATCGTACTCGTCGCAGTAGGCGATGCGGTCCGGGATCTGGATCGTTTCACCGGGCTGGGCAAAGAACCTGCTTCCAAAGCCGATCACTTTCGGGGCGTTTCCTGCTCTATCAGTGGTATTTGTGATATTCATGTTTTTGTCTCTCCTTCTAAAAAGTCTGTAGAAAAACAGGGGCCTCTCCTGTGGCGGAGAAGCCCCTTGCGGTTACTTTCTGCCGATTACACGCCAATCGCAATCAGCGCGGACATCGGGTAAGGAATGATCAGGCCTGCGGTACGAGCTTCGCAGGGAACGATCGTTTCGAGGTTGCGGACCTGCACCGGGTACTGAAGGAAGGCCATAGGATTGTGGATCGCAAGCTTCTTCTTGTCGTTGGTGTACAGGAGAGCAACGCCGGAGCCGTTGGAGGCGGCTGCATAGGGGTTGGTGCTGGTTTCGTCGTCATTCAGTTCAGCTGCCATTTCGATCTTCTTCAGCCACGGAGCGTTGCGCTGAATGAAGGTCAGGACGGTATCGGCGGTGTCGCCGACACGCTTCATGGACAGGGCGGTGTGAATGTTGGTCGGGAGGACCAGCGTGTCCGGACGCTCAATATTCTTGGTGGTCTTGGAGACCTGAGAATACATGTTCATGAGGTCCTGAAGGATCTCATCAGCATCCTTTTTCAGCCAAGAGGTCTGGCCGGTGGTGGCGCCTGCGGTGATGGTGTAGGTCGGGACGTTCTGACCAGCGGACAGAATACCAAGCAGGTTGTGGTCGGGATCGCCAGCCCATGCAATGCGGTTGATCTCGGCATCGATCTGGTAGTGGGCACTGTCAGCCTTGCGGGCATCGAGGTGCTTGTCGGCCATACGGGAAGCACGCATTTCCTGAGCGCTGTAGCCATAGCTTACGCCGATGGACTTCACGTATGCGGTGCTGGGCTTACCGAAGGCATCAGCACGCGGAAGGTCAGTGCTGTAGTTGTCAATGACCTTCGCAGTGCCTTCCTTATCGTACACGTAGTAGGTGATGGTTTCTGCACCAGCATCCGCCTCGGTGTCGATCGGGAAGAGCTGATAGGCCATCAGCTCGGGGTATTCGGCTTCGTAGGCTTCGCTCTTGACATAGTCAAGTTCGCGGGCAAACCAGATGGAAGCGGCGTCTGCGCTGTCGAAACGAGCGAGGCCTTCGATCTGGAGCAGCGACGCAGGGATTGCGGAGCGCTTGATGGTAGCGGCCTCAAAACGGTCGTACTTGTTGTGAGTCTTTTTCATGATCCATTATCCTCCTGTCAATTCTCGGATTACGCCTGAGCCTGGTGGAAGAGCTCGATCAGCGCAATGCCGTCCTGAGCGCCACTGAGGAACACGCCCTTCACAGCAACGTTGTTGGTGCTGGTCTTTGCAAAGCAACCGGCGTCATTGCCGGAGACGACCAGATACACGGGATCACCGTAAGCCGGAGTCTCGTTTGCGGCCAGCAGACCGTAGATACGGCCATAGCGCATAACGCCAACGGTGATGTGCTGATTCAGCTCGACGCCGCCGAACATGGCATTTTCGGAAGTGCGGCGGTTGGTGACAATACCCTCGAACTTGGCGGCAGTGGCGCTGGAAGTGGGAACGGCAATGCCCTTACCGGGCTGGGCACCCTGCACGACGCCCATGCCGAATTTCAGAGCACCGTCAGCAGATTCATTCATGAAAGAGTTGACCTCATACGGGGCCAGGTCGTAAATGCCACCGGCCTGACCGACAGGGGTAGTGAAGCGATAAACAGTCTGTGCACTCATTTGGATATCCTCCCTATTAATTACTTGCGATCCTTGTTGTATTTGGCGATCATGCGCTCGCGGGCTTCGAAGGCAGATCCGCCGTCAACAGAATCCATGTGTGCAGTTTTCTTGTTGTACATCTGTCTCTTCTGGTCCGCAGTGGTCTTGCGGCTGCGAGACTTGATGATGTCACGGGCGGCTTTGAAAGCCTCGTTGACGTAGACGTCGCTCTTGCCGTCCATGCGGGTCTTCAGACCGGCAGCACGGATGATAGCGACTTTTGCATCACGGACAGGCTTGCGGGCAAGGCCCTTGATTCCGACTCTGTCACCGAGTTCGCCAAGGGCGATCTTCATGTTGACCAGACGCTCCACCGAGTCGGCGTTCATGCGCTTGCCGGTGTAGTCTTCGCAATCCTCGCCGTCTTCGGCGAACAGATCTTCCTCTTCTTCCTCGTCCACGGTGTCGTCCTCGTCAAGGTTTTCCTCGTCTTCGGGGATAACCTCTTCGTCCTCGTCGGCGTCGGTCACAAGCTCTTCCTCTTCGTCTTCCGGAATTTCTTCCTCGACGACGTCGTCTGCGTCCTCGTTGCCTTTCAGGGTTTCGAGGTCGTCAACTTCGTCCGCTTGGACTTCTTCCTCGGGAACTTCCTCGGTGGGCTCTTCCTCAGCCGGGACTTCTTCCTCGTCGGAATTGGCGGCTTTGGTCATGTCCAGACGGGCACGGAGGGTGTCCACCAGATCAATAAGGGTCTGGATGTCTTCGTCCTGATGTGCAATCATGCCCATTGCAGCATCGACGTCTTCCGGATCTCCCTCTTCGTCGCGCTTGTCGCGGCGTGCTTTGACTGCCTCGACCGTTGCTTCCACGTCATCAGACGGGGCGGGCTGCTCGACGACTTCTTCGGTTTTAACAACCTCTTCATCGTCTGCATCGGTCTGGGCGGCGGGTTCGGTCTTGCCGTACTTCTTGTCGTACTCCTCAAGCGCCTTATCCAGCTCTTCGTCAGTAAGAACGGCATCAGCGTGAGGAACGCGCTTGGTTTTCTTGCTCATTCTTTTTCCCCCTTTGAGCAAATTTACTTGGTCACGGCTGTCAAGATTCAGCCGCGCCTGTTCTCCTGCTCGCGCCTCGCGAACAAGAGCAAGGTGGTTAATGCGGATGTTCTTCTGAACAGCGTCGTAGCGTTGACCATTCCAGACGCCGGGCGTTTCATCCAAATCGAGGTTATATCCAAGACTCAGCTCTTTCAGCCCAGCAGACTT
>Ga0326512_10001381_pt1 | contig 18949 bp, 17 predicted proteins | sample 1_2617_0518_D_FD_203652 | JGI IMG/M metagenome (GOLD analysis project Ga0326512, IMG submission 203652) | Bovine rumen microbial communities from UC Davis, California, United States - 1_2617_0518 | ecosystem: Host-associated > Mammals > Digestive system > Stomach > Rumen | place: USA... | reverse complement strand
GGCTGGCTTTCCCTAATGACATTCCTGCTCGCCCTCTTCCTTGCCTTTGCCAAGCGGAAGGACGACTACCGTATTTATGAACTGACTGGTACGATGCCACGCAAGAGCATCGCTGGTTATAACGCCCAGTTTATTGACCTCAGCGTCACTATTGTGGGCACCATCACCATGGTCTGCTATATCATCTATACCATGAACGAGGGAGTCATTGAGCGTTTCGGTTCACCGTATGTCTATCTGACAAACTTCTGGGTACTTGCCGGTCTGTTACGCTACCTCCAGAACATGCTGGTCTACCAGCGCAGCGGTAGTCCCACCAAAGTATTGGTGAAAGACCGTTTCATCCAATGCTGCATCGCAGGCTGGATTCTTTCGTATTTCGCCATTATCTACCTATAAAGCATCATGAAAAAAGGATTACTGCTTTTCGTCATCACCTTATTATTTGCAGCCTGTGCACAAAAGCCCGAGGGGCATAAAGTGGTTGTCTGTATACCTGTTTACGGACAAAGTCTTGCCTTAGGAGAGCAGGCAGAACGAACCACTGACTTCGACTCACTGGCGAACTATGCCAACGGACGTATCGTGACGGAGAACTTAGACCATCATTTCGGGTATTTCGACAATGACGACCTGAAACGGATTGCCAAGAAGATAGCAGGATACCAGAAGCGCAGCTTTGAACTGTCCATCTACACCATGGCACAACGCCTTGCAGACCAATTGGGAGAGGACACTCTCATATGCACCTTCCCAGGTGGACAAGGAGAGACATTGCTTAAGGATTTGGGGAAAGGATCTACACCTTATCAGGAATTCTTGGAAAGCATTGAGACTGCCTATCAACAGGCGGTGGAGAATGGATGGAACTTTACAATCCCTGCCATCTGTTGGATGCAGGGAGAATCTGATCTTGAAGAATATCCTGACACCGATTATCAGCAACTCCTGCTACAAATCTGGAAAGACATGAATGCCGACATCAGAAGAATGACGCATTGTAAGGAAACTGTTCGCTTTATCTGTTACCAAACCAACACCCTCACAAGAGGAAAGAAATTCCGTGCAGAGGACTATCACTGTACAGAGACAACCGTCCCACAGAGTTTTGTCAATCTGCTTCGTGATAACAATGGTTTTTGGGCAAGCGGACCTACCTACCCCTGTTCCTTTGTAGGAGAGCATATACATATTGACACAAAAGGACAGCAACATATCGGTGAATTAGCTGCTCGTTCCGCATTAGGAATTTTAAGAGGAAAAAAAAGAAACAAAGGTTTAATACCAACATCACTATCTACTGATAATCAAGATATTATCATTCATTTTAATGTGCCAAATCCACCTTTGACGATAGACACCACACAAGTAAGAAAAGCAGAAAACTACGGATTTAGTGTCATCACCAAAGACAACCGCAATATCGCTCAGTCTGTCAAGATTAAAGGCAACACTGTTATCATTGGCTGTACAGAATCCCCACAGGACTGTAAGGTACGATATGCCGTTAACGGCGATGCCTTGAAAAGTGGAAACCTCCACGGTCCCCGTGGCAATTTGCGAGATGCAGCAGGCAACTGGTGCTACCAATTCGACGAACTATTACATCCCTAATAGACTTTCAACAACATGTTAAATATCAAGAAACAAATTAACGGTCAATATCTTATCCTCTTCTTCCTGTGCATGCTGAATCTGCTTTTCATGCATTACCTATTTCTATTGACTATTAGCTTAGAAATAAATTGTTATATATCCTCCATCATCGACAATTTCTTCGCTTGTCTCTTGGATGTCACCATACTACTTGTCTTTTTCTGGCTGATTTCATTCAGAAGACTCAGGCTCAGCCTCACGCTCACCTTTTTCGTGACCCTGATATGGTCGTTCTGTAATGTGTTCTATTCCCGCTTCTTCTTGCAGTACCTGTCTTGGTCCTCTATCGAACAAGCTGGGAACCTGACAGAAGGCATTGTCATCGACAGCATGTGGGAAGGATTCAGACTCATCGATCTCTATTATCCGATAGCGGCATGTCTCTTCTGTTGGCTATCCAACCGTTACAAGAACCGTCTCACGACAAAAAGTCTGCGCACCGCACTTTACCTATGGGCAGCAACTTTCTGCATTGGACTTGCCACCCACTCTATGTATTTCTTTCATCCCACAACTGGTTTTATGAAAGAATTGAGAATGACCGTCTTCACTTCAACAATAATGGATACTATGTGGCCTAACTGGGCATTCTATCATAAAGGTTTCTTCCGGAAAATGGCAATAGAGCCATTGACCCGAGGAGGGAAACTAAAGCTGACTGAAGAGCAGAAAGCAGAAATTGAGAAGGAGTATACCAACCACAGCCAACGGGTCACAGGGCGGACAGCCCCAGGCAACGTCAAGAACGTCATCTTTATCTTAATAGAGTCCTATCTTGCCTGTACCTCTGACTTGGTGGTTGACGGACAGGAAATCACACCCAACCTCAACAGGTTGAGACATGATAGTGCCACTTACTATAACGGACACGTACAACCCAACATTTCTTTAGGAGAATCCTCAGATGGGCAACTCATCTACATGGCAGGACTGCTACCCCTGCACTCCGAGATCACTGTCAGCAAAGCAAGGACTATCAATCTTTTGGGGCTTCCAAAGCAACTGAAGAATATTTATCCAGACTTACAATCGTACACTTTAATCCCTACAAGTCCTACTTTTTGGCACCAACAAGAAATGACAAAAGGATACGGATTCGACCATCTTTATTCATCAATAGAATATCATCTGGATTTTAAAGACAATAAAACAGACCCTTTCATTAATGATGAAATGGTATTCCAATATGCGACCCAATTAGACAAGTCGATAAAGCAGCCATTCTGTTCCCTGATATTGACCATAGACATGCACATGCCCTATACCTCCCAGATAGAGCATGGTTTCCATCTCACAGACAAGAACCTGCCTGAGAAATACAAAAACTATCTCGTCAATTGTCATTATACAGACCTCCAGATCGGGAAATACATGGATGACCTGAAGAAGAACGGACTTTATGACAATAGTCTGATTATCATCGCTTCTGATCATGACGCACATCCAACCTACCTGGATATGGAAGGAAAGATCACTCGTGAGATCCCCATCTACATCATCAACGGTGGCATAGACAATAGCAAGGCATGGGACGGTGCTTGTAACCAGTTGGATATTTACACCACCATCCTTGATGTCATGGGCATAGAGAGTCCATGGCATGGGTTGGGGCATACTCTTCTTCAAAAGGGCTACCAAAACTCCGTCACTGACAAGGTACAGGAGTTGTCAGACTGGATTATCTACAGCGACTATTTTGGAAAGAGGGAAAAGTGAAAAAAGTGTATGCCTTTCTACTAATAGTCATCATCATTGTCATAACAATCTGGTGGCGGGCACCCATTTTCGGCACGGAATGGAGCAAGCAGACCTTTTATGTGGGACTGCTTGACGCATGGTATGGCGGTTCTACTGATGACCATGCCCATGCTTTATGGATAGACGACGACAGTACAGAGGGGGTGTTCAAAGTCAAGAAGATTGCCGACGAGGTAGGCATACAGCCCTGCTTCGCCGTCATCGCCGACAGAATGACACCTGAAGTGGCTGACTCTCTGGCGGCATGGCAACAACAGGGTGCTGGTATCGTGTTACATGGTTATAGACATGAGAAATGGTGGGACTGGACGGAAGAACAGATCAAAGAAGATTTCACCCTCAGTTACCAGCGATTGCAAGAGCAAGGATTTGATACTACCCGAATCATCAAAATGGCTGCACCGCCCCATGGATGCAACAACAGGATCATCCGACGGGTCATCCAGCAGCAGGGGCTTCAGATGATCTCTGGTGCCACGTTGGTGAATCCCGACCGCCATGTGTTCCAGTTAGGACGTATCCCTATCACCGTCGACACTGACACTGCCGCCATGCGCCGACTATTACAGAAAGCATACGAGCAAAAAGGTTTCGTCATTTTCAGTACCCATTCTTCAATTCCCCCTATTTTCTCCGAGGAGAAAACACGCCATATCCTGCAGATGGCAAAGGAGATGGGGTTCGATTTTGATTTTAAATAAAATATTTGACATTTTGTCGAATTATTTCACGACTCAGCAAAGAAAAAATTAATTTTTTCATTGCATTCGCTGCTCTAAAATTTGGATAAATAACAGAAACCAATTACCTTTGTAAGCAAAATAAACGATAAACATTCAGAAAAATGGAAAGAGACAATATTTTAGCAAAAGTACAGGAAGTATTCCGGGATGAGTTAGAGGTAGAAGATCTGGTCCTCACAGACGAGACCACTGCTGATGACGTGGAGGAATGGGATTCCCTCAGCCACGTACAGCTGGTAGTAGCTTTGGAGAAGGCTTTCGGTATCAAGTTCACTTCCCGTGAGATCCTGTCATGGGACAATGTGGGTGACCTCGTGGACTGCATTGCAGGGAAGATATAAGATGGATGATGTGAGATGGTAGTCAACTCCCTGGCATTCCTGTGGTTCTTCCTGGTGGTATTGGTGGTTTATTACCTCCTTGCCCCAAAGAAGGTGCTACAGAATTTTTTCCTGTTAGTATGCTCTTATTGGTTCTATGCACAGGTAGACCTGAAGATGACAGGGTTGCTGGCACTGCTCACTCTAATTTTCTGGGGTATCGGTCATGGTATCAGGATAGCCATTGAACAAGAGAAAGAGCAACTCGCTTCCCGTCTGACGACGCTGAGTGTTGTTATAGGCATCGGTGCCTTGTTTTATTTCAAATACCTGAATTTCTTTATCGGTTCTTTTGTGGCGGCAGCCGACCTCATCGGACTCCACCTGTCATGGACCGCTTCCCATATCATCGTACCCATCGGTCTGAGTTTCTTTACCTTCAAACTGATGAGTTATCCTCTCGACATCTATCATGGGAAGATTAACCACGAGCGTAACATCTTCAACTTTGTCAACTTCATCGCCTTCTTTCCGACGATCCTATCAGGTCCTATCGACCGTCCCAAACCTTTTTTGAAGCAACTGGCTCAGAGTCGCCTGTTTAACCCTGACAACCTCATGACGGGGTTCCGCAGGGTGTTATGGGGTATGTTCATGAAGATGTGCATTGCCGACAGGTTAGACCTGTATATCAGTGCTGTCTGGAACAATTTCGAGCACCACTCGGCAGTGTCTATCCTCTTCGCCTCCCTGCTCTACCCCTTCCAGATGTATGCGGATTTCAGCGGCTATAGTGAGATGGCGATTGGCGTGTCATTGATGTTAGGTTTCAAAGTGGCAGAGAACTTCAAGCGTCCGTTCTTCACTATCAATATCGCCCAATATTGGAGTCGCTGGCATATGTCACTGACATCATGGTTGACCGATTACGTTTTCATGCCCCTGAATATCAAGTTGCGAGACTGGGGTACAAACGGAACTATTGCCGCCATCATGCTGAACATGACATTTATCGGTATGTGGCACGGTGCCGACTGGACGTTCTTCCTCTTCGGCATCTACCACGGTCTATGGTATATTCCCCTGATGGTCAGCGGACAGTTCTTTAAGAAGACCAAGATCCAACTAAACAGTTATGGACTGCCAACAGCTCCTTTCGCATGGAGAATGGCAGGCAACTATCTGATAGTGACCTTCGGTCTGATGCTATTCCATTCCACAAATATCAACGAGTTCTGGGCTGTGCTTTGCCGTATCCCTGAGGCATGGAACGGAGGACTGTTCTTCGACATGCCGACACTGGTCAATGGCGCTATCTGCTCCCTTGCCCTCATCTATGTAGATTTCCAGGAGGAGTATTTCTCCAAGAAGAAAATATACTTACCCGCCTGGACAGAGCGGTGGCGTTGGGAACTGACTGTTACAGTCGAGATCCTTGCCATCCTACTCTTCGGTATCTTCGACAACAACCAGTTTATCTATTTCCAGTTCTGAGCCATGAAGAAGTTACTTATCCATATAGCTATCATCGCCGCCTTGTTCTTCCTGTTCGACAGAGCATTAGGCTACGGGCTGGGCATCCTGTATAGCCAGTCAAATGCCACCGATGAGTACAAGATCAGCTATTCCAACGAGACGACCCGTGATCCTATCCTTTTCTTCGGCAGTTCCCGTTGCCTGCACCACTTTGTCCCCTCCATCTTCGAAAAGGAACTGGGGAAAGACTGCTATAACACTGCCGACTGGGGCATTAAGAATATCTATTACCATTATGGACTGTTAGGCAACATCCTCACCCGTTATACCCCACAGACCATCATCTTTGAGATCCACCCCTGCGACTGGCTGCAGACACCTTTCTCTGGTATCGAGCGTGCCAATTCACTTGCCCCCTACTGCGGCAAGAGCGAGGCATGCGACGAGATGTTGAAGCTATCTGGTAACTATTGGAAATACCAATTGTCATGGACATACCGATACACAGGTAGTCTGCCTAATTTGTTGACAGGAAAGCTAGGTTCTATGGACAGAAGCCTGAAAGGCTGGAAGCCCATGGACGGTATTTTAGACACCACAGGTATCAAGGCAGAGGAATATCCCTTCCCCGTCGACCAAGAGCGCGTTCATCTCCTTGAGAGATTCATCAAAGATTGTCAAAGTCATGGTATTCAATTAATCATGGTTGAATCCCCCATGTATGTTTGTTCACAGCAGGATGTCTTTCGGTTTGTCCATGAACTTACCCAAAAACACCAGATTCCTTTCCTAGACCACTATCGTGACAGCGACTTTGTCGGACATGCTGAATATTTCTTCGACTTCGGACACCTCAACAGGCAGGGTGCCGAACGGTATTCTAAAAAGATTGCCAGCGAACTGAAAGAGATTATCGATTGACCAATTCGACGAGACCAATCTCCTGTTTAAAGAAATAACCAATCAGCCGGTTTCCGAAGGCGGGAGCAGCAACGGGCTTGAACAATGGGGTAAAATCATGATCCAGCATCTCCTCATAGGCGGCATGGATATCATCCACCACATAACAGGTATGATAAGGAGTCACCCCTCGCTTCAGCATCTTCTGCATGGTCTTATTATCCTCATACGGTTCCACCAGCTCAATCGTTGTGTCTCCTTGTTTACGGAGAAAACAGATACGGGTTCGCTGGGTATCATCCTGGACGATATCACCTGCCTCATAACCTAACAAGCGGAAAGATGCTGCCGTCTTGGCAATGTCATCCGTCACATATCCTATATGTTCTAATTGACAGTCCATTGGTTTACTTAAATTATTTATTTTTCATCTTTCATCTTTCATTTTTCATCTTTGATATAGCATTCACGAGGCTCATAGGTCTCCACATCCAAGACATACTGTGCCGTAGAAGAACCGGCAACTGGTGTGAAGCCCAAATGAAGATAATGTTCCTCCACCATCTTATTCTTTGGCGTAGGCAGGTATTCACCGACAATACGCTTATAGCCTTTCGCCCTCGCCTCTTCTACCATTGTATTCAACGTGAAGTTCTCCATACCACGTTTCAGAACCCGACAACTCATAAACCAGGTATCCACAAACAAGGTATCGGCATTCTGTTCCTTCATGATAATCACCGCTATCAATCCGTTATCCCCGAACTTATCCTCTAAGGTAAAACTCAGGTCTACCACCTTCGGATCTACCGCCATTGCCTCGATGTCCGCCTCCGTATACCGGATGGTACGAAGGTTGAACTGGTTGCTACGCTGTGACAACTGAGCGACACGGGGAGTATTGAACTTCGTGAATCCGCTCACCTTGGATATCATATTCAGCGACTTCAGGAAATCAGCTTCATTGGTAAAAGTCTTACTGAGAGACACCCGCTGAGCCTCTACCTGATACTGTTTGGTACGATCCTTGTCTGCTCCACTATAGGAAGCTGTCTCGAAGAGATTCAAGGAATACAGGTATTCCAAGTACTCACCGGGATCCTCTGGTAACTCAGGAACCGTAATATCAGGGATATTCTCCCGTACGATATTCCGTTCAAAGGGATTGTCATCCAAGAACACCATCGAGTCGAAACCTATATTCAGGATCTGCTGGATGGCACGGATATTATCCACCTTTGTCTCCCAGTTAGCCATAAACACAGCGATATCCTCTAACTTCAGAATCATATCCGGATGCTTCTCAAACGGTTCTTTCGCTGTCTCCTCATTATTCTTGGAGGCGACACAGATAATGATTCCCCGGGCCTTCAGTTTCTTGACCCACATCTGGAACTCTGTAAAAGCTTTACCGATACCCAGTCCGTGCCCAAGTTGAATACCCTCCAGTCCGTCATCACCGATGACACCACCCCAGACAGTATTGTCAAGGTCCAGTATCAGGCATTTCTTGAACTGCCCTTTGATGGCACCCACGATATCCATCACCCTGGAGGCGACATAGGGCAACGCATCCATACTGAGTATCATCTCCGTACTCACGTAGACATTAGAGGCAAACATCCTATCACGTCCTAACTTGTTCTGCAGTCCTGCGATGTCACAAATAAAAAGATTAGCATACTGTTGGGAGAGGTTCATCAGTTCAAAGTTCAACTTTCTAACTTGAAACGTGAAACTTGAAACCACCTTGTTGGCATAACTGCCAAAGACCGTATCCTCTATCTCCGGATAGTTGAAATAGATGATCTTCTTGCTGGCAAGTTGGGGACTCTGGCAGAGGGTTGACACAAAATCCAGTCGCTCATCCGCCACTGTACATTGCTTCTCCACGGTCAATAAACTATGGTGCTCACATAGTTTATGGGTGGACTGAAAGATAATCAGGATATCCGGGTCAAAGGCATATAATTCACTGGTCGTATCGAGCAACTGTCGCTCTACCTGACTATACTCACCTTCATAAAACTCAACTGCCAATCGTCTGGCAGCAGCCTCACCAAGAATGGCAGTTGACAATAACTGTGTTGCCGTATCACCCAACAAAGCTATCTTTGTTTTGGAACCCGTTACCGGTTCTTTAGCCAATTTCTTTAGTTCTTTCAGTGTATGCATATTGGTAAACTTTTGGCAAAAGTACGAAAAAAGCAATGAAATGCCAAATTTATTGGGGCTTTTCTACTACCGACTTTTGTTTCACTCCAAACAGATATTTCGCCAAGAACGGACTGAGACGGAGGATGTAACTGACCACCAGACAACAAGCTAAAACAACCAAGGCCTCTCCCATCACCACACCAATTTCGACCCATTTACTATTGTAAGCCAGCAACTGTCGGTTATACAACAGCAACGACTCTGGCAGGAAGAAGAAATGAAGGAGATAGATGTCCAAGGTACGAGTACCTACGTATTGTAAACTCCGTCCTAAGGTACGCTCTTTCGTAAACCACGAGGCGAAATAGCGGAAGAAGGTGAAGACCATTACCATGCCGAAAATGCCACTCAGCGCAAACCGGGTATAGACCCAACACCAATAATCAGTACGGGGCAGACTTGCCATCAAGGCAAAGAGGACTATCACGGTAAAGAACACTTCACGATGATTCGTCCACTCTAAGAACTTATCAAAATGTTTCTTCACTAAAGTTCCCAAGAAGAAAAAGAGATAATAACGCCAGGTGACAAAACCTATAAAACCTAAGAACTCTCGTCCCCACCCTATATGCGGAGAGACAGCACGATAATGCATATCATACCAGCTGGCTGTCATGGAAACCACAAGTGCCGTTAAAAACATCCACCAATCTTTATATCGACATCGACGGAAAAGAAGAGAGGAGAGAATATACAGACAGAAAAAGACGAAAAGCCCGAAAGTAAACCAATATCCTCCTTTAAAAGCCCCTAACTGATGGAAGAAATTGGCACGCTCATGCAAGGCAAGAAAAATAAAAGTCGGGACAATCTGCACCAAGAATTTATTGCTTAACACCTGCTTGACGGTCGAATGATCCCAGACTCTTGTAGCCTTAAAGAACAACCAGCCGCTGATCATAAAGAAACAGGGTAGGCGCAATAAGAATAACACATCATTAAATGCCATGAAATAGTCCTTGAAACAAAAAATACAGACATGGGAATAAATGACGAGAATCATGGTGAATCCCCGCATCGCATCAATATATTCTATCCGTTCTTTTGGCATATTTTGTGCAAAGATAAGAAAAAGTTTAGATTTTTTCTTATCTTTGCAGGCAGAAAACTTTAAAAAAGGAATATGGCTAAATACGATTATCTGATTGTGGGAGCAGGACTCTTCGGCTCAACCTTTGCCTATTGCGCCAAGCAACAGGGGAAAAAATGTTTAGTAATTGACAAACGCCCTCATCTAGGCGGTAATCTGTACTGCGAGAAAATGGCTGGTATCAACGTCCACAAATACGGTCCGCATATCTTCCATACCTCTAACAAGAAAGTATGGGACTTCGTCAATGCTATCGTAGAGTTCAACCGCTTTACGGAATCTCCTGTTGCCATCTACAAAGGAAAGGCTTATAACCTTCCCTTCAACATGAATACTTTCTCGCAGATGTGGGGAGTCATCACTCCTGAAGAGGCGAAAAAGAAGATAGAAGAACAACGTGCAGAAGCGATTGCAACCATGAAGGCTGCAGGAATTACAGAGCCACGAAATTTGGAGGAGCAGGCATTACTATTAGTGGGTCGTGACATCTACGAGCGACTGATCAAAGGATATACTGAAAAACAATGGGGGCGCAAATGCACCGAGTTACCTCCCTTCATCATCAGACGCCTGCCTGTGCGCTTTGTCTATGATAACAACTACTTTAATGACTCCTACCAGGGAGTGCCTATCGGTGGCTATAACAAACTCATTGATGGGTTATTGAAGGGTATTGACACACAGGTGAATGTTGATTTCTTTGCCAATAGGAAAGAACTGGAGGCTCTTGCTGACAATATCGTATTCACTGGCAGGATTGATGAGTTTTATGATTTCCGATTCGGTAAACTAGATTATCGGACGGTTCGGTTTGAGACGGAGACGCTCAACACCCCTAATTATCAAGGGCTTGCCCAGATTAACTATACCGAGGCAAAGATTCCCTATACCCGTATCATCGAGCACAAGCATTTCGAATCCTTTGCCGCTGAGGTTGACAAGAATCCCCAGACGGTGATCAGCCGGGAGTACTCCGTAGAATGGAAAGAAGGATTGGAGCCTTACTACCCCGTCAATGATGAGAAGAACAGTGAGCTATACCAAAAATACGAGACGCTCGCTAAGCAAGAGGCCCATGTCATCTTCGGCGGTCGCCTTGCCGAGTACAAATACTACGACATGGCACCTATTGTAGAAAAAGTACTAGGAATCTTTAATTTTTAATCTTTAATCTTTCATTTTAAAAAGTTGTCTTTGGCATCCTCATAGTGATCCGTCTTATAGAAAAGACGGAAGATACCATATGACTTCAATCGATTCCACATTGCCTTTGCTAAAGAACTCTCCTTAAAGGAACTGTAACTGGTTATCACCCGGCACCGCTTGTCATAAACAAACTTGATCTTACCATATTTTTTCATCGCCAGTGCCATGGAGCCATCCTCACCACGTAGCAGTTCCACGCGATAGCCTTCCTTTTTAGCATACTCAGCATAGAAACCGAAAGCCATACCTCGTACACTCAATTCCGGACGGTTGATACTCTGGATCCTCAAATAGATATCACGGCAGAACTCATAGACTTTCAAACCAAACGTGGAAAAACGCTCGTTAGGATAAAAGCTCCACAGAGAAGCCACTGCCGAAACACCCGGTTGCATCAGATGGTCAATCATCACCTCAAAATAATGAGGAGGATAGATAGTGTCCGAGTCTATACACATATAGAACTTACCCTTCGACTGATTCAAGCCACACTGACGGGCATAGCCACAGGTATGCTGATGTTCTGTATAATAGGTGACTCCCATCTTCTCGTAGATTTCCGCCGTACGGTCTTTTGACTCATTATCCACCCCGATAAATTCTACTGGATACTTACACTGGATCTCACTCAGAGACCACAGGCATGCCGGCAGATGCTTCTCCTCGTTATAGGCGACAATGACAATAGAGGCGACAGGCTCCTGACTCTGCAGCCTTTTCATTCGCTCACGGGTTCCATCAATCACTTCCTGCGGCACCTCACTGAAAGGTTTATCATAGATGCTCAGATATTTCTCATACCATTCTGCCATAACAATAATTTTTGTTTTCGCCACAAAGATACAAAAAAGTTTAGAGTTTAACGTGTAGAGTGTAGAGTTTTTTGTAATTTTGTAACATGTTAGAGAGAATCAACTGGATGGATTGGGCAAAGTTCCTCAGTGTCGCACTGGTTATCCCTGTCCACATACCTCACGCATTAGGGGCACAGCCAGTCACCTGGTTTGAGGTATTTCTCCTTGCCTGCCTCATGTTCAATGCCGGCTATTTGAAAAAGGAGCGTACCAATTTGAAAGAAGAAGTTAAGAAATATGGGTATCAATTAGGCATACCATACATTATTTATAATATTCTGTTCTATCCCTATTGGTTGATTAGATTCTATAGTGAACATGATACGATGCCCACTCTCGCAGAATCTTTGCGACCGATTTACGGTGCTTTACTCTTACAGGCAAACAACCATTTCGCAGAAGAGCTAAATCCCGTCACATGGTTTATTGCCGCTTTATTTATCATGCATCTGCTACTGGATCTAAGTCTAAAAATAAAACATGGATCATGGCTGATGGGAGGACTTTGTGTAGCAGGTATGGGCATCTATGTTGCCCACAAAGCCGGGTATATTCCTGCACATTATGTCGTCATCGGCATTGCCAAGTCCTTCATCTTCTACTATATGGGATTCCTCTGTCGCAAATACCATGCCTTTGAGACCTGCCACTTCAAGAAAGACCTCAGTTGGTTTATCATCACACTCATCATCAGTATCTTCCTTTTCGACTACCACGCAGGTTGCGAGGAGAATTTTACGATGCACATGATTTCCTACTTCCCTGCCGTCCTATTCGGGCTCCTTGCCTTTATCTATTTCTGCAAGTTATTGAATGGCATTCGCTCCAAGATCGTCATTAACTACTCCAATGGTACAATGGCATTCATCGGACTCCACTGGATGATGGTTGGTTTTATCCGCTACGGCATCCTCAAACCCATCTTCCATGTATCAACAGATTACATCTATACCCCACTTGAGGCATACGGTTTAGGACTCCTCGTCACTATCCTCCTCTACCCCCTCATCCTCTTCTTCCAATACAAAATACCCTGGATGTTAGGAAAGAAAGGTTAGCTATACTTTTAATACAATAATCCCATCAGCCATATAGGCATTTTTTTTCCAATAGGGAATTCTATAGAATCTGCTAATATATAAGAATTGGGAATATCTGCTATCTGATCAAATGACTTGTCTTTACCACCTACCTCAAACGTTATTTTACCATCAATTCTAAAATCACCTTGAGCCTTTCCGTATTCTACTATATGTTCTTTTGACAGTTGATTCACTACAAAGCACTCTCTAATAGTCCCTATGTTTTGTTGTGTTCCAAGAGCATAGAGTATATTAGTGTTTTGGAGATATATTTTATCAGGTTTTTGCATTTTTGTTACTGATTTGTTGTCAGAGTAAAGCAGATTGAGGAGTTCTGCCCTTTGCAAATTAGACAAATAATTCAACACGGTCATCTTATTAATCTCAAGATAGGAGGAGAGTTTTGAAATATTAACCTCATACGGAATATTATCTGACAAATACATCATCATTGCCTTAAGTTTACGAGTGTAAGCTGGCTCAACCCCACAGAATTGGGTCATCTCCTGATCAATAATAAAACTGATGACGTTCTCAATACGACTATAATATTCTGTTTCATTTCCATCATAAAATGGATAATAACCCACACGTAAATATTCTTCAAAAAGAGGCTGAGGACGGCAGACCTCATTTACGCTGCGACAAATAGCGTCTCCATTAGATAATAACTCATCTAATTGATGAACAGGAATACTGATGTCTTTGTAAAAACGAAGGAATTCTCGAAAAGAAAGTCCTGCCATTTGGTAACTAAGAACCCGACGGGATAAGTCTGCGTCTGCATTTAATATTTGAATTAGCGATGATCCCGTAAACGTTACTTTCATGTCAGGATAGAGATCAATAATTTCTTTAATCTCTTTGCTCCATGTAGGATATTTGTGTACTTCGTCCAAAAAAAGGTGTTCTCCTCCTATCAAATGAAAATTTTCTGCAAGATCAAGGAGTGTATGATTGGTAAAATACATACTGTCCATGACACAATACAGTGCCTTCCCTGCTTGAACACCATATTTTTGTTTAATATATTGACGCATTAAAGTCGTCTTTCCAACACCTCGAGAACCACGTATAGCAACAAGTTGCTTTTCCCAGTTTATGTCATTCATGATATCACGTATAATACCCATACTGACTTGGGATATCAGAATCTGATGTTTCTTAAATAATGCTTCCATTTCTCCTCATTTTTGGATTTGTTTATTTGGCTGCAAATATACAAAAGTTTAGTCGACTAACCAAAAAAAAAGAAAAAAAGATGATTGGACTAAGCGATTTTTATCTCCTTTCGCTTATTGCACTAACCATTTCTCGATTGTCATTAACTATTCCAATGGTACAATGCATTCATCGGACTCCACTGGATGATGGTTGGTTTTATCCGCTACGGCATTCTCAAACCCATCTTCCATGTATCAACAGATTATATCTACACCCCACTTGAGGCATACGGTTTAGGACTCCTCGTAACGATCCTCCTCTACCCCCTCATTCTCTTCTTCCAATCAAAAATGCCCTGGATGCTGGGAAAGAGTTCTTTCTAAGCGTTTAGAATAAGCTACTTTTCCTCTTTATATTAGTATTATCAATAACACTCTTTATTCTACTTACTACATTTTCTGAAGCATGACCATTATCCCAAGTCTTAACAACCTGTTTAAAAAAGCGTTCTGATTGACTGACATAAACCTTCATATTTACTCTACAGATTACTTTATTTAATTCTTGATTATTTAAACAAAGAGAAAACGGCAGTTTAAAAAACAAAGGACGTAGTCCCCTTCCATTCTTATAATCATTAAAATCTGGTGCAAACAAGAAAACAGGTTTCTTCATTATAGAAAAATCATACATTATAGAAGAATAATCTGTAATTAACAAATCAGAAGCAACAACTAAATGTTGAGGGTCTGATATATTACATCCATTAACCACATTCTTTGAAAAAGAAAACTTGTTTGTTCTACCAACATTGGGATGTAATCTCACAACCACAACCCATTTTCCTTCATTTCTTCCATTTAGCGATTTGACTAACTCTTCTGTATTTAAACTGTATACATCAACATCCCCATTATCTCTAAAAGTTGGCGCATACAATGCTATCTTAGAATCACTATCTATATGAAGAGAACATTTTAACTCTTTTACTAATTCAGTATTATCCTTAAATAGCAAATCATTTCGTGGAATACCTTTTTCTAATATTTCTCCATCATACCAAAATGATTTTTTAAAAATTTGGGTATCAGAACTACAGGAAGAAAGAATTAAATCCGTAAGTTTAGAATCTTTCTTAGATTTAGCAACATAATCAGGATCCAAATAGCTCTCACACTCCTTTTCTATATACTTCATAGGAAATCCGCCATGCCATGTTTGAATATAATACTGTCCCTTACGTTTTATATAAGGTAAACCATTTTTTACATTGCACACAATAACCTTTGCAGTAGAAAGATCATAGACACAATGTATCGAATGAATATTTACTTCGCGTATCTCTGAAGGGAGAGATGATTTAACGTTATCTGTTATCCAAACAAGGTCATATGGCAATTTCTGTCGAAGAATTTCATCTGCTATATATTTGGGATTATCACCATATCCTTGACCGTTAAAATTAGAAAATACTATTTTATCCTTAAGAGGGAAAACCCTAAACAAAATTTTTGCCATCATGAAAGAAAAACGCTCATACCTATATCTAATCTGTATCAATATTTTCCTTCTAGTAATTCTAATCATAATAACAATTGGATATAATCAAAATCGAATCATCTGCAAGAATTTTTCGGCACACCATAATTGCCATTTTTGGTTGCCAGTTAACGTTTCCATCGGAATATCATCACGGAATTCTTTACATTTAGGACCCACCCAATCTTTAAAAATCACATCAACAGGACGAGGCATTGGTATTTTAAAAGGAATCTCCATATCTGGATATCGAATAGCATAAAGCCCACGTACAAGATACTTTGGTTCTCCTTTTCTAACACGCATCATATCCAAAGGTTCTGCCATAACAAGTTTTGCATATGGATCATAATATGGCATCCATGCCGCTCCAAAAGCGTTCATATAAGACCCGCTACTTTCTATCGCAAAAACCTCGTCCATAAATCTTAACACATCAATTCCATTCTCACCTTGTCGATATTTCTCAAATATTTCTGACTGGTCAACAGGATTGGCAAGGACCAACTTAGGATCCAAAAAAGTATATCGTTTAACAAATGCGTCAAAAGTCCATTCTGGAGTTATAAGTTTATCCATCCCTCCAAATATTAAATCAGCACTTTCTCCAACTATCATTATCTGAACTCCATCATTTTTAGCAGCCAACGCGGCCTTATAGATTTGGGGCTCAATAGAATGAACAGGAGAAAACTTATACCTCATCACTATAGGAGTATATTTCTCATAATCATCTTTTGTAATATCAATTAAATGATGATTCAACTGCAACCTATCGCAATACGCCTTGGCTCGTTGAAGGTCATCATCAAATTCCCCTGAATTTGAATTGAAAGTATACGCATGGCTTCCTGGCTTAAGATAGGTAGCAAGATTTGCACTATCCATACCACCACTAAGTAGGATTCCTATATTATCATATTTCAAATACAATTCATCAAATTGCTTTTTTATTTCCTTATCTATATCTTCAGAGGTATATACTTGCACACGTTCCTTATCCTCCAAAGGACAGTAATTTTTATGCTGGAATCCTTCGGCAAAATCAATACCATCTTTCCATAAATACCGGAAGGTCATATAGGAACTTAAACAAAAATCTTTATCAATCATAATTACTATTCCAATTACTTATTATTTGTATTCAAATGTTCTTCTTCTGATTTTCTTCCTTCACCATTAACCCAGCCACGAGTTAATTTCAGTGCTTCTGTAATTTTTGTTGATGAGATCCCTCTTGTGTATGGAAAGTAGATAATTTTTATCCCATCCTTCGCGAACTCTAACTCATACTCTTTCCATTTATCAGTACCATACCAATCATCACCTACAAAAAGAATAGTAGCCCCCAATTTTTTACACGCATTCAATTTATCCATATCATACTGAGGTACCACTGCATCCACGTATTTTATACTTCTCACAATCTCAGCCCGATCAGAATATGGAATCATTGCACGTTTGCCTTTATAGAGGACTAACTCATCAACAGTTACCCCAACAATAAGTTTATCGCATAGACCTTTTGCATTCTTCAATAAGGACAAATGCCCTATGTGAAAAAGATCATATACTCCTGCTGTATAACCTATAACCATAACATTTTTGTTTTTAATGATTTCTGCAAAGATACTATTATTCCATTAAATATCAAAAAAAAAATCAATAATTCTTATACAAGAAAAAAGATTGTAGAAGTTGTTATAGAAATCATGATTTTAGTTTCTTAAACAAATCTAGCCATTGTGGCATAATCTTATCTGCAGTGAATCGTTGAGACGACAGAATCGCCTTCGTCCCCATACCTTGACGTAACCTCTCATTTTCTATCAATTGACAAACGCGGTCGGCAAATACCTGACAGTCACGGTTCTTAACTAAAAAGCCATCTTCCCCATCTGTAACAATCGTCGCAGGTCCATAAGGACAATCGAAAGCAACAACAGGTACACCACAACTCATCGCCTCTGGCATCACCAAACCAAATGGCTCATAGATTGATGTCAACAGTAACATGGAACTTTCCGTATATTTCTCAAAAATATTAGAGACGGAATTATGTACTTGAATATTAATATCCGAGAGTTGATCATGAGGTAATAGGATGTCTCCATCGCCATAGACATCCAACTGCCAGTCTGGATGTCTATGGTGAACCAACCGCCACACCGTCAATAAGTCTGGAAGTCCTTTCTGTTCCACCAAACGTCCGACAAAAATGGCACGTTTGTTGGAACAAGTACTATATTTCCCTGATTCATTCAGGTGAACGACATTTGGGATGACATATACATGTTTGCTGATACGTCGCCAATCCATAGCATCACCTTTGGTCAATGCCACAACAGCATCTGCTTTTCTAATCCAATAATGATCATACATTTTCTTAATGGAATGTATCCAATTTCCAGGATGAGAAAAATTGACATGTGACTCCACAACCAATGGTCGCTTCCCCTTCACATCCAAAAGCTCTTCTACCCCATAGACCGTCGTACATAACAATATATCAGGCTGTATCTCCGACAAAACTCGACGAAGCTTACTCCTATATTGACGAGTCATCTGAAAATACATCCATATACGACGTATCAAGCCGTACTTATAACGGGTGTAGAAACATATGTCCAAATCTATCACATGCACACGATCATCCAAATGATATGGAATGGGATGCTTTCCTTGGTCAGATGTAATCATATATACATCCTGACTATATTCACGAGCCAGATAGTTCATCTTATCTATCAAGATGCGTTCTATTCCACCATAGATCGCCAATGCTGGATATAGGTATACGATTTTCATAATACTCTTTTAAATTAAGCCTTTTATTTTCCCAACAAGTGAGATTATCCACACAAACAATTTGGGAGGAAACTTACCAACCAAATAAAACAACAAATGAACAATTCGATCATGCTTAAAATGCATAATATCAGAA
>Ga0326512_10001380_pt1 | contig 18964 bp, 31 predicted proteins | sample 1_2617_0518_D_FD_203652 | JGI IMG/M metagenome (GOLD analysis project Ga0326512, IMG submission 203652) | Bovine rumen microbial communities from UC Davis, California, United States - 1_2617_0518 | ecosystem: Host-associated > Mammals > Digestive system > Stomach > Rumen | place: USA... | reverse complement strand
ATCAATTTCTAAATCATCGAACATATAAATACCATAAATGTCTTTAAAAGTTCTATCATATTCATTTTCTAATTTTTCTATTAAATTTATTAAACTTCTGCCTTCAGTTATAAAATTACTAAAATCATGTTTATCTAAACATTCAATATTATATATAAAATCTTCAGAAACTAGGTTTTCACATTGTTTATTTTTAATATATTGTGAATGAGTAGTTCTTTTATATCTATCTGCAAAACTCATATAAAACTCCTTTTTATCTTTTTCTATATATATTATAACATATTCTTTATATTAATTCAATTAAAAAAGCATCTTTTATTTAATTAGATATAAAAAAATTATCAATATGGTCATAGGCATTTTCATTTAAAAAATCGAAAACACCATTTTCATTTTATTTTTCGGTTTCTTCAATCGTTTCCGGTCGGAGCAGCTCTTCTTTTTTATTTAATAAAATGGAAGAATTAGAATCAATATCTTTTAAAACTTCTTTTACTTCTCTAAGTTCTCCACTAGGTGTAAATAAGGTAATATTCATTTTAGATAAAGCTTCACTAGCTCGTTCTAATCCTCGAGAAATCTCCCACATACTTACAGCACTTTTTTGAGATATATTAGATAAAGCTTCTGCAACTTCAGAGGTAGAAAGACTCTCTATTGCTTTAAATACTTCTGATGATAGCATCTTTATCTTCTCCTTTTAAAAATAATAGTTAAATTCGTTTGTAATCTCATATTCCTCAATAATAATCTAAGGACTAAAATTTCCATTCCATTCATTTAAATTACAAGTTCCAACAACATTAATCGTTTTATGACCAGTTTCAGAATATAACTTATTAAATTCTTCTTGACTTGAATTAAATTTAATTAATGTTAAATTGCCAGGTAAAACAATTTTTAATGTCGGTCTTTTATCAGGTGACATTAAAACTAAATTATCTTTATGAACTGAAATATTTTCAATCGCAACTTGCGGCTCAGGTAATCCTTGACCCCAATATCCCGCCAATCCTCCTAAATCCATAATATCTTTTTTATATAATTCTACTTCTCCAGCAGGCCAGATAAAATCTACTCTATAACAATTAGTAAAATCAAAATCTTTTAATTCTCTATCTATATATTCTTTAAAGGCTTCTAAATTTTCATTTAATATACTTATTCCGAAGGCGCTTGCATGCCCTTGAGCATATTCCACTAAATTACTATTGGCTAAAAATTCTCTCATATTTTCTAATTTAGAATAAGTAGCATTACGACCGGACCCTCGCCAAGAATAAGATAATACTTCACCAGTATCTTCATCAACTTCTATATGACGATTAAGAATCAAAACCGGTCGCATATATTTACCCATAATCTAATTTGCAATTAAACCAGTTAAATTTTCTGAAACAGGTTCTTCTAATTGTGCAATAATTATAGGATGTTCTAATAAATTATTCTATTGAATTAATTCTTCAATAATTGTTAAATTATGATCTCTAACTCTTGTCTATCTATTTTTAATATTTTTACAATTTCTACAAGCCTAATCAACTCTAGGTTCTAGCTAACCTTTTGCTCCTCTTTTATTAGAAGGTATTAATTCATATGCTTTAAAATCTAACATAGATTCAAATAAAAGCATTTTTTCATCTAAAGTGCCGACTCTAATGGTTGCATTAATATATGGCGCTATATAAAATGAAATTCCAAAAGGTGTTACTTCCCCTCTAAGAGAATAAGCCTATTCTTCTACAAAAGCAGAGATAAAAGGATTTTTTATATTGTTTTTACTTGTTCCAAGGGTAATCAATTCTCTAGTTTCTAAATTTCTTAAATCCATCATATCTGCTACTACTCCAACAGCAACTAAATCCAATATATTATTTGCATAATATAAATGACACTTTTTATCAATATATTGACAAAATTTATAAACTATTCCTACGCCAGATAAATTTTTATTAGAATACTATTTACTTAATTGATTATTAATAACACAAGCATTTTCTGAAACCTTTTCGGCTTCATGATGGTCTAATACTAATACATCAATGCCCTTTTCTCTTAGCTATTTATGTTGTTCATAATCATTACTACTTGAGTCTGGAGCAATCACTAATTTAACATCTTCTGGAATAGTTTCTACAATAAGACCATGCTCTTTACCATCATGAATACGATAAGAAATATTCTACTGGGCATGACCTGGCGCAAACATATTTATATAGTTAATAAGTGCGGCGGCAGATGTATAGCCATCTACGTCACTATCTACCTATATAAAGATTTTATCACCAGCTGCTAAATGCTTAATAAGCATTTCTGCGCCTTGTTGCATATTATCTAAAAGTTCAGGATTTAAAATATCCTTCTTTGAAGTGTTAAAATAATGTTCTATATCTGATAAAGACATACCACGATTTAAAAACACCTGTTCGACCGGTGTGAAATTTGTTTTATCCGGGATGCGAGGTGCTATAAGTTGATATTCCAATGAAATCAACCTCCTTTCATAGTATCACTCTCCATAAAACCATACTGCACGATAAGGCAATGCACTAGTTACAGGTCTAATAACTGTTTCATAAAAATCTGGAGGAATAGAACGTTCAACAAAAGAAATATTACAACGATTACCTTTCATACTTCTATTAGCAGGACAAGTTTTCCAAAAGTCTCCGTTTTCAAATCGAACGCTCTCTTGAGTAGCCCCTTTTTTATATTCTTCAACTTGAATATTTATAGCATTATATCTAGCTATTAATTCAGTTAATTGATGCTAAGCATTTAATTTGCTGTCATACCATATAATACCTTTCATTATAACCTCTCAATTTCTCTAACAAGTTTCTCTTTTTGAACTAAATATTCTAAAAGAGAAATTTCTTTTTTTATAAAAAGTTTTTTTAAATGTGTTAAATTAACATATAATAATAAATTTTTAGTTTTCATATATTAATATAAGTTCACTCTTTCTTTAAATAATTTTAAAAACATTTCCTTTTCCTTATCAATAGGGCTGTCTTTATAATCTGTAATTTTATGTTTATCAATAATACAAGATATATTAACATAATTTTTATATTTTTTTGTAATCTTTTTTAAATTTTTAATTAAATGGATAAATTCATCATCACCTAAATTTTGAAACTATCTATCAAAGGCGATAATTATTTCTTGCGCCCCAGCGTCAATTAGAAGCTAGGCTTGATATGCAGAAAAACTACTGCCGCAACAAGCTACTGAAATATCATTTTCTATTCCAAAATAACTTTGATATTTAAGGCAACTTTTTTCACCTTCAAAAACAATAGCTTTTTTAATTTTTGGAATAATACAACGACTATTGTTAAAATTATACAAATTTAAACCAAGAGGATGATTATATAAAATTCCATTTACTTTAATTGGTCTATATTTACCATATAATTCAATATCTTCTTCAACAAAATTACGTCCACGTAATCCTATAAAACGATTATCTTTATCATAATGCGGAATGGTAATCTATTCTCCTCCTGGATAATATCCAATTTTAGCTTGGTTTAATACTTCTTGAGATATGCCTTCTTCTAACCAAGGGGTTAATTTTATTTTATAATTAAATCTATCTAAAATAGATTTATCATATTCTTCTAATATAACATGAGGAGTTCCAGCCTGAATATCTTGAATACGAGAATAATTTGCTAAAATCCTCCAATCTTCTAACCCTTCTTCTTTTGGACCGTTTTCTTCTTTGCCTGATCTTCCAAAACGTCTAGCTATCCATCTTACAGCATCATTTAAATCATATTTAATATTATGCTATAAATCCATAACTTTTATACATAACTAAAAGATGTCAAATACAGGTTCTTCACATCCTGTATAACATCTAAATAAACCAGTATTTTCATAATAATATAATTTACGGGAAGCTCCATCATTTAATCTATTATGACATATAGTTCGGGCGATGAGCCCAGTAGGACAATACTCTGGCTCACCACCCCATTCTTCAAGTAAATCATATATTTCATTAATTGATAAACTTTCCCTTATTTCTTGTTTATCAAAAATTAACATTAGTAAAGAGTCACCTTCGTGCAATTATTTTTTAAACCACATTCACGATTTACATAATCAATAAGATATTGTTGAATATTTAAGTGTTTTTTACTTTTTCCACTTAATTTAATAAGATCTTCTGCCATTGCTTCTGGCATTCTATATTCTACAGCACCTGGTTTTAATAATTTTTCTTTTCCCATAATTATTATTCTCCTTTAAAACGTTCTGTTATTTTTTTAAGACTTTGTCCAACCTCTTTTGGACAACCTTTTATCATAGTAATATGAATTTGTAAAAAATTACATAATAATTTAAAATTGTTTTTAATCTTCATCTTCATCATCTGGAAATGCACTTGCTATATGTATACGAGTATCATCAATGGGGATTAATTCATAATCCCATCCCGTTGCAAATAAAGGACGAATTCTGCATACTCCTAAATCTGCTTTACACCATAAATAAATTCCTTTATATCTACCTCGTCTATTTTTATAAACTGATATTTTAATTGTAGGTTTATCAAAGGTGCCTGTTGCTAAAATTTTTTCTAATCCAGTGTAATCATCTTCTTTTGCCATTAGAAGAATAGCTCCAAAGTCAATCTTATCTGCGATACTTTTTGCACCTCGAAGTAAATTTTGATCAGGCGTTTCACTTGTCTGATAATCTCCATTTAACTATGTAGCAGACATAATAAAAATACCTTCTCGATTACAAATATCTTTTAACCTATTAGATAACATAAATAAAATATTATCTTCACGAAGTTTTATTCCTCCGCTTCTACGAGTAATTTCTTCAAGAATTTTCATAGAAGTATGTATATAATCATGAAAAACATACTGAATCTAATGCTCACGAATATTTTTCTTTATTTTATTTTCAATGTCCTATAATGAAAAATCTGGTAATAATTCTACATATAAAGAAGATTCTTTTAAAATTTCTGCGGCTATAATAACACGCTCCTCCTCATCTCCTTCATATTTTCCATCTAAGATATGTCCTTCATCTACATTAGATAAAAAAGCTAACATCATTGTTTGAACTTCACTCATTTCTTGTTCAGTTGCAATATATAATGTTGGCTAAGCTGGACCTGTTTTTATCCAACCAAAAATTTCATCATACATTTTATTACAACCAATATAGCAGGCATCTGCTATCATAGATCTTGTCTTTCCAACGCCTGTAGCGGCCGAGCGCAAGTAGAATTTTTTAAGTCTAGCACCTCTAGTAACTGTATTAATAAGTGGACCATATAAAGAAACTCCAGCTTCAGGATTTTCTTTAAATCCTTGAATTAATTCTAAAATTCCTTCACCGGCCTGCTAAGCTTCATCTGCTATATCATCAACATATGTCATTCTAATTTTTTCAATTTTTTGATCAATAGTATCTGCTATTTGAATTAGAGACATATTATCTAACCTATCTTCTTGAAGCTATCTTTTCTTAGTATCTAGAATATCGTCTGGATCATATATATCTACTACGGAAATTCCATAAGCATCATACATTCTTAATAAAGTAAATTTTTTTAATCTATTATAGTAATAATCAAAAGCTGCTGAATTTGAATTTTCAGCTATTTTTAATAGCCATTCTTCACCTTTTTCCTACTTAAAGATTGCTTCACTTTTCGGTCTTGAAGATAAAAAGTCTGAAATAGCTTTTAAATCAATTTTTTCTACACCTAACTCATGTAATTTATATATAGCTCCAAAAGCGATTTTATGAAATTTGTCTGGAAAATCTTCTTCATTTACACTATATTTGTCTGTCAAGTCCAGAAGCTGTGGATTATTAAAAACATTTCCTATTACTTGTATAATTGCAGTTGTGTCGATGTATTTACTTGCCACGGGCTTCGACCTCCTCTTCATCTAAAAACGTAAATCTTTTTCTTCTTATAGGCTCTCTTTTTGGAGGCTATATAATAATTTCCCTTACTTTTGGAACATATGCAGAAATATCTTTTTCTTTATTTTTTTGACTTAATAACCATTTATTATAATAGTATCTTTTAGCTTCTTCATATATCCATGGAACAATACCTATTCCACCATTAGCTTTATCTATTGGATTCTTTTTTATCTCATAAAAATATTCTAAAGAACGACGAATACCTGAATAAGTATATTCTGGATGTTCTTGCAAATATCTTTTTATCTATAAAGTAATTTTTCCATCCATATGTTTTAAATTAAATAATTTAATAATATAAGTTTCTAACTCTATTCGTTCTTCTTCTTTCTTTTTTTCTTCTTCAGATAATACTCCTGCGCAAATAGCATGGGCATATCGACGAGAACTTGTTAATACGGCAGGGTATTTATCTCTATCAAATCTTTTTTTACAAATTGAACAAGTGACATAATGAGCCATCTGCGTCACGTCTTTCTTTTAATTCTTTTAGCCAGTTTGCTAGCTATTTATGTTCTTCTGCGCACTATTTATTAGAACAAGTTTTTGAAACTTCTTCACAGTGAATAATCGCATCTTTTAAATCCATATGAACTCCTTAAGTAAAAATATATAATCCATCATAATCTCCGCCAAAAATAACATCTAATAATTTTAAAGCTTCTAAATCTTCTTTAGAAATTTTCTCACAATCAACATTAAATCCTAAAATATCATGTTCTGTCCAAACTGGATATTTTTTCTATCCTTCGGTCATATATTTTTCAAGAATATTAAAAATTAATTTAATTTTATCCATATTTTTCTTCCTTTTATATTATACTATATTTTTATAAAAAAATCAAGCCCCGAGGAAAATATCCTCAGGGCTATAATATCATTTTACAAGATCAGCTTTAATTTCATCAACAATTAATGAAACTAATTCTGCTTGAGCAGGAGTAGTATCTGAAACTTTTTTACCTTTGCCCAAATACTTATCTACAATAACAACAATCTTAGCCGCATTAGATTGATTTTCAAGCATTAATTTTTGAACTAAGTTATTAAATTCTTCCATTAAAGCAACATGATCAAATTGAGGTTCATCAACTGTTGCTTGACGCTGATCAGTAACAAAAGCTCCAGAAGTTTCTTTAGCTTCTGTATCGATAGCGTCATTCAAAGCTTTTTCAAGAGCTTCATAAGTAAAAGGAATTTCAGTAGCCATATACTTAAATCTACATCCACAACGAATACTATTATCATTTGAACGTAAAGTTAAAACACGTCTTCCTGTGTTAATATCTCCTATTGGATGAGCATAGCCAATAATATCACACATATTTTCAACAATACTCAATGCTGAAGACTAAAGAGACGAACCAATTTGTTGATATTCTTGACCATTCTATGGTTTAATTGTTTTTTCTTTATCATGTGATATAAAAACAATAGCATATCCAAGCTAAGTTAGTTCTCTAAAAGTTCCTTCAAATTCCTTTTTATATTTAGTCCAACCATTATTGGTCCAACCACCATCACCGATACTATCAATTCCAAGCTAGTTGCAAATATATTTCTAACAAGCGTCAGCCGCAAAATCTACTGTATCGATAATTAAGCTTTGATACTTTTCTTTAATTTGTGGTTTTTTTAATTCACGAACAACCTGTTTAAAAACTCCCCATGTTGTAACATCCTAGATCATAGCTCCTGGCAAAGCATTATAACCTTTTTCAAAAGCAAGGATCAAATGTCCTGGCATATGAGCTCCGAAAGTTGTTTTACCAACTTTTGCAGGTCCATATATAAAAGTTAAGTATCCAGATAAATCACGAGATACTTTATGAGGTTGTATATTTAATAAATCTATAGCCATTATTCAGTTCCTTCTTTCTCACTTTTCTCTATTTTTTCATAAACGGCCGACAAAATAAATGCCGGCACGTTTATATCTGTTGTATTATCTAATAAAAATTGTATAAATTTACTGTCTTCAATAAAAATTTTTACTTTATCTAAATCGATGCTTAATTCCATAGATTTATTTCCTTATTAAAATACAAACTTTCCTTTTTCTTGGGTTGCAGCTGGGGGAACTGCTGCGGCAGCAGCTTTAGAAGCTTTATACTCATCTTGACGCTTTTTAATAGAAGCAAGATAAGTTTCACGATCAGCCATTGCTTCAGTTAATTCAGCTGCAGTGATAGATCCCTCTTCATCCCAAGCATAAGGCTCAGGATTAGAACCAGTAATAACCCAATCACGACGAGTGCGAGGAGTTTCTCTTACAAGGGTTTCACCCCAAGCAGACTCTTCAATTGTTTTATCCATGGTAGTTTGAGAAATTTGACGGCCCCAAACCTTAGTGAAAACAGGCTCCTTAGTAGAAGCTCCAAGACCAATGAAATAATCCATTCCACGATCATTAGTTACAGAAAACTCTACTGGAAGAATTGCCTTGCGGAAATCGAAGATGCAACCACGAACGATTGCCTTATCTTTTGTTCCTTTTTCTTCATCACCGTCGATTTGACTTACAGAAGTAATTAACATATCAGCAGTGAAAGTATTGTGAGTTTTCTCATCTGGAGCAAGAGTGTTTGTGATATGAACAAATCCACCCTCATTTCTCTTTACAGATACCAGTTCTTCAGTGCCATTACGATCAGAATAAAACTCATTTAAACCAATTGCAGAATCAATGCGAACTTTTCCTGCATTATCAGCTCCATGAGTCATAACAGCGCCAATCTTACCGTCGATAATATCTTTAAGAACTCCAAAAGTAGCATTAGCACTACCCTTTGAAGTTGTAGCAGTTACATAAGTAAAATGCACAGGAACAATATTGATACATTTACTATCAGTAGCAATATTTAAATTACCCATAATGAACTATGTTCCAGGATGCTTAGAATTTTCACCAGAAGTACGAAGTTCAAGAGTATGTTCATAAACAAGACCTTCGATGTGAGTTGTGTTAATCATATTTTTCATAATAGTCTTTCTCCTTTTAATTAATCAATTTTAATATTTTTACCTTGTTCTGTAATACTATAAATAACAGGGTCTTGACCAACTTTTTCTACAAAACCATCATTAACTAATTTACGAATAGATCCAGATACTGTTCTAGAAGAAATAAACATTCCTTCAGCAATATCTTTTGCTTTCCATGTATTAGTTTCTAGATGTTGCTGTAAAAAAGTTAAAATAAGTTTTCCATTTTCAGTAAACAAAGGTTTTTCTCCTTTATCTGCTCCGCCTTTAAATTTTTCCCAATACTCATTTAAGTTTTCTGGCATAGGGTTTTTTTCAAAATTACTTTCTACATAATTAATAAAATCTTGTTTTAATGACATTTTTTTTATAAACTCCTTAATTTCATTTTCTATATATATTATATAATATTTTTATTTAAAAGTCAATCTTTTTATCTTATTTTATTAAAAATTCTTCTGCATATGGTAAACTTTCTATCCATTTACAGAAAGCGCGCCATTCTGGAAGGCGGTGATCATGACGCTAAATATATATATTTCTAAGACAACGATAATTTGTTGTCATTCTTGCAGTTAATATAAATCCTGCAGGATTTGTATAGAGAATTTCTAAATATTTTTCTTTAGCCTATTCTCTTAATCGTTTTATTTTATTTTTTACATTTTCTATATGTTCTTTTTTAAATATTGCTTTTGAATATGGAATTGGAATATTTCGTAAAGCTTCTTCATTATAATTTATTTCATTAACAAGCTTATTATATTCTGCAATTTTTTCTTTCATTATTTCTATAACTCTTGGATCAACATATTCATTATAGCATTTATTTAAATCAAATTTAGTAATACGATGCATTGTAGATTGTGAAGATACAAACTCAAGAAAACGATAACGTTCTGCTTCTACCCACATTTTATTAGAGCAGGTTAAATCAAAATTAACTCTAATTCCAGTTAAAAACTAGTGATGTGCGGTATTACCAGTTTTAGTAGCATTAACTAACTTAGTTCCACGTTCAATATCTTTTTTTTCTATTTCACGCATACCAACTTCTGTTCTCATGGGATAACCAGAAGCAATAAGAGATTCTTCTAAGTCATAAATTTTTACATTGCTAACAATATCTTTCATTTTATAATTCCTCAATTATTTCTTTTAATTCTTTAATAATTATATTTATTTTTTCTTTTTTATATTCTTTTTCTCTAAAAGAAATAATGGCATTTATTTCTACTGAATCTTTCCAAGTATAATTTTTAAACCCATATAATCGCATACAAGCAATATATCTTCCAAATATATTATCTTTTTTAAATCTAATATATTTATTCCATTCTGATTCAAAAAAAGGATAATTCATTTCTTTAAGGATTGGTAAAAAAGTTATTGGTTTATTTGGGTCAACTATTTCATTAATTTCTTTTTTAGTTAATTTAGTGTAAAGACTTCCATCTCTTTGTTTATAATATTCTTTTTCTATTTTAACCACTCCTTATAGAATATCCAAAATCTTGTGCATGGAAAAATTCTGTCCAATATTTTTCTCGTTCATTTAATTTAGAACGTTCACATTCTTCAATAATTTCAAAAGAGAAATTTTCAACGCCAAGAGAATACATAGCAGGATAAAGTTTATTACGTGTCCAGTCTTCTGCACCTACACCGCGTTTACAGTGCTGTTTCCAACGCTCGGCGATATTGACCGCTTGTCCCACATAACATTTTTTACTATCTATATGAGTAATTTTATAAATGCCCGTGTGAATACCTGGACCTACTACTCTACCAATCATATCGGTAAGAGGTTTTTCATAATAAACTTTATAAATTACCTTATTTAATGGAGTTTTATCTCTTAAATATGGTAATACTTCTCGTAAACGTTTTATTTCAGAAATATCTTCATCTGTTAATACTAAACGATAAAAATCTTGTTGATTTTCTATCTCTTGGCGTCGTTTAGCCGCTTCAACGGCGGCATCAACATTTTTTCGTTCTTGTTCTAAAGTAGTCTGAATTTTTGTTAATTCTTGTTGTTTAGAATCAATTTCTTTCTAAAACTCTAAAACACACTCTTGAGTTGTTTCAAGATAAACCTATTTTGTCTATTCTCTATCTTGTTCAAGAGTGGTGCTAATATTTTCAACCTCTTGATCAAACGAAACTTGTGCGGCTTGACGCGCAGATTCATAGAATTTTTTTGCGGCTTGCGCAGACTATTTTTCTAAATCATCGAGACTGTTTTTAATTTCATCTCTTTTAGCAGAAATTGTATCATATTCAGATTGAATATTAGCAACCTATCCCTTTAGTTCATCTTCCTTTGTTTTTAAAATCTAATTTTGATAAATTAACTATTTATTATTTGATTCAATCTGATCATTCTCTTGTAAAGTTTTCTAATTCTACTAAATTATATTTTTCATAGTTGGTCTACAGATTAGATATATTATAAGTCCACCTAATCCAAGACCAAAAATAAATAATAAAAATATTAAAAATGTTGTCATAATACAAAAAAAGTGGGATGGAAATTAATCCATCCCACGCATATACTTAATTATTCAGCGTCAGCATCGGGATCAAATGCCATACCAGCGTCTGTCAAAGAAAGGAACTTAACTGCCTTGTGAGTGCCATCCTCAAGCTCGATTTCAGCAGGAGTGCGAACACCAAGACCCTTTCTTTGAATAGCGGAAGTAAAGATGCCATCAACAGAGCGCTTCTCAAGACCGAGAGCCTCAGCAACATCAGCAGCGGTAACATCTTGACCGTTAATAGTCTTTAAATAATTGAGTACTTTCTTAGAATTTTCTTTCATAGCCATAATAATTTTTCTCCTTACAAATAATATTTTTTTCTTTTTTGGTAATTATTTTTTTTACCTGTAAAAATTATATCAAAAAATTTTTTTTAAGTCAAGATTCAAGTTCCTCTTGAATAAGTTCATCTAATAGAAACATATCTTCTGGATCATTGATTTTTGAACTTAAATTATAAATTTTTCTCTAAGCTTTAGTTACTTTTTCTTGGTTTTCATTAGCTTGAATTACTTTTTCTAAATCAGCTATTCTTTTAGCTAATTTTCGTAATTCTCGTTTAGTCATTAACATTTAAAATTTTCATCCTTAATTTTTACAATTTTATTATACGAAATTTTTTTTATTTTGTCAACTTAATTCTTCTAAAAATTCCGCTTCTGTGATGATAGGAATTCCTATCTTTTTTGCTGCAACATTTTTAGCTGATGTTGAAGCTGAGTCATTATTAATTAAATAATTGACATTTTTTGAGATTGCAGAAACAACTTTGCCTCCACGTTTCTCAATAAATTTTTGTAATTCGGCTCTGTTCTTGAATTGCTTTACAGTTCCAGTAATTACATACTTTTTATCTTTTAAAGGTAATTCATTTTCTTCTTTTTCCACTTTCTAAATAGTTAAAAATTTCTCTACTAAATTATCTGCTTCAGTATAATCAAAATTTAAAATAGCTTTTGATTTTTCTTCAGCGAATCCATATAGAGTTGTAAAATCAAATCCTTCTTTAACAGCATTTCGAAAATCTTCATATGTAGAAAAATGTTTAGTTATTTCTTTTGCGACATTTCTACCTATAAGAGGAATTCCAAGTGCAGATAAAAAAGCTTCTAAACTACATTTCTAACTATCTTTAATTGATTGTAAAATATTATCTACTGATTTTCTTCCAAAACCTGGCTTGATAATCCATTCTTCTTTATATTGATTTAAAGAATAAATATCAATAATATTATTTACCCAATTCCATTCCATTAATTTTTCTAAAGTGGCTAAAGATAAACCTTTAATGTCTAATCCTTTTTTGCTACAGAAATGATTTAATTTATTAATTAATTTTCCTTGACACATAGGATTTAAACATTTTAAAAATCCAGTATCTTTTTCTTTTATAATTGATAGTTTTTCTCCACAAGCAGGACAATAAACTGGCGGTGTTAAATATTCTTTACTCATTATAATATCTCCAATGTAATTTTCCACAAGTTTTTCTTTTACCCTAACATACCATACAAATTTTTGATTGAGTGGTATTAGGTACTTTTCTAGCTGCATCGCTAGCACTTTCATAAATTATACCGGTTTCTAAACATTGCACTTTTTTCTTTCTTGCTTCTGTTGCTTTAGCAATATTAGACTAGCGTATTTTTAACATTTCTTCTGGATGTTCTTTTTGCCATTTTAACATATCTTGAGCTCTTGCTAACCCAAATTCAGGATGTTGTTTTTTCCATTCCTCAGCCTTAATTTTTGCTTTTGGAGAAATTGTTTTATAAAAACCATCATTAATATTGTATCCTTTTGAAGGATCTTTAGAATTATAATAATTAATATAATAGTTTTCTTTTTTTTCAATTTCCTCTGGAGTCCAATCACCCTATTCTAAAATTAAATGTTCAAAAGAATTCCAACCATATTTCTAAATTGCATTATAAAAAGCTGTGCAAGTTTTATAGCCAGCGCCATTTTTCCATCTATTATTTAAATTAATCTAACAAGTTTCACCTATATAAACCTTTTGATTAATTTTATTTCTATGCATATAAATTGTACAAAACATAAAAAACCTCCTTCTCTATATAATATTAATTTTTGGAATAATCATATTATATAGGATTGACCCATTTTTGTTCAATTAAGAGAAATTTTTTTCTGCTTTTACAATTTGAGGAATAATCATATTCATTTTTGCCACCTATATTTTTTGTCCTTTAAATGGTTTTGTTCCCAAGATTTTTTCCATAATATCTAAATTGTGAAGACTAGCTCGTTCTACAACTGAACCATCAATCTCAACTGGATCAAATACTGCAACTGGTGTAAGTATACCTGTTCTTCCCATAGTCCAATCTAAATTACGCAATTTTGTTTCATAAGCTTCATCATAAAACTTATAAGCTATTGCGTTTTTAAAATGGTGAGAAGTTTCTCCCAAACTTTTACCATATGCAATATCATTAAATTTAAAGACTATTCCATCTATTGGGATAGATTCTGCATAAGAAAGACTGGTTATTACTTGAACAACCTCTTCTAAATTTTGTTCTGGAGTTATACTATCGCAGGGAACAATTTTAAATCCTAAATCAGGAAGTTTATAAAGTCTATTTAAAAAACTATTAGCATTATTTTCAAAACCTTTTATAACTTCCCACGCTATAAAAGTTAATTTTCTTTTTTCACATTCTTTAGAATTTAATAATCTAATACTACCTGCCGCAAAATTACGAGAATTTTTATATTCTTTCTTAAAATCATGAAAATCTTTTGTTAAACAGACTATTTCACCATCAACAATAAGTTCTTTTTCATAATTTATTCTATGCGGAATAGAAGGAATTACTAAAGCATTATGTAAAATATCTTCTCCAACAATGCCATCCCCTCTAGTCTCAGCAGAAACTAATTTACCATTTATATATCTTAACGAACAAGTTAACCCATCAACTTTTGCCATAGCTGCCATTCGTCGATTATTAGAAAACGCAACCACATTATCAAGACTCTTAGTTTTTTCAAGAGAAAGCATTTTATGATTATGTTTTACTTTATCAAGTTGATTAACAACTTGATAGTTAACTTTTCGAGTGGGAGAATCTTCATAAGCAAAATCCATCATAGTTTCAAATTCTAATAGGGTAAAATACATATCATCCCATTCTTTGTCACTTACTTCTGGATTTCCTTCATCATATTTTTTTGTCCAGTAATTCAATTTATCCGTCATATAACGAATTCTTTCATAAGTTGAATCACCCATATATGAAGTATCTATCATTTGAAATAATCTCCTTAATTATTATACAAAAAAATTTTTTCATTGTCAAGCCTATTCTTCCTCAGATTCAGCTTCTATAATCTCGTCTTCTTCATCTTTCTTTTCTGGAGGAACTACTTCAGCAATTAATTTTGCCAAAACATTATATTTATCTGTTTTACCAGTGTGATATCTCTTATAAGTTCGAAAAAATTCTTCTTTAGTATCAGGATTATTGGCGATAATTTTACCGCCAATTAATCCATTTTTATTAGAAGGTTCATCAAAAAATTGATACTCTCCAACAGAAATTAATAAATTTTTCATACCTTACTTACCCCTGTAATAACATTTCCTTTTATAACAATATTTCCCATAGTAGTTTTAGAAGCTGTTTCTGGAGGTAAATCTTCGGCTTTTATACAAAGAGAACTTTTATCTCCACAAACTAAAATTATATCTCCATCTGCAACTAAACAAGCTCCTGCGGTATTTGCATCTTTAGCATATATTGTTCCTCGTCCATTTCTAGCTTGAATTGGAAATGCAGATAACTTAACTCTACGTGCTAATCCACCTCTAGAGAAAAATGCTATTGAATCATTAATATCACGAATTGGCAACGCCGCAATAACTTCATCGTCATCGTGAAGATTAATACCTTTATATCCCATAGTTACTCTTCCAGAAGCAGGGAAATTTAATCCTTTACATCTAATGGCATATCCATTTTTAGATAAAATAATAATATTTTCTTCGTTTGCTAAAAAGACCGAAGCAATACTATCTCCTTCATGAAGATTTAAAGCTTTTATACCGCCCTTTTTCTTAGTTCCAACATATTCTTCTAAAGAACTTCTTTTTACATATCCATTTTTAGTTACAAATATTACATATTTAGCATCTGTATCTCTATAAATTGAATAAATAACTTCTGGTTTTTCTCCTTGCTCCATAGAAACTAATGCTCTAACAGGAGTTCCTTTAGATGTATTAGTTCCTTCTGGAATATCATCAACAATTAATCGATACATATTTCCCTTATTTGTAAATATCATTAAACTATCTACTGTATTTGTTCGAAGAACCATTGAAGTAATATCATCTTGTGTCTTTATTCCTTTTCCACCGCGTCTCTGAGTTCTGAAAGACGTCGACTTAATTCTTTTAATGCTGCCGCCATCTGTGAGGACCACAACACATTTTTCCGGTGGTATGGCAGCGATTTTCTTCTCCTCATTGTCTTTTGGCTCGGCAAGTTGTGTCAACTCCGTTCTTCTGTCATCACCATATTTATCTACGATGTTTTGAAGTCTTTTTTTCAATTCATCTAATGGATTTGTTAAAATTGCATTAAAATGTTTAATTTGTTCTTTCAGCCCTTGAATTTCTTCATTTAATTCAATTTTTTCAAGGTTTGCTAATTTACCAAGCTTCATATCTGTAATAGCTTGAGCTTGCGCTTCAGAGAATTTATATTTAGCGCAAAGTTCTTGACGAGCAGCTGCCGCAGATTTTGATTGTTTAATTAACGCAATAATATTATCTATATCTTCTAAGGCTTTTAATAAACCTTCATTAATTTCAAGTTTTGCTTTAGTTTTATTTAAATCATATTCAGTTTCTCTGCGGATACATTCATTATTATGTTCAACGTAAATTTTACAACAATCTTTTAAATTTAATTCAGTAGGAGTTTTACCGACCAATCCTACCATATTATAAGAAAAAGATGTTTGTAAGTCAGTATTTTTAAATAATTGAAAAATAGTTTTATTTAGATTAGCATCTTTTTCACATTCAAGGACTAATCTAAATCCTTTTTTACGAGTACTTTCATTTCGGATATGTTTAATTCCACTTACATCCCCAGCATCACAGGCTTTTCCAATTTGTTCCATAAGAGATTCAGTTCCTACACCATATGGAATTTCATAAAATATAATATTATTTCCTTCAATATCATATTTACCACGAAGTTTAATACTACCATGACCAGTGCGCATAATAGTTGGAACAATATCTTTATTAATAATCAATCCACCTGTTGGAAAATCAGGGCCAGGTAGCATAGGTTCTTTGCCATCTATATAATCAAAAATAGCTTGTGCTACTTCTCTAAGATTATGTGGCGCCCAATTACAAGCCATAGCAACACCTATACCTGCGTTTGGATTACATAATAAGTTAGGAAAATAAGAAGGTAAAGTCACTGGCTCATCTTTAGTTTCAGAATAATTAGGAACAGTATCTACTACTCCTTTTTTCATTCCTACCAACATACCATCTTCTACTAAACGACTTAATCTTGCTTCAGTATAACGATAAGCCGCAGGACCATCACCATCTCGATTTCCTTTAGAACCATGAAAATCAATTAAAGGATAGCGCATTACCCATTCTTGTGAAAGTCTAACTAAAGTTCCATAAATAGAACTATCACCATGTGGATGCCAATTCGCCATAGTATTACCAACAATATTAGCGCATTTGACATGAGGTTTTTTAGAACTAAAGCCTTCATCATATGCGTCATAGAGAATTCTTTTTGCTACTGGTTTTAAACCAGTTTTTGCATCTGGAATAGAACGGTCAGTATTAACAGCAACCGCATATTCTATAAAATTTGTTCCAAGTTCATCAACTAAATCAGTTAATAATTCATTATTCAACATTATAAGTAGCCTCCTCACTATGAGCTTTAATATACGCTTTTCTAGGAGTAACCGATGTTCCCATTAAATCATCAAATAATTTTTTAGCAGTATTAGCATCACTTATAGTTACTTGTCGAATAATTCTTTGTTTTGGGTCTGTTAAAGTTTCTTCGGTTTCTTCAACATCCATTTCGCCAAGACCTTTCATTCGATTAACTTTATAGGATTTTCCTTTAGCGTTTTTACGATATTCTTCTAAAGCTTCATCATTTTTAATATATTTATATCCTTTTGAAGTAGTAATTTTATAAAGAGGTGGAACACCTGCATATACAAAACCATCTTCAATAAGTTGAGGACAGAAATTCCAAATGAAAGTATAGAAAAGGTTTTTAATATGAGCGCCATCAACATCAGCATCGCTCATGATAATAATTTTTCCATATCTAATTTTATTTTTATCATAACTTACTTTCATTGTTTTTGGATCTATTTCTAATCCAAAAGCATCCATCATTGTCATAATTTCTGCATTTTTTTGAATTTTATCTATCGAAGCTTTATGAGTATTCAAGATTTTACCTCTTATAGGTAAGACTGCCTGAAATTCATTATCTCGAGCAGTTTTAAGGTTACCTGAAGCTGAATCTCCCTCAGTTATATATATTTCACATTTTTTACGATCTTTACTAAAACAATCTGCCAGTTTAGAATCAAATTTTAAGGCTTTTTCTTTTTTATTTTGTTTCTCACGAATTGCATCTCTAGCTTTTGCAGCTGCTTCGCGAGCCTTTTTAGCCATTTTTGCCTTGTCCGCAATTATTTTAATATCTTTTTCATTTGCTGCCAACCATATACGAAGCTCTTCAGCGATTGCCGCTGTATATGGTGTCATTTCAAGTTTGGTAATACGAGTTTTTACTTGAGCATCATATGCAACATTTGGCGCAGTGATATTAAACACAATATACAATCCTTCTTGGATATCATCACCAGAAAGATTTCCATCACTATCTTTTAACCATTTTTTCTCTTTGAAAAATCTATTAAATTCTCTTGTTAAAAGAGCTTTAATTTGAGTAATATGAGGTCCAACAGAAGTTAAACCAGTATTAACATATGGAACCATTGTCATTGAATAATTAGATGTATAAGTCATAACCATGTCAATTTTATTTTTACCATTTTGATAATTTAAATTAAAACGATTATCATATCCAATTAATTCTTTATTTACCACAGCGCTATCAACTAAATCATTAAGACCTTTTTGAGAAAAATAAGTTATTTTTTCACCAGAATTATTTAATTCAATAGTTAAACCGGGACAAAGACAAGCGATAGTTTTAAAAAGACTTTTTACTTCTTGAATATTTACTTCTGGATTAGTAAAAAATTCTTCGCTTGGTTGCCATTGCACTAAGGTTCCATTTGGTTGAGTTGTTTCATCAGACCAGCGTTTTTCAAATTCGCCTTCGTAAAAACGAATCCATTCCATTTCTCCATCTCTATAAGTTTTTACATTTAGCCAATGAGAAAGAAAAGTA
>Ga0326512_10001378_pt1 | contig 18977 bp, 14 predicted proteins | sample 1_2617_0518_D_FD_203652 | JGI IMG/M metagenome (GOLD analysis project Ga0326512, IMG submission 203652) | Bovine rumen microbial communities from UC Davis, California, United States - 1_2617_0518 | ecosystem: Host-associated > Mammals > Digestive system > Stomach > Rumen | place: USA... | reverse complement strand
TTTCAATCGATTTCTGTTTACGTTTTTCTTCTGCCATTTTCATGCGTTTGTTCTTGTATTTCGGGTTTTCGGCTACAAAGGTACGAATCCAATTTGAAATAGTCCAATCCGAGACAGGAATAATTTTTGCAATTCTTGTTTTTCCCATGTGTTGGTCACGAAAAAGAGCAATTACTTTCTCGTAATACAGTCTTTGTTTTTCTGAACGATAATACTTCATCTTGTTGACTTTTTATGAGTCAACTTTTTTCAGGGTAAGACAAAGTAAAGAAGGGAGGACAATATTATGAAAAAAATATATTCAAAACCAGAAATTAAGGTTATAAATATCAAACCGCTGAGTATGCTCATGACCAGTGGAGAAGTAGGAACCACAGGCGTTGGAATGAAGTGGGATACTAATGCTGATTCTGGCGAAGGTCTTGCTCGTCGTAGCAGATTCTCTACTTGGGAAGAAGAGGATGAGTAGGTCTCACCCCTGCCCTCCCCTCATAGAGAGGGAGGTGAGATAGCACATAGATATAGTAGTCCCTGGCAAGTTATGATGCTTGTCGGGGATTTTTTATTAAACTGGCAACAAGGATTTTGCAGGTTACACAAAAAATCGTATCTTTGTGGCATGAAACATTCAAAAGGCGGGGTGTATGCGTAAACAGCAGGCTGCAATCGTATATAAATATAATAAGTATAAGGCAATGAAAAGGTTAATTTTAAGTTTATCGTTTATATTATTCCATCTGACATTCTGCTTTGCTCAGCAGAGTGGCTACAAGATGGCTGGTCCGTATGAGGTTGTGGCTCGTGATGGACAGTTTCGTAACACAAAGGGTGGTAGTGAGCGTGACATGTGGCAGGCGTGGCAGTCGGCAAAGTCTGGGGATAGTGAGACGGCATTAACCATCATTAATGCCTATGCCAATACTCTTCAACGATTCGACGGTCATGATGCACCATTGTGTACCATTCAGGCCTACTGGCTACTTAGAGGCATGACTGAAGTGAAAAAGTCACAATTAACAATTCATAATCCACAATTAGAGAAATGGCAGGCGATGGTACGTCGTGCTATCCTGCCTGTATTAGATAAGTTTGAGGCTGACAGTCCATACGCCAATGGCAACTGGGGACATATCGTGAACCGCTGTCGTATGGCTGCTGCTATCTTTTTAGGGGACAAGGCGCTCTATCAACACGCTATTGATATCTATCTTCATGCCAATGATAACGGTTCTTTGCCAAATTATGTCAGCGAGACAGGTCAGTGTCAGGAGACGGGTCGCGATCAGGGACATGCGCAACTGGGTCTTGGTGCTATGTGTGAGATATGCGAAATGGCCTGGGAACAGGGTGATGACCTGTGGGGCGCTCTTGACAACCGCCTGATGAAAGGTATGGAATATACTGCTAAGTATAACCTCGGTTACGATGTGCCCTTTGAGACATGGACAGACTGTACGGGACTTTATAATGATTGGACAGAACCTGGTTCCATGGGACGTGGGCGTATTCGTTGTATTTATGATTTACCTTACCAGCACTATGTAGGCCGTAAGGGATTGAAGATGCCATACACCAAGAAAGTTCTTGATTTGCAGGCAAAGGCTGAGAGACGGGGTGAGTTAAAAATAAACCCTGAGGCTAACCAGTTCAGCGTAAAAGGCGTGAAAGAGGGTGCCAAACTCCATTCCATCTATACCTATTCTGCTCCTCAAGGTGCTCCGCTGAAGGCTGACTATGATGTATATCTCCAGCCACGTGGACAAAAGGAATGGACAAAGATAGACACCTATGCTGCCAAGGTTCACAAAGGCGAAATCAGTTATTGCGTCTTTGACTTTACAGGAGATGTCTTCGTCAAAGTGGTCAGCAAGCACAAGAAATTCAAGACAGCTCGCATTCGTCCTGACTATCGTGGAACGATTGCTAACATAAAGAACGATTCAACCATTCAATTTCTCCTTTTCCAACCAGAGAATGTCAGCGTGGAGTTCGATGGTGATACCAGCAACAATCTATTGGTATTTACCTCGAAACCAACCATCAGCAAGGAAGAAGCCGAGAAGGATGCCAAAGCACAGGGACGTGATTTCTGTTATTATGCCTCAGGACTATATACGGAAGAGACCATCAAAGTGCCTTCGAATACTATTGTTTATCTCGAAGGTGGCAGCTACTTCCTCGGAACTTTCGCTATTGAGGATGCAGAGAATGTCAGCATCTTAGGACGTGGTATTGCACGCCCTGTAGGGGGCTACGAGGGTTGTCATGTGTATCGTTCAAAGAATGTACTCATTGACGGATTGATTGTGAACACTTGTCCTATTGGTGAGAGCAACAACGTTACACTTCGTGATGTGCGTAGCATTTCTCATCCGCAATGGGGTGATGGTCTGAACGTCTTTGGTGGATGCTCCGACATCCTCTACAGTCGTGTATTCTGTCGTAATAGCGATGATTGTACAACTGCTTATGCCTCTCGTAAGGGTTTCAATGGCTCTGTCCGGAATGTCCGGATGACCAATTCTACCCTTTGGGCTGATGTGGCACATCCTATCATGATTGGTCTGCATGGTAACCCTGCCGTAGATGATAGTATTGTGAATCTAAAATACGATAACATTGATATCATCTGCCAGAATGAAAAACAGGTGGATTATCAAGGCTGTCTCGCCATCAATTGTGGCGATGGCAACTACGTAAAGGATGTAACTTTCGATAACATTCGCATCGAAGGTATCCGTCAGGGTTCGATTACACAGGTGAAGGTAGGATGGAATCAGAAATATTGTACAGCAGCCGGAGGTGGGGTAGAGAACGTTTTGTTCCGCAATATCCGTCTCTATGGTCAACAGCCTGATCTTTCTATCATCACGGGCTACGATGCCCAGCATAGGGTGAAGAACGTCACCTTTGAAGGGCTTAAGATAAATGGTCGTGTCATCAGCGACGATATGCCTGGCAAACCCAAGTGGCATGCTACCAGCGACTATGTGCCTATGTTTGTAGGTTCGCATGTTGAGAATATAAAATTTACAAAATAATCACTAAAAAACAGTTACAGTTATGGCAAACTTATCAAATTTCTCCCTTGAAGGGAAAAACGCCTGGATTACAGGTGCATCGTACGGAATCGGTTTCAACATCGCCAAAGCATTTGTTGCTGCTGGTGCTAACATGATTATCTTCAACGACATCAACGAGGCAGCCCTGCAGCGTGGACTTGACAACTATAAGGAAGCTGGCATCACAAACGTAAAGGGTTATGTTTGCGACGTTACAGACGAAGAAGGTGTAAAGAAACTTGTTGATACCATCCATAAGGAAGTTGGTCAGATTGACATCCTCGTAAACAATGCCGGTATCATCAAGCGTATTCCTATGCACGAGATGAAGCGTGCTGAGTTCCAGCAGGTTATCGATATCGACCTTGTTGCGCCATACATCTGTTCTGCAGCAGTATTGCCAGAAATGATGGAGCGTAAGGAAGGAAAGATTATCAATATCTGTTCTATGATGTCAGAGTTGGGTCGTGAGACAGTATCAGCCTATGCAGCTGCCAAGGGTGGTCTGAAGATGCTCACACGAAACATCTGCTCAGAGTATGGCGAGTACAACATCCAGTGCAACGGCATTGGCCCTGGTTACATCGCTACTCCACAGACAGCACCACTGCGTGAGAGACAGCCAGACGGCAGCCGTCATCCATTTGACAGCTTTATCTGCGCAAAGACTCCAGCAGGACGTTGGCTCGACCCATCAGAGTTGGGTGGACCAGCAGTATTCCTCGCATCTCATGCTTCTGATGCAGTGAATGGACACGTATTATATGTTGATGGTGGTATCTTAGCTTATATTGGTAAGCAACCGAAATAAAAGATATATGAAACGTGTAAGTCTGTTGTTGCTGGCTTTTGTAGCTATTCTTGTCAAGGCCGTAGAGTTACAGTCACCTGACGGAAATTATGTCATTACCATCGATGGTATGACGTATTCCGTCTTATATAATAATATGGTTGTTATTGAGAAAAGCCAGTTAGGTGTCGATATTGACAACCGTCTGTTTGAATCGGCCCTTGCTGTTCCGCGTGGTGAATACCAGAACTGGTGTAGCAATCTTGAACTGAAAGGTGAGGAACGTATGTCTGTGGATACCACATGGACTCCACTCTATGGTGAGAATGCGCAAATACGCGACAGCTACAACCAACTTACACTTCATTATGAAAAAGGTTCGAATGGGCAGGGAACCGTATCTGAAGGCTACGATAAACGGAAGTACTATGCAATGGACATCGTAGTCCGTGCTTATAACGAGGGTATTGCTTTCCGCTATCATTTCCCAGAGACAGCTAACAGTCTCTTCCTGCATATCACGGGTGAACAAACCTCGTTTGCCTTCCCTGAAGGTACAATGGCATGGTATGAGGAGTGGGCACAGGGACCTTATGAAAAACGTCCTCTTCTTACCTCTTACCTCTCACCTCTTACCTCTGAACAATGGTTTGAAAGTGAGCGTCCCCTGCTATTGCAGTTGCCCAATGGTAAATATATTGCATTGCTCGAAGCTGCCATGAAGGACTATACCCGTGGTAAGTTCCGTCTAAAAAGGGACAATGAGCTACAGGTTTCTATGTACGATTGTGCTGACATCATCTCCCCTTACGACACCCCTTGGCGTGTCATCATGGCAGGTGACAAGGCTGTTGACCTCATCAATCACAAAGACCTTATCCTCAACCTGAATGAACCTGTTGATGCAACTCTCAACTCTCAACTCTCAACTTTCAACTGGATAAAACCCGGCAAGGCTTTCCGTTCGGGGAAACTTACCAAAGAAGGTATAATGAAGAGTATTGACTATTGTGCACAGTTTGGTTTCGACTATGTAGAACTCGATGCTGGTTGGTATGGTCCTGAGGGAAAGGTTGCTTCTGATGCTACGAAAGTGGCAGAAACACGCGATTTCACCATGCCTGAGATTTGTCAGTATGCAAAGTTCAGGGGTATTGGTGTATGGGTGTATGTCAATCAGCGTGCCCTCTATAATCAATTGGACGAGATTCTTCCATTATATCAGCAGTGGGGTATCAGCGGTATCAAATTTGGCTTCGTACATGTTGGTAATCAGCAATGGAGCACTTGGCTCCATAATGCCATTGCCAAATGTGCCAAGTATCATATTGTGATTGATATCCACGATGAGTATCGTCCCACGGGGTTGAGTCGTACCTATCCTCATCTGCTGACCCAGGAAGGCATTAGGGGTAATGAGGAAATGCCAGATGCCACGCATAATGTTATTTTGCCATTTACTCGCTATCTCTGCGGTCCTGGTGACTACACGCTGTGCTATTTTAATAGTCGTGTCAAGAATACCAAAGGTCATCAGCTTGCCATGGCTGCTGTCTATTACTCGCCTCTTCAGTTCTACTTCTGGTATGACAATCCTTTTGTCGATAAGGGTGAGGCAGAACTCCAGTTCTGGAAAGACTGTCCTACGACCTTCGATGAGAGTATTGCCCTTGACGGCATCCCTGGCGAATACATTGTCCAGGCGCGTCGCAGTGGTGAAGAGTGGTTTGTGGGTGCCATGACTAATACGGAAGGCCGTACTATTCAGGTTCCTACTGACTTCCTGCCTAAGGGTAAATATCAGGTAGAAATCTACAACGACGACACGACGTTGACTACAAGGACCAAAGTATCTGCAAAGACCATGACGATGAAGTCAGGTAAACCGATTACACTACAATTACAGCCCAGTGGTGGTGCTGCCATCCACTTCAAACCTGTTGCAAAATGAGAAAGTTTATATTGCTTCTTACATCATCCTTCTTCCTTCTTCCATCGTTGAAGGCGCAGAAGACCATTACCATCGAGAACACGACTTCACTTCAACGTTCAGAGTTAGTGGCTATCGGTGCAGACCAGTTGGGAGTTGAGGCTGGAAATGGAGTCATTGTTCGCGATGCCTTCGGCATAGAACGCACCACACAATGGACCTACGATGGTAAGCTGTTGCTGCCTGTTCATGTGCGTCCGAACAGCAAGGCAACATTCACTGTGGTTGAAGGCACCCCAGCAGCCGTGCTATCGTCAGTGGGTGGCGCCATGTATCCCAGCCGTTTAGAAGATGTAGCCTTCGAGAACGACCGCATCGGCATACGCCTCTACGGGCCTGCCCTGCAGCGAAAGGGCGAGAAGGGTTATGGTCATGATCTCTGGGTAAAACGCACAACAGAGCTTATCCTGCCAGAGCTTTATAGCAATGATCCACGATTGTCATTCCACCTCGATTATGGCAAGGGACTCGACTGTTATGCTGTGGGACCAACCCTCGGATGCGGCACACCATGCATGATTCGTGATGGTAAGATTGTCTATCCTTGGTGTTATGAGACATACAAGATATTGGACAAAGGTCCGTTGCGCTTCACTGTACAAGTGGATTTCCCTTCCACTGACGGTATCACAGAGCATCGTGTCCTCTCCATTGACAAGGGCAGTAACTTTTTCGAGGCTACGGTGTGGTATAGCGGTCTGAAACAGCCCACCGACATCGCTGCTGCTCTCGCTATCCGCGACAGCGACCCCACACTAGTGGTAATCGGTGATGGTTTTGTACACTATGCTGACCCTACCATCGATCCTGCACGCCATCAGACCCAGATATACGTCGCACTGCTCTTCCCCGATGAGAAGGTGACCATACAACAGCAGGAGAAACATGCTCTCGGCATTTTGAAGAACTGCACTTCAGACCGCAGATTCCACTATTTCTTTGGTGCAGCATGGAGCGAGTTTGATGTCCGCTCTCAAGCCGAATGGCAGTGTCGCATTGAAGGTTTCATGCAGGCTCGTCAGTGTCCATTACAGGTGACTGTTAAGTAAACGCAGTATAAATAAGAAAACGGATATGAGAAATATTTTTATAGCATTAACCCTTCTTTACTCCATAGTATTATATGGTCAGTACCGGTCAAATGTATGGTGTCCGGACAATGGTGACGGCACCTATACCAATCCTGTACTATATGCTGATTATAGTGACCCGGATGTCTGTGTCGTAGGTGAGGACTACTACCTGACGGCATCATCCTTTAATTGTATTCCGGGTCTGCCCATCCTGCATTCCAGGGACTTGGTGAATTGGGAGATTATAGGCTATGCTTTACAAGAGCAGGAACCGAAGGAACTATTTGACAGACCCCAGCACGGCAAAGGTGTCTGGGCACCTGCTATTCGCTATCACAACGACTCGTTGTTTATCTATTGGGGCGACCCCGATCAGGGAATCTTTATGGTGAAGTCTAAAGACCCTGCGGGGGAGTGGAGTAAGCCTGTATGCGTTATCTCTGGCAAAGGGATGATAGATCCTTGTCCGCTGTGGGATGATGACGGACATTGTTACCTAGTTAATGGCTGGGCAAACTCGCGCTGTGGCTTCAACTCCGTGTTGAGTGTCCGTGAACTTTCTGCAGATGGAACCCATGCCATCAGTCAACCTCGTATTGTGTTCGATGGCGGTCAGGTAAATCATACCAGCGAAGGTCCGAAGTTCTATAAGCGTGACGGTTACTATTGGATAATGAATCCTGCCGGTGGCGTAGCAATGGGCTGGCAATTGGCTATGCGCTCGAAGTCGCCATATGGTCCATACGAGTGGAAACGTGTGATGTGGCAGGGCAAGACAGACATCAATGGCCCTCATCAAGGTGCCTGGGTACATACTGCTCAGGGTGAAGACTGGTTTCTGCATTTCAACGACAAGGGAGCATACGGTCGTGTTGTCTATCTGCAACCTATTGACTGGTCATCAGGTTGGCCGATGATGGGTAATCATGGTGAACCCTATACCAAATATTGCAAACCGTTAACCGTGAACCATGAGCCGATAACCAATCCCAGGGAGAGCGATGAATTTAACGATGGTCTTGGCCTCCAATGGCAATGGCATGCTAACTACCACCAGTTCTATGGCCAGCCCACTGCTGATGGATGTTATCGTCTTTATACCATAGAACATCCAAAAGATTTTAAGAGTCTTTGGGATGTTTCCAATCTTTTGCTGCAGAAACCTGCCGCCCCCCGTTTTACTGCCACTGCCAAGGTACGCTTTGCCTCTAAGGAGGAAGGACAGTATGGTGGTATAGTGATGATGGGACGCGACTATAGTGCTTTAGTAGTTCTTCGTCAAGGCGATGCGCTCTTATTACAGCGCCATACAACGATGGGTGCTGATGAGGGCGAGACAGAGACGCAGCAGACTCTTGCCACACTTCAGCCCACAAACCATGACACCATCCCTTACTCCCCTGCCATCTACCTCGACCTCTATCTGCGCATGACGGTGAAGGATGGAACTTGTCGCTACAGCTATAGTCTTGACGGCAAACACTATAAAGACGCTGGCGATGCCTTTAAGATGCGCGAAGGCAAGTGGATTGGAGCCAAGTTCGGTTTTGTTGCCGAGTGCACTAATCGCAAGGGTAACCGCGGCTGGCTCGACATCGACTGGATACGGATAACGAAATAGAGAAAATATGAATAAATGGTTTCTATTTATTGTATTTTTACTGTTCATGGTACCCGGCAGTCATCTCTTGGCTGTTGGCCCCAGTGGCATGTTTCAGTATTCTGTTTCCCTTACGGGCTATATCTCTGAGGAAACGGGTAAGTCTCCTACTGCCTATCTTTGGATTCCAGAGGGTTGCCAACAGGTGAAGGCCGTAATGCTGGCACAGCAGAATATGACGGAGGAGATGTTGTATAAGATGCCACTCTTCCAGCAGCGGATGAAAGAGATGAGTGTGGCACTGATATGGGTGGCTCCCTGGTTCTCTCGCAACTGGGAACCTTCAACTGGTTGTCAACAGACGTTTGAGGAAATGATGGTAGGACTGGCTGACCAGAGTGGACATAAGGAGTTGGGCAGCTGTCCAGTCATTCCGTTCGGCCATTCTGCGCAGGCCACCTTCCCGTGGAACTTCGCCGCATGGAACTACAACCGCACACTGTGTGTCATCTCCTTTCATGGTGATGCCCCGCGTACAAACCTTTGCGGCTATGGCACAGCCAATGTGGAATGGGGACGAACACGTCATATTGATGGTGTACCAGGACTGATGATAGAAGGTGAGTTCGAATGGTGGGAAGCCCGTGTGCGTCCAGCCCTCGCCTTCCGCATGATGTATCCCAACAGTTGTGTCTCGTTCTTGGCCGATGCCGGTAGTGGCCATTTTGAGATAATGCCTGAGACAGCCGACTATATTGCCTTGTTTATCCGCAAAGCTATGGAGCAGCGTATCCAGTCGGATGGTACACTCCGCAAAGTCAATGTCAAGGATGGCTGGTTGGCGTGTCGTTATGCTCCAGACATGCAGCCCACTGATGGAGATGGTGCCAAGGATGATATTTTCCGTATCGACCAGCGACCCGTTCCCTCTCCTTTTGCCACCTATCAGGGTGATGTCCATGATGCTTTCTGGTATTTCGACGGCGAGATGGCTAAGCTCACCGAGTCTCGTTACGCTGAGAGTGCAGGCAAGCGGTTGCGCACTATCGGTGACATTAATACCCACTGGGACGCCGATGGTAAGACACTGACCGTATCTGTACCCGACCATGTTCGGGTAGAGGTTATTTGCGGCCCCCTTCGAAAGGTAAGTGATTCCACCTTCACGCTTTATCCTTATGAGTGTGGACTCGATAACCCCAAACGCTCTTTTACAGCTTGGCTCATCGCCATTCTTGATGGTGACAAGACCTACAAGCGTGTTGTAACCCCCATAGAAATAAAAATTCCCCATTAGAGTTATGAAATATCTTTTATCCTTTGTCTCTTTCCTCTTCCTGCTAACGTCTTTGAATGCCCAGACGGTCTGTCAGCCGTTTGCTCTGAAGGATATTAAGTTGTTACCTTCCCGCTTCCAGCGTAATATGCAGCGCGACTCGGCATGGATAGCCTCTGTTCCAGTCAACTCGCTACTCCACTCGTTCCGTAATACGGCAGGTGTGTACACCAGTAAGGAAGGTGGCTATATGACTATGAAGCACTTGGCAGGCTGGGAGTCGATGGACTGTGACTTGCGAGGCCACACTACAGGCCACTTGTTGTCGGCAATGGCCTATCTGCAGATGAACGAAAAGGCAGACTCCATCGTTCAGGGACTAGCAGAGGTACAGCAGCAGTATGGCACGGGGTATCTCTCTGCCTTTGGCGAGGGTCTGATAGACCGCAATATCCAGGGCAAGAGTGTGTGGGCACCATTCTATACGCTGCATAAGATTCTACAGGGACTCATTGACCAATATACGATGTGTGGTAATAAAACAGCCCTCGAAGTGGCCAAAGGCATGGGCAACTGGGCCTATAATAAGTTGAAACCGCTCAGTGAGGAAACCCGCCAGCGCATGCTGCGCAATGAGTTTGGCGGTTTCAATGAAGCCATGTATAACCTGTATGCCATTACTCGTGACGAAAAGTATCTCTGGGTAGCTCGCTTCTTCTATCATAATGACAAGATAGACCCGCTGAAACAGGGTAATAAAGATTTAGGTACTAACCATGCCAACACTTTTATTCCCAAACTCTTGGGAGAGTGTCGTAACTACGAGCTGTTCGGTGATGAGAGCAGTCGTCGGGCAGCCACCATATTATTTAATACGCTGGTCAACGACCACGCCTTTGTTACTGGCGAGGTTTCTGACAAAGAACACCTTTTCCGTCCTGAGACGCAGTCGAAGCACTTGACGGGCTATGACGGGGAGAACTGTTGCACCTATAACCTGCTGAAACTTGCTGACCGTCTGTTTACGTATCATCCCGACAGCAAGATAGCCGATTATTATGAGCGTGCTCTTTACAACCACATTCTTGGACAGCAAGATACTCTTACCTCTATGGTCTGTTACTTCACGCCTTTGATGACGGGTGGTTATAGACTCTATTCTACCCGTGACAGTTCGTTCTGGTGTTGTGTTGGCAGTGGATTTGAAAGTCATGCGAAATACCAGTCCAGCATATATTTTCATACTGATAACGAACTCTATGTGAATCTTTTCATTCCTTCCGAACTTAACTGGAATGGAACCATCATCCGTCAAGAGACAGATTTTCCGGAATCCAACAAAACCATCATAATAATTAAACCATCAGCCATCAACCATCAGCCGTCAACTATCAAACTTCGCTATCCTTACTGGGCAACGTATATGAAGGTGAATGGCAAAAAGATGAAAGCCGGTAAAGATGGTTATGTGTTAGTAAAGAATGCTAAGCATGTAGAAGTCGAGTTTGGTATGACACTCCGTGAGGAACCGACAAAGGATAATCCCTCGCGTGTCGCTTTGCTACGTGGTCCTATAGTTATGGCAGGTCGTTTGGATAAGGTAGAAAATCCCTTTAGCGACCCTAAGAAGTATAACGACTACTACACTTTCGACTATGGCAAGCATTCGGAGGTGTCTCTCGGATCTTTACCCCTTGAGCCTTTCTATGATATGCAGCATTGTCGTTACGTAGTTTATTGGAATAAGTAATAAGTAAATAGGCTTTCATATTCGTATTTATAAAAAACAATAAATTCGGATATGAAGGCAAAACAATTATCAAGTATTTCAGCAGTGCTCTTCTCGTTCTTCGTGATGGGCTTCTGCGACATCGTTGGAATTTCCAGCGACTATGCCCGTGAGGCATTCGGATGGAGTCAGACTATGGCAGGTTTCCTGCCCTCTATGGTGTTTGTGTGGTTTTTATTCCTCGGAGTACCAGTTGGTATTCAGATGAACAAGTGGGGAAGGAAGAATACAGTGCTTTTGGGTATGGCGATTACTATTGTAGGCATGATGATTCCCCTCATAGGTGCTTCTTGGGCATGCTTGGTGGGATATGCTGCCTTGGGTATTGGAAATGCGATTCTTCAGGTTTCAGAGAATCCGCTTATTAAGAATGTCGTTACTGACGAGAAGATACTCACCAGTTCTCTTACGGCGGGACAGGTGGTTAAGGCAGTGTCTTCTTTCTGTGGTCCGTTCATAATGCTCTTTGCTGTAAACGTACTCGGGGGTGGTGACAAACAGAATTGGTATCTGGCATTCCCTGTTTTGGGAGCTATTACCCTACTTTCAGCCCTTTGGCTTATGCTCTCACCTATTCAGCGCGAGCCAGTAGAAAAAACCGATGTTACCGTATCAAAAACTATCGCATTGCTCAAGAACCGTACTATCCTGTTGCTTTTCTTGGGTATATTCTTCGCTGTTGCCATTGATGTGGGTACCAACTTTGTTTCATCCAAAGTCATGATAAGCCGTTATGGATGGTCTGTCGGTGAGGCAGGTATTGCCCCTCAGATTTATTTCATCTGTCGTACCATAGGTGCTTTCCTTGGCGTGTTCATTATGACGAAGATTAGCGATATTGCTTATTTCCGTATAAATATTATTGCCTGCATTGCCATTATCCTTTCATTGGCATTTGTTCAGTTACCAGAAACATGGGTTTTGGCTCAGATTGGTGCTATAGGCTTCCTCTGTTCCTGCATATTCCCAATAATATACTCTGGTGCTGTGCAGGCAGAGCCTGAGAAGGCAAATCTCATTTCAGGTCTTATGATAACGGCTGTAGCAGGTGGTGGTGCGGCAACTCCGCTGATAGGATATGCCACCGATACTGCTGGCAGTATAACAGCAGGTGTCTGTGTGTTGCTGATATGCGCTGGTTATCTGACCTACTGCGCTTTTGATTTAAGAAAATAATTGTCAATAACCAATAAACAATAACCAATAAACAAGCAATGAAACCTTATGTAATTGGATTAGATTTGGGTGGAACAAATTCCGTTTTCGGAATAGTTGATTCACAAGGTGAGATAAAGGCAACGACATCTATAAAAACTGGCGGGTTCGCTACTGCAGAAGACTATGTTGCGGCATGTATGCAGGCGCTGCAGCCCATTATCAACGAAGTGGGAGGTATCAGTACCATTAATGCTATGGGCATTGGAGCACCTAACGGTAATTATTATAAAGGTACTATAGAATATGCTCCTAATCTGCCTTGGGCTCATGATGGTATAGTTCCGTTGGCAGATATGTTCAGCAAGGCTTTGGGAATTCCTGTAGCACTTACCAACGATGCAAATGCGGCTGCTATAGGCGAGATGACATACGGTGTAGCACACGGCATGAAGAACTTTATCGTGCTTACACTTGGTACGGGTGTAGGTTCCGGTATAGTGGTAAATGGTAAACTTTTGTACGGTTCGAACGGTTTTGCTGGAGAATTGGGACATGTATCGACACAATGCCATGAAGGTCGTCAGTGTGGCTGTGGGCGTAAGGATTGTCTGGAAACTTACTGTTCTGCTACGGGTGTGGCCCGTACAGCACGCGAAATGCTAGCAAAGGATGCCCGTCCTTCTGTACTGCGTGAATTGAACCCAGAAGAGATAACATCGCTTGACGTGAGCATTGCTGCAGAGAAGGGCGATGAACTGGCCCAGGAAATATATGCTCGTACAGGAAAAATGCTGGGTGAGGCCTGTGCCGACTTTGCCGTATTCTCTGCTCCTGAGGCGTTTATCTTCTTCGGTGGTATGACAAAGGCAGGTGAACTCATTATGAAACCTATCCGCGAGCGTTATCAAGAACAGGTTCATCCCCTCTTCAAAGACGCCAAATTCCTTGTCAGCGGCCTTGACGGCAGCAATGCTGCTGTACTCGGAGCTTCTGCTATAGGATGGGAAATAACGGTTAAAGGTTAACGGTTAAAGGTTATAGAGATGAAACCATATAAATTTGAACCATATCTGAAGACGACCCTATGGGGTGGTTATCAGATAGCGCCCTTCAAGGGTATATTTACTGCACAGCCAAACATTGGTGAAAGTTGGGAGATAAGCGGAGTCCCTGGACATGAAAGCCGTGCCATTGAACGCGGTCTCATCGATGATGTTGATGTGGGATTGACACTTACCGAACTCATCGATAAGTATAAAGGTCTGTTGGTCGGTCAGAAGGTATATAAGAAGTATGGCAACAAATTCCCTTTGTTAGTTAAGTTTATAGACTCTCGCCAGGATCTTAGTGTACAGGTACATCCCGATGATAAACTGGCGATGGAGCGTCACGGCTGTCAGGGAAAGACGGAGATGTGGTATATCATCAAGAGTGATGTAGGCTCAAAGATTTATGCAGGCCTGAAGAAGAGTATCACACCAGAGGACTATGAGCAACTGGCGACTGCCGAGCCTGTTAACGGCCATTCACCCATGCAGGATGTTATTGCCACTCATGAGGCTCACGATGGAGATTTGTTCTTCCTGCCTGCAGGACGTCTGCATGCCATTGGAGCAGGCAATTTCCTCGCGGAGATACAGGAAACGAGCGACATCACCTATCGCGTATATGACTTCGGTCGTAAGGATGCTCATGGCAATCCTCGTGAATTGCATATTGAACAAGCCCGCGATGCCATCGACTATCGAGTATGGCCCGAATACCGCAGCAGTTACGATAGTACAAAACCTATTTCGCAGTTGGTCAACTGTTCTCATTTTGTAGTTCATCGTGTAGTAGTACAAGTGGCTTCACAGGTTGATTTCCATTGTGATTCATTTGTGGTTGTGATGTGTCTGTGGGGAGAGGCCAACATCAATGGTGTCAGCATTCGTCAAGGGGAAACTATCCTCGTACCTGCCAGTGAAAATGTTCTCTATATCTTTGGTAATGCATCGTTTTTGACTGCAACTATCGGATAAGAAAATATTTCTCTGTTTATTTTGCGTATAGCGTTTGCTTCAAACGTATTAATAGTGTTAGTAGTTTAGTTTTTTCATAAAGTAGATTTTAGGTTAGTTAATAGTAAGTTTTAATTTAGTTAGTAATTTTAAGGTAAAAAGACCCGACGCCTGTGAAGGTGTCGGCTTTTTTTGTTTCCAAAAGAGTAATCTTCCATGCTGGGAACAATGCGTTCCTAACCTGATAAAAACCATTGTATAAAGTGAAAAACTACATTTTTTTTTGGCTATTTCTTTTTTTTTCTTACCTTTGCACATGTTTACTAACTACAAAAGTATGAACCCTCGACAAAAATATCGTATAGCACTAGTCTTAATGTTTTTTTTGATGTCGTTGGCATGGCGTGCAGTCGCTATGGGTGAAAAACCAATGGTTGGTACGCAATGCCCAATGGTGAACCTGACATTAATTGACGGATTGGCTGGTGAGACAGTGCATAGCTTTATGACTGGCCATAACGGGTTGGTATGGATTGCTACAACGGGCGGTGTGAATATTTTTGATGGCAAACATCTTCAGACACTTAGAATACAGAATGACAAAGGTCATAATTTGGAAGTCTATGACCTGTGCGAGACGCGTAACGGTACAGTATATGCTGCAACGGTGCAGGGGCTGTATCAGCTAAAATATGCTTCGGATGGTTTTGAACATATCTTGCCAGAGGTAAAGAGTCCTATATCATTACTGGCAGTGGGAGATACGGTCTTCATAGGTGGTGAACAGGGCTTGCAATTCTGGGATGGTAAAGAATTACATCATCAGGACGTAGGGGCCAGTCGGCAGGGGCTTGATAATGTGGTACGTTATTATCAACGGGACATTAAGGGACACATATGGTTCCTGGGTAGATATAGTCTGAACAGGTACGACCCCAAGACAAACCAAGTAAAGACTTATGACCTGATAACACCGATGGGTGGGAAACAAAGGCTTACCCAATTTGACATTGCCAATGGGAAATTCTACGTTGGTACACGCGATAATGGATTGTTTGTATATGATATAAAGACGCATGAAGCTCGGCATATTGATGATGTCGGACAGTTGGTAACGGCTGTCAGTCTGAGTGCTGATGGTTATATTTGTGTGGCTACCGATGGTACAGGAGCTTATCTTGTAAAACCTGAGACTGAACAGGTGGTGGAACATTATAATATAGGTGTGGGACAACTGCCAACAAACGCCCTTTACAGTTTTTATCGCGATAAAAATGGTGTGAATTGGTTTGGTACGGTGCGCTGCGGAATGGTTTACAAACCTCATAACAGTCGTTTGTTCAGGGTATATGAGCCAGATGGCCTGTCAACATTAGGCATGAACGTGCGCAGTTTCAGCATACGAGGTAGTCAAAGTGTCATAGGTCTTCAAGATGGTCTTTGGTTTATTGATGCACAACGTCACGTCAGGAAGTTTTTCTCTTCACAGGAATTGGGTGGAAACATTGTAAATAACATTGTCTGGTGGCAGGGTCAATATTATATAGGTATGTATGATGGTGGAATTCGTGTACTTAACCCTTCCCTGTTGACTCTGGGGCAATCGACAATTCTGCAACTTGGCAAAACAAACGTCGGTGATATTAAAGTTGCTCCCGACAGTTCGCTGTGGATAGGCTGTTCTGATGGCTTGTTTATCATTAATAGGCAAGGTGAGCTGCGTCACTTCACTGAACAGAACTCACATATCGTGGGAGGTATTATCATCAATATCACTTTTGACCGTGACGGCAACGCGTGGATTTCAGGTGCCAAGGGAGTTTCTCTATATAGTGCCGTCAGCCGTGATATCGTTGAGGCAGAGTTTCCCTCAGGATTCTGGAACAAAGAGCCCTATATGCGCGGTTGTCTCGGTGCTGATGGTACTATCTATATGCGTAACGGTCCACAGTTGTTCTATACTCGCAACAAAATGAGTGATTTTGGCGAGATAAAGATTCCTATGAATTTGTCGGACAAGTGGTGCCGCAGCATGATAGATGATGGTCGTGGCCATTTGCTATTGGCTTCGGAACGTGGTCTGCTATATGTTGCCCTTGATGGTAGCAGAATGGTACAGATGGGACCTGGCGAGGGCTTGGTGGGTAATCGAATGAGTGAAATATCTCTGGATGGAAATAAACGACTGTGGGTAGCGACATCCGATGGTCTGTTTACAGCTATACGAGAAGACTTTGATCATTGGCTTACCAGTAGTCAGTACAGAATAAGGCTTTATCCTGTGCGTAAGGGCAGTGACTTGTTGACACCACGTGAGATGAGTATCTTGGTCGAAAACCAAGAGATTAATCTCAGCTGGAACTTTACATCTCAAGTGTTGCAGGCTGAGCCTATATTGGCGGACTATGCACCGCAACAAGGCCGATTGTACGAATATTGTGTGGATGGTGGTCAGTGGCAACAGATTGACAATGGTGAACTTATTGACGTGCGCCACCTGCTGATGGGAAAGCACACATTGACAGTCCGTTTGATGGGCGTTAAGGGTACGGAGACCACATGGAATTTACTTGTGAAACCCTCCGTATGGGCATGGCTGGAGTTGGTACTGTTTATTGTAGCAGTTGCTTCCTTATGGTTGTGGTGGCGTTATAGGAAGTACACTAAGAAAGTGATTGTTGAGCACCAGTTGACGGAACAGGCACTCATAGAGGAGAGTGTAAAGTTTAGAGATGAGAGTTTAGAGTTTAGAGAAGAGAGCGTGCAAAAATATAGCAAGGTGAAAGTCGATGAAGCAGAGTGTGAGGAGATTGTGAAACGTATGAGGGAATATCTGGAGCGTGAGCGTGTCTTTACCAATGCTGACCTGAAGATGAAGGATTTGGCTGATGTGCTGCATCTCTCGGCACCGAAACTGTCACAGGTGTTCAATCTCTATCTCGGTGAGAACTATTACGACTTTATTAACCGTTATCGTTTGGATGAGTTCAAGCGGCTGATAGAGGCAGGTGAATATAAGCGTTATACCATCACGGCGTTGTCAGAACAATGCGGTTTCAAGAAGTCTAATTTCTTCTCAACATTTAGAAAAGTAGAAGGTGTGACTCCTGCAGAATATCTTAAAAAACGTGGTATAAGGGTTTGACTAAATTAGCCGGACTGAGATATAAATAATTGATTTACAACATCTTGAATGATATGGAGTAGAATCTAAATGAGTTGGCTACAGGTAAGGGAAAAAAAACTTGCCTGTTTTTTCTATTTGCACTACTTTTGCATCAGAAAATCAAACCTAAAAACTCATTTAGCGTATGGAACCAACTAATCCTATCAGCAAGGCAAATCGCGAAATTATCGGCGAAACTTACAAAACTGTTCGACAGCAGTGTTACTCTATTTTCCGTCAGGCATGTATAGCGGAAGATGTATGTGAAGATCTGGTGCAGGATGTTTTTTTGAAAGTTCTTGGACTGGATATTATTCTTAAAGACCAACTTAAAGGGCTTATTATTCAGATAGCTTATCAGAAACGTACGGACTATCTTAGACATCGTGCTCTTATAAATAAGGTTCGCGTGGAGCATAGTTGGCGTATAGAGCAGAGTTATACTAATGAAGACGCCGAGGTGAATGACATCCTTCAGGCTGAAATGAAGGTTATTAACTGTATGTCGGAAAAGGACAGTCGCATCTATCGGATGACTCGTTTTGAGGAGAAAACAGCCGATGAAATCGTGTTCGAGACAGGCATGTCGAAGAGAGCGGTGGAATCGCGCATTTATCGTACGCGTATTCAAGTTAGAAATGCTGTACGTGAGGTTATAGGATTCTGAATAATGAGAAATAAAGTTCAGATATCCGTATTATATCATAAAGATTTAGATTTAATTATATAGTACTAACAAAAAAAGTAAAACATTATGGATCGAAAAAGAAAGTGGTTTGTATGTCTATGCCTCATGCTTGCTTCGATGGCGTGGTCACAGACGTTACCGTTGTCACCATTTCCGGTATCAGTCCATACCAATGAGTTGCCCATTGCAGCGATACATATGAAGGGCCGTAAATATGGTTTGCATACAATCCTTTTGCGTATGGCTTTCCACTTAATTCCTGATTAACGACATACAAACCCCGTCTCAGCCGTATTAGCTCACCACTTTTTTCTAATGCCAGTATCTTATCGTCAGGCGACGATAACCTATTAAAACAACCATATAGTATATCGGTTGTTATTGG
>Ga0326512_10001376_pt1 | contig 19011 bp, 28 predicted proteins | sample 1_2617_0518_D_FD_203652 | JGI IMG/M metagenome (GOLD analysis project Ga0326512, IMG submission 203652) | Bovine rumen microbial communities from UC Davis, California, United States - 1_2617_0518 | ecosystem: Host-associated > Mammals > Digestive system > Stomach > Rumen | place: USA... | reverse complement strand
AAATTATATTTAGATGACTCTCATGTAAATGAACTTACTCCATCTAATTATGCTAATGGTTTAGCAGTTTACTTTGAAGATGGTACAAGAGTTCCTGCAGATTATACATGTTATATGGGATATACAACAGAAAGTGGCGGAGTATATACTACAAATATCTATAAAACAGGAACTAAAGGAAGTGAAAATGTACTTAAAAAGAAGTTAGGAGAAGCAGTAGCTCAATATACTAGTTCTTCAGCAAGCTCTTTAGGTACTCCAGTATTTAACAATACTACTAATATTAAATTTGAACTTCCTGGTTATGTTGCTGGAGCTGGTGTAAGTACTGTAGGTCCAGAAGAATTTGTTACTATTAACAGTGTAGAACTTTCTGATATAATTACATTAGTTAATTATTTTAAAACAGGAGCTGGAAAACAAAACGGACCTTGGGCTGTTTAATATATAATTAATATATTATGATTAAAGTACAAAATAGCCAAATTATCGCTATGTATATAAACGGATAGAATATTTTATCCGTTTATACATAGGGATAGAGAGTATGGCCTGACTAGATAATTAATGAAATTTTGTCCTGTTATTATAATGGGTATTGGATAGACGAATATCCTTGGACAGATGATACACCTTGGACTGATTAAATTCAACTATAATGGAAACAATAGATATTAATAATTTAAATGAGTTTGTGGATTGGGTTTCTGGAGAAAATATTATAACTGAATAGGATACTCCGGGAGTGGATGAAGAACACAAAATATCTGGAAAATCTATTAGAGAATTAATTCAAAGTAAATTATAGGTACCATTTGTTACTAATGATAAAGATGAGAATAAAGAAAAAATTCTATTCTTTAGTAGCGAATATGCTAAAAATTTATATAAGTTATATACAGATAAAGACAATCCATTATATAATTCAGAAGAATATAATGCAAAGGCTGCTTCACTAATTTTATATAGTATGGATCTTCCTGCTACACATAAAATAACTGGACTAAATGATCTTACTACTAGATATATTATTGAAGGTAATTCTACTTCTAGTAATGCTATATTAAGTTTTAAACCTGGAGTAGAAGACTCTTTAGGTTCTGAAGTGTCTGATGAAATAGCTATTACATATACTATTAAAGACTCTTCTGACAATATAAATTATAATAGAACAATTCCGGTAGATTCTGGAAATTGGGTAAATTTAAATATTTATGAATATTTAAGATCTGGAGATAATACTATAAATATAAAAGCAAAAGCAAGTTCTGTATCAGCTACTATTACTAAAGAATTCCATATTTATTTGGTTACTTTTAGTATTTCTAGTAACTTTAGCGGATATTATAATGGAGTTTCTAACTCTATGCCTTTCTCTTTCGACTTAACTGTAAATAGAAGTATAACAAATCTTCCAATTACTGTTAATGTATATATTGATGGAGAAGAAGCTGTAACTCCTTGGGTTTATCCAGCTAGTTCTGGCGGAGTAAAACCTTCTACTAGAATAGAAATTCCAGCAAATTATTAGGCTAGTTATTATGATTAGTAGGGAAATCCTAATAATATAACTCATACAATGATTATATAGGGTTCTATGAGAGATAAAGAAAATGGATCAGAGTTCTCTAGTAATGTTTTAGTATATTAGTTTTAGGTAGCTTCTTCTGAAGGAGATTTAGCTAATGCTTTTGTGAACTATGCATATTCTGTTCCAGACACTTTATATAGTCCTATAAATAATCTAAATAGAGTTTTATTATAGGCTACACAATATGTTCCTTTTACTTTAGATTGGGGTTATTATACAGATAATGGTTATTAGCAAAGAGACGTAAATTGGTATTTAAGAAAAGGATTAGAAGGACATTATCAATACTAGGAATTATCTAGTATTTTAGGTGTTAAAGGAGTAAAACCCCATAGTTTAACTTTTGTCTCTAGTGAAGCTATGTCTTATGATACAGATAATTCCTTCTTAGTGGCCATGATTGGAGGAGAAGAAGTTTAGACATTTCCTATTAATATAGCGGAAAATAGAGTTAGTGTTGAGGAAACTACTAACTATTCTTTAAAATTATCTGCTTAGGGAAGAACTAATTCATCTTTAACTAGAGATTAGTGGACATTTAGACAAAATGATAATTATACTATATCAACCACTTTTATAAATGTTCCATTTGATAATAATAATGGTTGGGATAAAGATAGTTTAATTTTAAAAGGAACTGGAATTAAAGCAGAAATAAATTATCCTTTATTCCCTTCAACACATCTTGGAGCTGATTATAGTATGTTTAATTCTGGAGCTTCCTTTGAAGTAGATTTTAAACCAGAATATGTTTCTAATGACAATGATGTTTTAATGTGTGTAGGAGATCCCTAGGGAGCACATATAGAAATTAAACCCAATTCAGCTGCTTACTATGAAAATGGATCCCCTATTGTTAGAACTAATTATAAATCCGGAGAAAGAATTAAACTATGTTTTGTATTTAATAAATATTCTCCAACATTTAATAGCTCTAACTTAGTTTATATTATAAATAATGGTATTCTAGAAAGAGCTTGGGGTAGAGGAAATAATAATATTGGTGAAGATAACACTAAAATAACAATAGGTGGAACTAACAGCTCTATTAGAGTTTATATGATTAGAGCTTATAGATTTAATCTTTCTCCAAGAGAGGCATTAGCTAACTATATGTTTGATAATATTAGTAATGCAGAACTAGTTAGTAGAAATGATGTATATCAAGGAGGAGATACAGTTACAAAAGAAGGATTAGAAGGTAAATAGGATCTTATTATAATTGAAGGAGATTTAACTCCTATATTATAGAATGCTTCTGCAAAAGAAAATGCTACAGTTAATATTTAGAGAATATCTAATCTACATTCAGATAAAAACTTTACTATTTAGAATTGTAGAATAAGAAACCATGGACAATCTACTCTATCTTATCCTATCACATCTATGAAAATGTGGTTTAATAAGAGTAATAAATTTGTAGAATAGGTTGGAGCAAACGGAGCAACTTCTTATATAGAAGTAACTCCCGTTTTAAATTGTAGTTCTTAGGAATATTTAGGACTTAATAAAAATAGATATATTATGAAGGATGGAGGAATCCCTTCTAACAAATTTGTATTATAGGCTAACTATGCAGACTCTTCTGGTTCTCATAATGGATCTTTATTAAGACTTATCCAAGATACTTGGTATAATGCACAATTAGGAGATAATAACGAATTTAAATTAAGAACTGCTCCATAGCTTTTTGCTTCTGGAATGAGAATTAACCATGATAATCCTTAGTTAAATGAGGATGGTTCATGGGTAGAAGGAGTTTATAATGTTCCTTCTTCTGATAACAATTATAATCCTAATTATGCTAATAAAACATGGTCAGAAATTTCTGGAAGTTCATTCCCATATAATATAAGAGTTGCTGCAGATTCATTTCCTTGTACCGTATTTTATAGAAATACAGCTAGTGATGATAGAACATTAAAACTGTTAGGACAATATGTATTTATGGACGATAAAAAGTCTGATTTCGTTTTTGGAGAAAGAAGTATATATTGTGATATTGATGGAAGAGGAAATACTACTAATTCTGATGATCCATTCTGTTTAAGAATAGAAAATAAAAGTAAAGATAAAAATATAAATAAGGTTTGGGATAATAGTAAGGTTTTACAAATTGAAGTAGTAAATCCTAACTCCCCATTAACTGGATATTATGAAAAATCAATTGCTGAAGAATATGATTTAGATGAGGAAACTATGACAATGACTCCTAAACCAGGTTCTCCAGTACACAGATTTGATAGTCCTTTAGAATATGATGAATAGGACAGACCTATATCATATTTATGGGAAAGACACTTTGAATTAATTTATCCAGATAAAGAAGATATTTAGGATAAAAATAAAAGATTTTCTCCAGAAAAATTTGCTGAAACAGTACAACCTTTTGTAGATTTTATAGATTGGATTACTGATGTTTCTGCTCTAAGAAATACTGGAAGTCGTTTAGGGTAGACTGGATCTAAAGCAAGAGTAACTCAAGCTGAATTAGATAAATTTATAGCTGAAGCTCATGATCACTTAGATTTGTATAAACTAGCCGCTTATTATATATTCTTCTTAAGATTTGGTCTTGTTGACTCCGTTGAACGTAATGCTCAATTAAAAACTTACGATGGTCAACACTGGCATTATGAACCTTGGGATATGGATATTGCTCTTGGTTGTGCTAATAACGGTGTTATATCTTATGATCCTCCATTAACTAGAGATACCCTTGCTGGAGGTAGTACTTATGCTTTTTCTGGAAGAACAGCTACGCAATCTAATACTTTATGGGATTGTCTAGAATCTTGGGATTATTGGTCAACTACTATTGTTCATGATGTTGCTCAAGCATTATATGATGCAGGATTAACTTATGACAATGCTATAAAAATGTTTGACCAAGAATATGTAGAAAAATGGTCTGAAACTTTATATAACGAATCCGGTTAGTATAAATATATTGATGCTACTTCTGGCTCTGGTTGGAGAAGATATTTAAATGGAGCTAGAACTTCTCATAGACACTGGTGGTTATCTACTTCTATGAATTACTATGATGCTAAATGGAATTGTGGAGATTTCAAAAAACATGCTATAGAAATTCGTATAGGTAAAGTTTCTAATCCTAGTGGAGTTAATTTAATAAAAATATTCCCAACTAATGCTACCTTCTTCAGAGCCGAATATGGACAAAAAACAGATGCTATAAAAAATGTATTAGGAGAAGGATTAGTAGAAGCCACAATAGGAGTGGGTGCTACAATTGATGCAAATGTAGAATTAGATGATAAACAAACAGTATTCATATATGGTGCTAATTCTATAGAAGAACTAGACTTAAGTTCTCTTCTATCTTCTTCTAGTAATAATTTAGGTCGAGGTTATACTGATATAAGATTTGGGGGAGCTTATGATAATGTTTTAGGAGCAAGAATAAAGAGCTTAAAATTAGGAGCTCCATGTACTCCTAATATTTATGAATATCCTAATGAAGATTAGTATATAAGCAACTTAAGTGTTTGGCAAAATGTTATTATAGATAAATCTGAAGATAATTTTGATGCTTTGGAAAATCTAGAACATGTTGACATTATAGGTTGGTGGAATGGATAGGGCTATGAAAATGGTACTCAAATATCAGAATTACTTACTGGAAGAAAAGGAATAAAGACTCTGTATGCTATGGGTTGTATGACTGCTACAGAATTTTAGACTTCAACTGAAGGTAATAATTTTGAAGATTTGAGATTACCAACTTCTATTGTTTCTTTAAATTTCTCTAATAGTTCTTGGAGTAATTTAAGTTTCTGGTCTGCAACTAAATTATAGAATCCAAATAATCCTAGCTTATTACTTAATAGAGCTTAGTATGATAGAGTAGGTATTCCATCAACAATAACTACTATTAGATTCACTGGAAGTACTGCTAAAAATGAATGTTCTTTATAGTTAGTATTAGATTGGATAGATGCTATTGAAGCTACTCTTCCTAATGGACATACTGAATAGTAGTTATTAGGAGTACTTGGTAATTATGTACTTCAAGCTGAACAAATTTCTTGGGGGTTAGGTCAAACTAAAATTTATTATAGAGATTTGTTAAGATTAGCAGCTTTCTCTAAAGGAGGAGAACAATTTAATTTAAGAGGATATGTTATTTTATCAGATGCTGAACCTTTAACAGCAGCTCAACTTTCTAATTTAATAACCTTATTTGGAGATAATGTACTTAATCCTGGAACTACTAATTCTAATTTAGTAGTAGACCAAAACTTAGGTTTTGTAAGAATTAGTACTAATGCTAAATATGATAATGAATTAGGTAAACTTGTAATATATGAAAAAGATCATGAAAGCATAAAAGCTAATGCAACTAAATTTACATTAACTTCTATGTAGTATGAAAATATGATTATAGGAGATCCTAATCCACTTTCTTGGTTAGAATAGAACACTCCTGATGGAGTTTATATGTGGGGATTATCAGAAACTCCTGGAGATTCATATACCTTGTCTAAATCTTGTAAATCTGTTTCACTAAGATTAAATAATTTAGGAAATATAATGGTAACAGCTTCTGAAGGAGACTTTGGAGATTATTCAGTATATTTAAATGTTTATTATTATGATACAGATACTGGACAAATTAAAACTGATTATGTAGAATTATTTATTAAAGGAGTAACTTATCCTTCTTCAATGAATTTTGTATTTGCAGGAAACTCAGTTAGACAATTTAAATATAATCAAACAATTGCGAGAGATATATTTGGACAACTATTTTCTTAGTAGGCAACTTATCCAGATACTTATGTAATGTATAATTAGAATCATAAAACAGAATTTTATGTAAATTTAAGTGGAGAATATACTGCAACTTTAAATAGTATTAAATTCTATCTATATTCTATGGATGATACTTCTCAAAATTCTGGATTATTAAATTCTAATACATTATAGGGAGGTTCTAGTGAAGTTACTCCTATAGAGATAATTGGAGATAATAAATTAGGTTATTCAAGGGATGCTTCTAATGGAGGAATAAATGTTAATGTAATAGGAACTCCTCCAGATATAGTCGATTCTAATGGAACTATTACTATGAAAAAGTATGGTTTATAGGCAACTATATCAATAGGAGGTAGAGCAGAATAGAATATTAATATAGTAATTCTTACTTGTAATGATTCTACCCCAATAGTGGCAAGAAATACCGGAAATGCTTTATATAGAGTATTAAAAGGACTTTATACTTCAAATTATTCACTTCTTAACTGGGAACAAGCTTTCTATAAGACTGATTTATTCTCTTTATATGGAACATTAGATTTCTCTTCTGATGCTACTACTAGCTTATTAGGAACGGGAGTTCAATAGAGTGTTTTAGTATATACTCCATATATTACAGCTATTAATTTATCTGGATGTAGTAGTCTTCCATATCAAACATAGTCTGGTACTGTTCATCCTGATTTAAGTAAAATTAAGTCTTTGATTTCATTGAATTTACATAATTGTTCTGCTATGAATGGAGCAACATTAGACTTAACAGGACATGAAGAAACTACAACAGTAGATTTATCTGGAACTCAAATAAATATAATAGTTCCTTCTAATAGTAATATAAGTAGTTTAGATTTGGGAAGTCCTAATACAATTTCTATAGCAAATCCTATGATTTTAACTCAAAATAATGTTACAATTGAAAGTTCCTAGTATCTTACAGCTATTACATTGCAGGGAGTTAACTAGTCTGGACCTTGTGGATATACCTTATTTAACAAGATATACTCATAATTAAATATTGACTCTCCTAATTTTGGAGAGTCAATATTTTATGAATCTAAAATAATTAAAAAATTATGAATATAACAATTAATTAGTCCACCTCAAATTAGGAAATAGTTAATTATAATATTATTTCAAAATTATATAGTTTAATATTTGGAAATAGTCAACATAATGTTACTCTCTCTGGAAATTTATATTCTGCTACAGGATATAAATAGTAGATAGATGCTCTAGTAGAACGATTTTCTCCAAATTTAATTATAACCGTTCCTGTAGAAGGTCAATATTTAATTTTTGAGGACCCTTAGGTAGAAAGTATTTTAAAAAATACCATAGGAGATGGTATTGGAGTATCTGGGGCTGATGCATAGGCTGTAAATTCAATTGGAACGCTTTTTCAAGGTAATACAAATATTACTACATTTGACGAACTGAGATATTTTACAAACATTACTTCTTTGTAGTATAATTCTTTTGCAGGAGACAGTAATCTTTCACATATAAATCTAACTAATATTAATTCTATCGGAGAAAACTCTTTCGTAAACTGCCCTTCTTTGGTGTTAGATATGTCTGAGTTATCTACTATTACTTCGTTAGGTGCAGCATGTTTTGGTAATGATCCGCTTGTAACAGGAAATGTAAATCTTCCAAACTTGACATTTATTGGACATGATGCGTTTGCTTCTAGCGGAATAAATAAAGTATTAAATTTAGGAAACATAACTGGTATTCCATTTGGATGTTTTTATAATTGTTAGAATTTAACAGAAGTTGTTATTCCGTCTTCTGTAAATTCAATAGATGCTCGTGCATTTTGGTTGTGTTCTAACTTAAATAAGATCGTATTCCCAAAAGGTGTGTATTGGGGTTATGAATACCAATTTATGGGGTGTGATTCTTTAAATAAAATACAAATAAATGATTTAGTAAGTTGGTATACTAATGGCTCTAATAGAGATGATGACCAGTTTCCATTAACGTGCAATAATCTTGTAAAATAGTTATATGACTCTAATGGAAATCATATAACGAATCTAGTTTTACCAGAAGGAATAACAACTTGTTCTAATCTCGATTCAGGAAGAACTTGTAAAGCATTCAATCGTACTGATATAACATCTGTTACTCTTCCGTCAACTATTACAGAACTAGGCGGGTTTGCTAATTGTACATCGTTAACATCTATAGATTTTTCTAATACTTCTAGTTTAACTACATTTTTACAAAATGCATTTATTGGATGCACTAGTTTAAACTTAGATTTGGCAAATTTACCAAATTCAATAACTAATCTTGGATGGAATAGTTTTGGCAATAATCCCCTTGTACATGGAGATATTAATTTACCAAATCTAATTGGAGGTTTAGGCTAGTTTGTTTCGTATACTGATGGAAATATGGGAATAATATCATTCTCTAACTTAGGAGGTATTACAACAATTGCTACGGATGCATTAAGAGGTTTAGTTGGAAAAGTAAAATTTATTGTTCTGCCTAGTACACTTACCTCATTTAGCGGTCGTAATTTTAAAGTAAATCAGTATATGTAGTGTTTAGCTACTACTCCTCCAGCTCAAGGAGAATATGGATGGGATGCAAGTAATATACCTTATTGTTTTGTTCCAGATGCAAGCTTAAGCGCTTATTAGTCAAGTAGTGCATGGTCTAGTTTAAATCTACACGGAATGTCTGAATTTAGTTCATTGGCTACTTAGAATAACTGGGATCTCCCTACTACATAAATATAACAGAACTTTAACTATCTAAATTAAAATATTAAAGCTATGAATATAACAATTAATTAGATAACAAATTAGCAAGAAACTGTACCAAGTACTGTATTAACTAAAATATTAACAGTTAAAAGAAACGGAGGAGTAGTAAATTTAACTGGAAATATTTATATTCCTGCAGCATATGTTAATGAAGTTTAGGAATTTTGTACATATTTTGGGTTAACAGAAGATGAAAATAGTCTAGGAACATATAGAGGAAATAATATTATACTTAGTATTGGAACTAGTTATATAAGTTTTGAAGATGATGAAGTAGCTAGAATAATTAATGGAACTTTTGGAACTGATGGACATACTACAGTATAGTAGGCTAAAAATGCAGTATTCACTTCTTCTACATTTTAGAATAACACTGTAATTTAGACATTTCCAGAGTTTGATTTATTTACTAAAGCTAATAATAATCCTCCAGATAACGCATTCAAGGGATGTTCTAATTTAACAAATATCGATTTGTCGCAATGCACAAAGTTTTCTAATTGGGAGTTTAGAGAGTCGGGAATTACTGCAGTAAATGCTCCATCATTAACTTCATCTGGATATTCGGCATTTGAGTGGTGTAAATCACTCACCAATGTGTAGAGTTTAGGAAATATTACGTCTATTCCGGCCAATATGTTTTGTAATTGTCGCAATCTTCTTACAGTAATTCTTCCATAGGGGGTAACTTCGGTTTCCGACGGAGGGTTTGAAAATTGTTATAATTTATAGACAATAAACGGTTTAAGGTCCGTTACCTCGTTTGGTCAAAAGGCATTTGATTATTGTCGTAGTTTAAATATAACAACAGCCGACATATAGAATGCTGTTCGTATAGATAAATGGGCTTTTGAAGAATGTTTATTGTTAACAGGAGTATTGAGTCTTCCTAATTTAATTTCTATAGGGTTGGCTGCATTTAACAATACAAGAATAACATCAATTACTAATCTCGGGTCTATTAGTTCATTACCACAAGACGCATTTGTAAACTGTACTAGTTTGACATCAGTTACGCTGCCTTCTACATGTACATCAATTGGTAATCTTGCTTTTGCAGACGATTCAAGTTTATCCTCTATAAATTTAAATAATGTTACTACATTTAATAACTCCTGTTTTAACGGTTGTACCAGTTTATCTTTAACAGGATCTGATATATAGAATGCTATTAATATAGGATAGTATGCGTTTAAAGACGTTTTATTATCTGGAACATTGAGTCTTCCAAGCTTATCAACTATATATTAGGGGGCTTTTGAAAACACGTCGATAACTAGTATAGTAAACTTAGGAACGCTTGTAACATTGCCGAAATATGCTTTTTATAATTGCGTAAACCTCACGTCTGTAACATTTCCGTCAACTTTAAGGACTGTTTACCTCGATGCATTTTAGTATTCTTCTATTTAGAAATTTGTTATTCCGGAAGGAGTTACTACGGCGGTGTTAGGTTAGTACTATACTAATAACGAGTCTTTAAACTATATACAACTTCCGTCTACTGTGACAGACATGGATGTCTTTTTTCATAGATCGTTGGAAGGAACTGGTGCAAATTATAAAGCAATATTGGTAATAAAAGCTACCGTTCCGCCGACACTCAGTATATATGAAACTGACTCAGACGGAACGAAAAGAGGAATTTCTAAGTTTTCAGGAATATATGTTCCTGATTCTGCGCTGTCTAGTTATCAAAATGCAAGCGGTGTATGGTAGTATTCTGAATTATAGAGCATATTGAAACCAATCTCAGATTTACAAACAGATAATCCTACATGGTGGGCAGAATATTAGTCTAGTTTGTCCACAACGTAATAAACTATAACAGAACCTCGACTGTCTAAAATGAGGATATATAATTTATGAATATATAAAAATAATAGCTTAATAAATGATATTGACTCTGGAAATTCTAATATATCTGAAGTAGATTAGTTAAAAGCTATTGAACTTATATAGAAAATAACTTCTAAAGAATTAAGTAAACTAGAATCTGCTGATTATATAGGAGTTTCCAGAGCTACTTTTGATAATTATATTAGAGAAGGATTAATTCCTAAAGGAAGAAAACGTTAGGGATTTAAAGAATTATCTTGGAGTAAAAATGATTTAAATAAATTTATAGATTATGCCAACATTAATAAATGAAATTCCAAAAGTATTTTAGTATGGAGAAACTTTGGAAAGTGAAGAATTAAATGAAATTATTGATCAAATTAATTCTGCAATAAGAAAACTAAATAATATAGAAAATAATTTAGTTAATCATGGTTATAGTAGTATTCCAATTACTAATATTTATTGTAGAACTAAAAAAGGAATAAATGCAATTAATTTCTTCCCTTAGGTTGATGATAAAAGAAATGAGTTACTTAATTTAGTTTCTAATTGTAATTCTACTCAAGGAATAAAATACAATATAAATTTTTCTACGGTAACTATATCAGAAGATAAAGATTTAATGAATGGAGTTTGGACAGCTTATCCTCAAGGAATAAGTGCTTCCTTACCTCATGAATGGGAAGTTAGTTATAAAAAATTAGAAGATAATTCAATTATATACGTATCAGGGCCTGTATTATATTCTAATTACGGATATAATGGAACAGATGGAGATAGTGTTCAATATATATATAAAATATTTGATCACAAATTATCAGGAACAGAAGAAGAAGAAAATACTCCTTTTAAACCCGAAAATCCAAATTCAGATGGAGAATATATTCCTTCCGGATGGAAAGATAATCCTCAAGGCCCTACAAGAGAATATCCATTTGAATATGTAGCTATATTGAAAAAGATTAAAGGGAATTGGGAAGAAAAATTTGAAAAAATTTCTTTATGGAGTACTTTTTCAGAAAGTGGAGATTTTTAGACTAGAGTTTTTTGTAGATATACTCCTACTCAAAATAAACCTGCACCTAATACTCCTATTGGAGGAACATATAATAATCCGTTGCCAGAAAGTAACGATAATATTCAATGGAGTTTAACAATCCCTGCTGAAGATGATAATAATAAAGGACCTATATGGACTAGTGTTAGAATATTTAAAGGAACAAATGAAATAACAGAATGGAGTACTCCTGTTATTGAAGCTGATAGTGCAGAAATTGATATTGAATATTCTTCTACTATGGAAAGACCTTTATTATCTACTTTAAGAAATATTCCTAATACTGCACATCCTTCTAATAATATTTGGCACGATCCATCAGAAACTAATATAGATTTATCTACAATGGTTTGGCGTGCTGAACGAAAAATTAAAAATGGACAATATATAGGAAATTGGGTAATAACTAAAATAACTGGATAGAGAGGAGATTTTAAATCATTTGTATTTAGAAGATTTAAACCTACATTAGAACAATAGATTCCTCCTACACCAACTGGAGGAACATATGATAATCCTATTCCAGACGGAGGTTTATGGTCTGATGGATTACCTCCTGGAAATACAAGTGATGGTTTAATATGGGTTTCTTCGAGAACATTTACCGACAATGGTATTCAAAGTGCTTGGAGTACTCCTAGAGTATAGTCAGATAATGATACTCTTGATATAGAATTTTCTCCAGGAATTGGATCAGATCACACATAGCCAAATAACCCTGAAGGACCTCCATTTACTAATAGAGAAGATTCCGGATGGTATGATCCTTCTTCTATTAATTTTAGCTTAGCAGGTACAATGTTTTGGAGAGCCGAAAGAAAAGTACAAAATGGACAATATTTAGGAGGTTGGGTAGTAACTAGAATTATAGGAGAAAATGGTACTGATGGTAATGGATTTGAATATATATTTAAAGGGTTTAGTTCAGAACAAACATCTTGGAATACTAATTCTGATGATTATCCTCCAAAATGGATTACTAGTGAAGCTAGTGCTTTCTAGGGAGATGATTATTTAGGACCTACCGGACATACATGGGCTGATAATGCTATAGGTGTTAATGATACCGATAATAGATTCGTATATGTATGTTCTAGAAAAAAATATGTTGATGAAGGAGCTTCTAAAGCTACTTGGCATACATTCTCTACTCCAAAATTATGGGCACAATATGTAACATCGGGACCTGATGGAATAAGAGGTACTTATACTTAGTTTATATTTAAAACTACCTCTATAGATTTAAGTAATTCTTCTAATTATACAGAATTAAGTACTTCTGATTCTTCAATACCTTCAGGATGGAGTGAAACCGCTACTAATCCCTCATCTTCTTCAGAATATATTTGGGGATCTCATAGACTTATTTCTTTTGATGAAGACAATGAAGAAGTATATGGAAATTGGCAAGCTCCTTATAAAATATCCGGAATTGATGGACCATAGGGAGGACATTATGAATTTAGATATAAAAATGCTAACTCTCAACCTTCAGCTCCTACAGGTACAGGAAATACAGATGGATGGTCTTCTATTCCTTCCAATACTACTTCTTCAGCAAAATATACTTGGATGTCACAATCTTATGTAAATAGTGATAACTAGTATGGAACATGGACTACTCCTATTAGAATAACAGGACCAGATGGAGAAAAAGGAGCAGATGGTACTGATATAGAATTTATCTATACTACAAATAATACCGGAGTTGCTCCAAGTGCTCCAGCAACAAGTTAGACAGATGACTATATTCCTACTGGATGGACTGATAATCCTTAGGGAGTTAGTTCTTCCAACATGTATGAATATATTTCTACTAGAAGTAAAACTAATGGAACTTGGTCTAATTTTAGTATTCCAGTAGTATGGTCTAAATGGGGTGAAAAAGGACAAGATGGTGACGGTTATGAATATATATTTAAATTAACTACCGATACAACTGCTCCAAATACTCCTAGTAATTCTCCTCAAACTGATAATTATGTTCCTACTGGATGGACTGCTGATCCTTCTTCAGTAAGTTAGTCATTTCCATATCAATGGTGTTCAGTTAGAAAAAGAACAAGCGGAACCTGGGGATCTTGGGGTACTCCTGCTTTGTGGTCTAGATATGCAGAACAAGGAGAAACTGGCGGTCATTACGAATTTAGATATAAAAATGCTTCTAGTTAGCCTAGTGCACCAACAGGTACCGGACTTACAGACAATTGGTCAAATACACCATCTAATCCAAATATATCTGGAGGAGAATATACTTGGATGTCATAGAGTTATGTTACTCCAGGACAAGGAGGAAATTCTGATACCTATGGAACATGGTCAACACCAATTCGTTTAACAGGAGGAAAAGGTGATACTGGTGCAGATGGTACAGATATTGAATTCATATATACTAGAAATAACACAGGAACTGCTCCTTCTGCTCCAGCTACTACTCAAACTGATGATTGGTATGGAACAGATAGTAATAATGTTACTTGGACAGACAATCCTCAAGGAGTATAGAGTAATCTTATGTATGAATATGTATCGGTTCGTTATAAGAGAAGCGGTACTTGGGAAGCTTATTCAACACCAGTAATTTGGTCAAAATGGGGAGAAAAAGGTTAGGATGGAGATGGTTATGAATATATCTATAAAGCTACTTCAAGTAGTTCTTCTCCCGGCAATCCTACCCCAAACGATACTTCTTCTAGTACTTATCAAACAAATGGATATGTTCCAACAGGATGGCACGGAGAGCCCACGTCTCTAGATTCTACTAATGCTTACTTATGGACATGTGTTAGAAAGAAAACTAACGAAGTTTGGGGTTCATTTAGTAACCCAGCTTTATGGTCTCATTATGATTCTTCTACAGCAACTACTCCTACAGTAGTATATCAATTAGTAGCTACAGCAAGTGCAATTAAATACAAGAAAAATCATGCATCAGTAGTTGTTTGGACACCCGATCAAATTACTTTACAATTATTTAAGTTTGAAGGAAATACATTTGAAGAACAAACTACTCTTCCTTCCGGATGGTCTATATAGAGGACAATAGATGGGACAAATACTTCATCAACAGGTTTACTTTTAAGAACAGCGATAGATATTATCAGATTAACTACCTATGATAACAATGGTACTTCAGTAATAGGAAGTAATGTATCTATTAAAGTATTAGATGCAGGTAATAATGTAAAAGCTATTTTAAATTTATCTATTATAAGAGAATATTAGAGAATGTTAATTCCTGCAGGTGCTTATACAGATAACTAGTACTCTATGACAGATACTACTGTTCCTTTAGTTTTAGGAAGTGATAAAAACTACTATTACTTAATTGCTGATACTAATAGAGTAAATGGTACTAATATTGATCCTACAACAGATGGCCAAACTGTTTGGGGAAAAGCTGATGAATTTAAAGTTATATTAACAGAAGCTCTATTTGCTAATTTTGCTAAATTAGGTTCTTTTGTTATTTATGATAAATATTTCTTCTCTTAGTACGGAAAAAAAATTGATAGTTCTGGAAATGTTGAAAATATAAATACTTATTCTGTTGCAGAAGATGCTTGGCAATACTTTGATCCAAATGATCCTATGGCTGAAATTACTCCTAGCAATTGGTCTTAGAACGGGTGGGATAAATCTTATAAATTTAAACCTATGAAAGTCATTAACGCAGAATCAGGAGAAGAATGGAGCGCTGGAGGAAAAGTTCATATGAATTCAAGTGGAATAATAGCTACTGGAGGAACCATTGGCGGTTTTACAATTAATAATCACACTTTTACCGGCACTAACGGAAATAATACACTTACGTTAGATCCCACAGGTGGAATATCTCTATCTATAAACAATAGTGATTCGTTTAAACTGAATATGGACGGATCGGGCTTATTAGCTGGCGGCAATATTAACTGGGACAATACCGGTGCAATAACCATGCAAAATGCAACTATAACCGGCGCAATCAACGCTACATCTGGACATTTTACTGGAGAATTTCTTTTAGGTGATTTTTCAGACTCTAGAATAACTGCGTAGTTTAAATTAATACCACATTATCCTACGGTCATTAATGGTTCTACTGGTACCAGTGTGAAAGGGTGTGGCGCAATCATTGGATACGACAGCAACGGAACCTAGAAAATGTCGCTGTTATCTGACGGAGCAATAATATTCAACGGATCACGCGCTACAGAATTTAACCAAACAAGTCTTACAATAAATAGATCATAGGATAATCCTAGCAGTTGGACACAGATAGCATTGAATACATCTTACGCAAGATGTATTGGTAAATATTATGTATACATACCGGGCTAGAATGTTTCAAACGAAGCTACATTCGGGATGAGTAATTCTGGACTCGAATTAAAAGCAATAAATACCAGTGGCGGATTAGCTTGGATCACAGATCGGTCTAGTGCTTCCTTTGGCGGTGTATATTTGGATGGAGATGTACTAAAGGTTAGAACTTCTTATTAATAAATATTATGAAAATAGACTTTTCAAAACTTCCTTGTTTTACAAATATTAGTAAACAGGAGAAGGTAAATATGGATATAAAATATGACCTCTCAAATGCTATGTATATGTAGGGGGGAGGTATAGAGATAGGTTCTCTTGCTATGAAAATATATAATAGTGAAGGAGAAATAGAATATACTAAAGAAGAGTGTACTATACTTTTAAATTTTCTTCGAAGAGCAAATATGATGCTTGCAGATTCTCTAGAAGATTTAATAAAGACTTCTGAAGGTAAAAATATAAATTAAAAAGATAAATTTAGCATTATTAACCAAAAAAAATCTATTTATACATTAATTTTTGGCACATAAATAAAAAATTTTGAAAACAATAAAGGAGTAATATATATTTGTAATATGAAACTTTATTGTTTTCATTTTAACTAAATTTATTTAATATGGCAATAGGAATTGATGAATTAGATGACGACGACATTCTTGAACAATAGGAACACCTAGAAAATCAAGAATATCATTAGGAAGAACCTCCAAAAAATGAGGATAATGATAATTTTATGTCAGATTTTTTAAAGACTAGAGGTATAGATGATTTAAATAGTATTAATTTTTAGGATGACGAAGGTAATATAACTACTCGAAAGTGGGAAGAATTATCAAATGAAGAAAAAATTAACATCCTAAATATGCCTTTAGAAACAGAGAAAGAAGATAATAATGATTTAACAGAAGAAGAAATTACTTTATTAAGTCAAATTAGACAAAGTAATATGTCTCCAATGGAATATATTAAATCTCTTCAAGGAGAACAAGTTGAAATTACTCCTTAGTATAAGATTGATGAACTTTCTGATGACGAGGTATACCTATTAGATTTAGAATCTAGGGTTGGGGAATTATCTGACGAAGAAGCTGCTCAAGCTTTAAGTACTGTTAAACAAAATGAAGAATTTTTCAAGAAACAAATAGAAGGAATTCGTAAAGAGTATAAAGAAAGAGAAGATTTAAAAAATCAACAAGAAGAGGCTGCTCGTGAACAGGAATAGCAAGAAGCTTTTGAACAATACCAGGCTCAAGTAGTAGATGCTATTAATGGATTTAATTCAATTGGTAATTTTGATTTAAATTTTGAGGATGCTGATAGAGATGAACTTGCTGATTTTATGTTATCTAGAGATTAGGCTGGAAAGAACTATTTATTTGAAGCATTACAAGATCCAGAAACCTTGACAAGAGCTGCTTGGTTTATTCTTAATGGTGAGGATGCTTTTAATACTATTTCCGATTATTTTGCACAATAGATAAAACTGGTGTCTGAAACCCAGTATAAAAAAGGTTTGGAGGACGGAAAGAAAGGAGTACAAACTAGACCTACAGTTGTAATAGATAATTCAAATAAAAACAATAAGACTCATCGTTCATATAATAGTATAAATGATTTGGATGATGATGATTAATGAAATATTGAAAATATATGAAAATTGCTAGTTTTGTTTCTAATATCCCTACAATGGGTAAAGTTTAAGTATTGCCCCTAATAATTGTAAAGTTATTATGAACATCAAGTGAATTGCTGAAAATCCTCCAAAAAATTGGATAATCAGCAGCCAAGCCCTAGATGGGAAGGTCCAACGACTAACAAATATTAAAAAAAGTTGATTATGAAATTAACAGAAAAAGACAAGTCCATTTTGATTGGACTATTACTTGGAGACGGTTATATAGATGATAAAGGAAGAATTTGTATAGAACATGGAGAAAAACAAAAAGAATATTGTATCTATAAAGCCAAATTATTACACTCTGTTTGTGGAGGAAGAGATATTAAAGTACATGAGTATGTTAGAAACCATTCTATTTTGAAGGATAAAAAACAATTCAAAGAATCTACTTTTACAACATATTCTTTTAAAAAGTAGTCTTAGAGTTTTATTCCTATTAGATAGCTTCTTTACGATACCAATAGAAAAAAATATATTTCAGAGGAAATATTACCATATTTAACAACTGAAGCAATTGCTTTATGGTGGATGGATGATGGTTGTTTAACAAAAAAATACACTTATTAGAATGGAGAAAAAAAGCATTGTGGATACATGCTTAGACTATGTACATATCTTCCAAAAGAACAAAATGAAATTATTTAGAAATTTTTTAAAGAAAAGTATCAAATGGAATGGAATATAGTTAAAGCTGATGGAGCAAAAGACGAGTCTTAGTGGATGTTAAGATGTGGTTCCATTGAAGGAAGAAAATTTCTAAATATTATAAGAGATTATGTAATTAAAAATGTTCCAAGTTTATCTTATAAAGTGATTAATATTTGACACGAGTGCTTGACATCCTTATAGGATGATGATATAGTCTCAACTTACAAGATGGTAAATTGTAAGAAATAAGATTTAAAAGGTCTTATATAAAGAAATTGGATACTAGAACTTATGAGGACTTTTATAAGTACCTTGGTGTTAAACCACAACG
>Ga0326512_10001375_pt1 | contig 19014 bp, 23 predicted proteins | sample 1_2617_0518_D_FD_203652 | JGI IMG/M metagenome (GOLD analysis project Ga0326512, IMG submission 203652) | Bovine rumen microbial communities from UC Davis, California, United States - 1_2617_0518 | ecosystem: Host-associated > Mammals > Digestive system > Stomach > Rumen | place: USA... | reverse complement strand
CATCCAGCGGCAGCGTCGTGTCGTAGTACTGGGCCCTGAGGGACAGGGCCATGGCGTCCACGATCCGCTCCGGGAGCTCGTCGATCGCGCAGTACGTCCGGATGTAGAGGGAGCATTTCACGAGCTCACCCATGGCCCACCGCAGTGCGTAGCTGGTGGCGATCCAGTCCGGATCCTCAGCGTCCGGAGTGAAGAGCATGTTGAGGAGCTCGCCTTCAGTGTACTTAATCATCTTCCACTCCTCTGTAGTTGACGGTCCGGTTCTGAATGATCGCGATCTGGGCCGTCTCGATCTTGGTGAAGACCGGGGAGATGACCCGCACCCGCTTCGCTCCGGCGTTCACCACCCGCTTGATCAGCTCGTCCGGGTTCAGATCCCGCCCGATCTGCTTCTGCTGCCAGGCGATGTAAGCGTCGACCGCCGTCTCCACCGCGACCTGGATCTCGGTCGCCCGGGAGATGTCCGAGCGGTTGATCCAGTACTGGATCTCCAGGTCGTAGGAATAGACGTCCGGAGCCGCTACCACCACATAGTCGGTAAACGGCCGCACCGGCTCGTCGGAGAGGTACTCCTCCAGGCCGTTGATCACTTCCTGCTCCGGCAGCGTCCCGCCTGCCATCGTGATGTAGATCTCCACGACGCCGGGCGTGGAGGAATCCACGAAGACGTCGTCGATGTCCGGGTTGTAGGCCTTACAGTGGTAAACGTAGGCCTCGTCCGGGCCTGCAGTGGAGAACGCCGACGGGGCCAGGAAGACCCGCTCCGCCAGCTCATCGTCCGTCTCCAGGTCGGAGCCGCCGGCGCTGGCCGTCGTGTTTGAGACGGATCCGATGTAGGGTACGCGGTCCGTCAGCTCCGTTATGGAGCCGGCCGCGTACCCGTTCCCGGCTCCGCCGGTCACGGTGCAACTGCAGGTCACATCCACATAGAGAGAGCCGGCAGCGACCTCCGCGTACTCGGTGGTCGCGAAGTATACGGCGTTCCCCGGAACAGATACGCGGGTCCCCTCCGGGATCGAGACCGCGGCCGTCCTGGCCTCCTGCAGCGTGAAGCGGACCGTGCAGGTCGCCGGCTTCGCCTTGTGCTTCTCGATCCCGAGGAGAGCTGCCAGCTGCTCCAGCGCCTCGCCCCAGCTCGTTCCGATCATGTTCTGCTCTCCGGATCTCTGGATATACATGAAGCCCTGGAAAATATATACCGCGTCCGCGTTGAGCCGCAGCCGCGCAGAGTCCGAAGGCTGAAGGACGATCGGCGCCCCGGTGACTTTCTCCCACATGTACTGGTAGCGCTCGATCAGACCCTTCTGCAGCTTCTCCAGGGTCATGCCGTCGATAAAATCGACGGCGGGTAAATCTCTTACTGATATGGCCATCCGTTATCCCTCCTTCCTGTCCAGGACCAGCGTCGGCCGGTAAGTCCCGTTCAGACCCTCAGCCTCGTCCCAGCGGATTTCGGAGACGTCGATGTCCGGTATAAATGTTTCCATCTTTTCATAGAGATCCATCGCGAAGCTGTTCTGCATGTCGTCGGGGTTGTCGTCGACGTAGGTGTCATTCATACCGAATCCCCGGTTCCCCGGCAGCATCAGCTCGCGGTGCGTCAAAAGGTTCGTCACCCGCTGTCTCACGATCCCGGCCTCCTCTTCACTGAAGACGTCGAGACCGGAGAGCGATACGCCCGAGATCTTCGCCATGTTCCCTCCTTAGGTGTAGCGCCTGAACGTGATCGAGGCGGTGGCGTCCGCCAGCTCGCCCCGTTTCATCGTCCGCTCCCGCCGGATCCGGAGGGACTTGATGTACATCCGCCCCTCGCTCACCCGGCGGCCGCCGAGGATCAGGTACTCCGCCTGCCCAGCCTCCTGGGCTCTTTTGAGCCTCCGGATCTGAGCCGCGGGCGATACGCCCCGGAACGCGGAGAGCTTCACGTTCATGCTCACTTCTTCGTTATCCATGCCGGTGAACTCTGCCGCCGGCCTGAGGCCGATCCTGGACTGCTCCGCCCAGTTCGCCTCGTATGTCTCCTCCGTTTCGAGGGGCTGCAGGATCCTGTTCCCGTCGCCCCGGACCTCGAAGCGGAGGATGTCTCCCCAGCTTCCGAGCTTGCTCATCAATCGTCTCCTATGTTCGGCGCGGTGACGTTGCCGGTGGCGTTTACCGTCCCGTTGATCACCACGTCGCAGTTGATCACCAGGGTCCCGTCCCTGAAGGCCATATACTTCCCCGGATCCTGTCCGAAGAGGATGGACCAGGGGAACCCCGGCACCGGCTTCGTCGTCTCGCTTGTAAACATGCCGTTCACGACGCCCATGGAGGATCCGTTCGAGAGTGTCAGGACCTCCACCATGGCGCCGATCGGCGGCGTCTTCCAGATCCCTCCCGGCATGAGGACCGGGATCTCATCCGTCGAGGCGTCCCCGCGGTCCTCGTAAACGACGGAGACCATGCCGGTCTCCTGGTTCACTGTGCCGATCCGGCCGATTCTGTTCGGTGTATCGTTCATTCATCCCTCCTCAGGCCGTCACCGGGTCGTAGATCCGGTACATGTCGAGCCGCTGGGTGGTCCCGGATCCGGGCGACGCCTCCAGGCTCATCTTCTTCACGAAGTACTTCCCGTCGATCACGCCCATCCCTTCGACCATGACCGTGCTGGTCGAGAAGATCTGAAGGTTCGGGAGGATCGTCACAGACAGCGTGGTGATCCCCCGGTTCGCTTCGTTCAGAGCTGCCAGCGCCTTCTGGCGGGCCTCCGCCTCCGTCTCGCACTTCTCGTTGATGTAGAGGCAGCGGGTCGTGTCCATGATCCTGGCGCCGGTTTCGCTGCCGGATCCGGCCGCGGCCTTCCCGACCCTGGCCTTGATCGTCTGCTCCTTCTTGGCGTTGGAGTAGCTGATCTCGGCCGCCTCGTAGACGCCCTCGAGCTCCGAATCGTAGCTCCAGGAGTCCCCGAGGAAGTCGGACCGGTGGAACGTGGCCACCGCGTCCTTGGCCTCATAGGCTGCCGCCTCGTAGATCACGATCTTCGAGTTGAAGATCTTCATGCTGAAGCCGTTCTTCTTGCAGAGCTGCTTCAGGAACTCGCTGTCCGTCTGGTCGTTCTGCTCCATGCTCTCCACGGTCGCGTCCTTCGCCTCGTAAACGAGGGAGAGGCTGTACTTGTCGGCCATCTTCTGGGCGATCTCGCGGAGGGAGACGTTCTTCCAGGTGAAGGTCTGCTTCGTCTTGGCGAATCCGCTGAGGGTCGGCTGCGAGATCGCGCCGATCGTCAGCGAGAGCGGCCCGCCCTTGTACTTCACGCTGTCCAGCGTGAACGTCCCGAAGTTCATGGCGCTCACGCTGGACTCGAAGCCCCGGAGCAGGATCCCGGCCTCGACCTGGTCGCCGTGGACCGGCGCCCATGCGTTGAGCCATTTCTGCCCGATGTTATGCAGCTCGATCGAGACGGTGTCGCTCTCGCCCTCGGCCGGATCCTCGTAGGAGATCCTCCGGAGGAACGTGGCCAGGGAGACCGAGACATTCTTCCCGTTAAACTTCACCGCGGGCGAGACCCGCCTCCCGTTAGCCATCCGCCGTCACCTCCAGATCCTGGGCCGAGAAGAGATCATCCCCGTCCGACGTGACGGATCTCCATTCCGGCTGCTCGATCTTGTTGCTCTCTTCCACGCTGATCGAAGGCACGTTGATCTCCTGGTTCGGACCGAAGACGATCACGTCCAGGAGATCCCAGTTTGCCCGGATCAGCTTCTGCATGTACTTCTCGTCGCCGTAGAGCAGATAGGCCATAAGGTCCCATGTGTCTCCGGCGACGGTGATATATTTCCTTCCTGCCATGACTGCTCCTTTACAGGCTCCGGCGCCTTGCCTCGCCCATCATTTCACGGTAGAGGCGCTCAAACTCCCGGAGGCCCATCCTGGAGGCTCCGTCGAGATCTGCGCGGCTGGCGGTCCCTCCTCCGGAGAACTGGAACACCGGAGCGTAGGATATGCTCGGCATCCCGGATCCACCGCCGCCTGTAATATCTCTTGCGAAGTCTCCCAGCTGCCTCCAGAGCTCCTTCAGCGGAACGATCGCCTCGGGGGCGGCCTCGCCGCCGACCATGCCCTGGCCGCCGTTCATTCCGAAGAGGGTCGGGCCGTTCATGATGCCGCCCTCGGCAAAATACTGCACCGAGAAGCGGGGCACCTTCACGGAAGCCCCGCCCTCGCCTACGGTGGCGAAGGTGGTGTTGATCTGCGGGAGCTTCGGCTGCGGGACCGTGATGGTCATTTGCTCGAAGGCCGCCTTGATCTTCTGGGCCGCCTGCTGGGCGTTCGTGACCGCCTGGTTCCACTGGTTCTGCATGGCCTGAACGGCCTGCTGCACGGTGCTGGTGGCCGCTTCAGCGTTCGAGCTGATCACTGTCGGGTCCACCGCTGATTCAGTGGCCGCGCTGGCCGCTGCCGTGACGGAGCTCATCGCCGCTTCCAGGTCGCCCATGGAGCCGGTCATGCCGTCCGCCATGGCGATCACATATCCGGCGCCCTGCTCCTGGGCCGCGCTGGTATCCACCGTCGCCATGATCGGCCCGGTGGTGAGCTGCGGCTGCTCCTGCATGGCCTGAACGGCCGCATCGGTGTATGCCGCCGCCTGCTGCTGGCCCGCTTCGGCCGCTGCCGTTACTGCTTCGGAATCTCCCGAGAAGAGCCCGGCGATCGCGGATCCGATGGATCCGATGGCGTTCACCAGACCGTCGAGGATGCCGCTGATCAGCTGGCCGGCCATCTGCAGACCCATTTCAACGATCTGCGGCAGGTTCTGAATGATGGTCGAGATGAACTGCCCCACGGCCGTCACTGCAGCGTTCGCGATATTGTAGAGCGCCCCGCCGTTCACGAGGTTGGCCCCCAGCGTCAGCAGCATGGAGATGCCCATCTGGGCGATCGTCGGAAGCGCCGACGCGAGGCTCATCGCGAAGGTGTAGATCGTCTGCACGGCCGCCGCCGCGATCGTCGGGAAGTTGGCCATGATCCCGCCGGCGAAGGCCGAGATCACGGATCCCGCGGCCGTTATGGCCTGAGGCGCCGCCTCGGCGAGCGCCGTCACCGTGTTGGCTCCGACGGTCCCGACCGAATGGGCCAGTCCGGCCAGGCCTCCGCTGTTGAAGGCGTCGGCCATCGTGTCGATCTGGGTGGATGCGAAGGCCACGGCGTCGTTGATCGGACCGGTGGAGGTCTGGTAGAACGAGATCCCGATGTCCGTGATCTTGTTCTTCAGGATCCCCAGGCGGTTCTGCAGGGTGCCGTACTTCTGGTTCGCGACGTCCTGCAGGCCGGTGCCGGCCTCGAACGCCTCGTTGGACGTCTGGATCGCGGAGGCGAACAGATCCGAAGCGTTGGATGCTCTCAGCAGGGTGTCGCGGAGCCTCGTCTCCGTGATCCCCATGTCGTCGAGCATTTTGATCGCCGTGGTGCCCTTCTCCTCAGCGGACGCCAGGCCGCCGATGAAGCTGGAGATCGCTCCGGCCGCGTCTGTCTGGAACGCGGTCTTGAACTGCTCCGCGCTCATGCCTGCAACCGAGGCGTACTGCTGCAGATCCTTGCCGCCCTTCTGGACGGCCAGGGACATGTTGACCATGACCTTCGACATGGCCGTGCCGCCGGCTGCAGCCTCGATGCCGACCGAGGACAGAGCCGCCGAGAAGCCCATGATCTGGGCCTCCGTCATTCCGACCTGGGACCCGGCAGCCGCCAGGCCCATGGACATGTTCAGGACGTCCGCCTGGGACGTCGCGAAGGTATTCCCCAGGACCGTGACGGAGCTGGCCAGCCGCTCGAAGTTCGCCTGGTCCATGCCGGTGATGTTCGCGAACCTGGCCAGGCTCTCCGCAGCTTCCCCGGCGGAGACGTTCGTCGAGTCACCCATCATGATCATGGATCTCGTGAACTGATCCAGGTACTGGGACTGCACGCCCAGCTGCGAGGAGCTGGCCATGACCTCGGCGATCTGGGCCGCGGACTGCGGCATCTCCTTGGCCATGCCGCGGATCTTGTCGGACAGGTTCTCGTAGAACGCGCCGGGATCCTGTCCCTCCGGAGCCTTCACGAGACGCTGCACGTCCATGAAGGCGTTCTCGTACTCCGCGCCGGCCTTAATAGCGGCAGCGGCGGCGCCGCCGAGAGCCGTGGCCGTCGCTGCCACGGCCTTGGCGCCGATGCCTACGACGGACCCGGCTATCCCCGCAGCGCCGCCCGCTATTTTCTGAGTGTTCTTTATGAGCTTTTCAGCCTTCGAGACCGCGTTCCCCAGCGAAGGGTTCACCTTGCCGGCGATCTCGACTACAAGGCTTTCTTTCTTTTTTGCCATCGTTACCCTCCGTAGAGTCCACGGATACAGTCGACCACATCCTGTTCGAGTGCCGCGAGGTCTCTGATGGGGGAATTAAGAAAGAACTCAACGCCGCTTCTTGTGCATAAAGCGAGCGTGATACATCGCCTTCTGAGCGTTCTCACATCTTCTTCGGTGCTTATCCCTGAAAAAAAGTGATCCCGACGTTGAGCACTTTCTTGCCTTCCTTGGCGGGAAGACGAAGGAAAAATTCTACAGGCAGGTCCGTGGCCTTCGCGGCAGCGTAGCACGCCCAGAGCATGTCGAACTCCGGGAGCACCGCGTTCCCCTTCGCGGTCTTCCACTTCGCGTTGACCTCGCAGAGGTCGGACGTGGTGAACTCCGCGTAGCGGCTCAGATCTACTTCTGTGAATTTCTTCCCTTCGAAGTTGTATTCCTTATCAAATTTTACCTTCAGCTCTTCCATCTCTTCCTCCTCAGATATTCCTCCGCACGTCGGCCAGGAGATCCTTACCGTTCACGCGGAAAATAAACGCGTACTTGTCCAGCTCGATCCGCTCCTCCCCGTCGACCTCGATCTTCAGGTAAGAGAGGCCGATGGTGATGGCGCTCTCATTCTTCGCTCCCTGGGCCCACTTCCCGAGCTCCGCGCTCTGGCTCTTGCCCCTGAAGACGACGCGGACCGGGACTTCCCTGGTCCGGCCGTTCCGGCGGTCCTCCGTCTGGATGGATCCGCGGAGCGTCAGCTCGCCGTCTTCATCGAAAGCGAGGAGGTCGAAATAGTCGTCATACATGACCGCGAAAGGAACCTTCACCTGCAGATGCTCAAAGAAACCGAGAACGATCGCGTCGATCTCTCCCAGGATGCCGGGCCCGGAGAGGGTCTCGGTCATGTGGTTCAGATCCGGGAGCTCCACGTCTCCGGAGATGCCGACCAGGGCGTTCCCGCGCTTGTAGGCGTTGAAGGCGTGGAGGACCTGCGGATAGTTGAAAGTCGTTCTGTTCTTACTCATGCTGCCTCACCTCCTCCGAGAATGGCGGCCATCAGGGCGTCGACGTCATACTCCAGATCGTTGGAGATCACCTTCGCCGGGATGTACGGGCTCAGGTACTGCTTGAAGCGGATCTTCCCGGAGAGGATCTGCTCGTCGCTGTTGTCGCTCGCTCTGAACTCGATCCTGGCCGCTGCCATGTGCACCGGGATATAGGCGCCGAGGCGCTTGTTCTCGTTGTCCACGACGGCCTCGATCAGGCGGTAGCTGATGTTCTCGTCCACCTGGTCGATGTACAGGAGGACGAAGTTGGAGGCCTGCCAGTCGAACATTCTCCTGCAGAGGATCCAGCGATCCTTCGGATCCGTCTCCTCCGGAGCTGCGGCGGTGTAGTTGCCCCAGGTTCTGAAGGAAGATCCCCAGCGGAGCATGGTCACGACGCCGGCAGCCTCGACCACGTTCGCCTCCGTGCGCTCCAGAACCACGTCGGTCCCGTTTGCGAGGACCGCTCCGGTCACATAAGAGAGCGGGAGGTTCGACGGAGATCTGGACGGGACGGACTCGTGATCCGCGTCACACTGCTGGAGCGCGGCGATCAGGATCGCGGAGTAGTAGATCGGGGCATCGTGGTCTGCAGTCTTGGCCATGGGCCAGCATGCGAACGTCCGGTTCCCGTTGTAGCCGGCCGCGTCCTTCTTTGCCTTCACGTTCTCGTAGCTCAGGCAGGTCGCGGTGTCGATGTCGAGGACTGCCTGGGCGGAGAAGATCTCGTTGATGCTCGGCGCCTTCAGCTGCAGGATCCGGCCGACGTTGGGCTTGTGGGACCAGCCGGGAGTAGCCAGGAGACCCGGCACCCGTCCGGTCATGGCGTAAACGTCGGAGACGCACTCGATGCCGCTCCTCTTCTTGGTGGTGGAATCGTAGCCGCCGATCACGGCGCTCTCGGTCACTGCGGACGGATCCAGCTGCTTGCCGGTCACGGTGACGCTGCTGGCACTTGCTCCGGCGCCTCCCGTGATCATGGTCAGAACCAGGTAGCCGTTCGCGTCATAGGACGCGGTGTAGTCCGTGCCCTCCACCAGGGTGGTGCTGCCGACCTTGACGGAGAGGTTCTCTTTCAGGACGCCCTCCTGTTCGATCACCGCCTGCTTCGCGCTGACCGGGTAGGACGCGGCCGCCAGTGTCTTGGAATGGGTCTCCGGATCCAGGACATTCACCAGGACGATCGGACCGACGCCGGTCTTAATGAAGTGGGTGTAGATCGCCTCGCAGAGTCCGTAGCTGTCGAAGTCGTCGCTGTATCCGAAGGACTTGACGGCGTCCTCGTAGCTCTCACACAGGACCGGCTTGTTCAGGGCCGGAGTCGCGGCCATGTTGACCGGGGCAGTCCCGAAGTAGACCGGGACGCCGTTCTGCGTCAGAGTAGGCAGCGGCAGACTGGTCGGCGATTCAGTTACATAAATGCCATGCTCATTAGCCATTTAACTCTCCTCCTTCCGGGCCGCGAGCTCCATGGCCAGCTTGTAGGCCTCCCACCAGGCGCCGGACCGCTGCCGGATAGACAGCTGCGCCTCGGAGAGATCCTCAAACCTCACGAAGAGGTTCGCGAACCACTTGTAGTTCTCGATCACCGCCTGGACCTTCTCGGGGAGGTCTCCGATGTAGACCCTGGCGTGGATCGCCTGATGCTGCAGGAGGGTCGGGCCGACGTAGACCAGCCTCTCCCTCTCGTCTTCGGTCTTCGCTGCTCCCTTGGCAGCTGACTTTTCAGATGTACTCATCTTCAACTCCTTCTGACGGGACCTGCGTCGGGAACGAGAGGCTCCCGAAAAAGTAGGGCCAGGTATCCTCCTCCTGCAGCTTCCACCTTATCCGGCTGTTCTCCTCCGGAACGTAGGCACAGCTCGCAAGGAGCGGATGCGACTGGATGTAGGACTTCACCCTCTCGATCAGGGCCAGGATGTCCTTGTGGCCCTGGTTGTCCGGAGTGTTGTCATAGACTCCGAAGATGATGGACCAGCTGACCTCCTCGGGATCCCGACGCGCTTCCGTCTCTCCTTCATTTACTCGGAGAATGAAAAACGGCATGAAGGACCCCGCGTCTTCGGCTTCTTCGGAAGTGTCTTCTCCGTCGTCCTTCCGGATCGGCAGGGACTGCTCGAACCCCTTCACGGTGACGGCCTCGCCGCTGGTGTTCTTTAAGAGGACCTGGTCCCCCAGGACAGTCTGCTCGAAGAGCTTCTTCAGCTCCGCCTGCAAGAGCGCGATCGTTTTCATGTCGTTCTCCTCCTTAAAGGTACTTTTCCAAAACTATTTTCAGCTCGCGGCTGAGTGCCTCCTGGGCTTCCTCGGTGTTTGCGTCGAAGAAGGCCGGGGAGTGGGCCATGCCGCGGTCGGACGGGCCGTAGGTCACGCTGATCGGGTACCGGGACGTCCCGGATCTGAAGAAGACGGAGCCCTGGGCCGGAGATCCTCCGGGAACGAAGCCCCTGTTCCCGTTCAGAGTCGGGTAGGTCATGTTCCCGCGAAGGATAGAAACGCCGGCGGCGGTCCTTTTCCCGTTCTTCTTCACCTTGAAGCGGCCGGTCACGCGGTCCTCGGACCGGAACTCGACTTCCGCCGAGAGCTTCGCGGGTGAAGCTCGCCGCAGGACGGTGTCCAGGCTTGCCTTAAAGGCGAACCTTCCCTTCACGTCCTGCTTTTCCTGCTTCCTGAACGTCCTGGCGACCCGGTTGATCGCCGTGGCGCTCTGGGACTTCATCTTCCCGCTTTTAAGGTTCTTGAACCTGGTCATGACCAGATTCATGGAGACCTTGTTCACTTCGGCCGTTATCTGCACCGCCATCAGCTCTTCACCGCCTTGATCTCGATGGAGTAGATCCCGTCCTCGTCCGTGGCGTTTACGATCCGGAAGGGCCGCCCGTCGAGGTTCATCACCTTCCCAGGAGCCGGGAGCCGGCCGTACTCGTCCGCCCGGACGTAGATCAGATCCGTGTTCTCGTAGATCCCGTCGATGGAGTCGGAGACGGTCTTCCGGCGCTCCAGCTGCTCAAACATGTCCGAGATGATCGTCATGGTCCGGCCGTCCACGTTGTGGAGCTCGCCGAACTCCTGCTGGTTCAGGAAGACACTGTTCGCGTCGTTCCGGATGATCTGCTTGAAGATGCTCCGCTTCGCCATTCTTACCTCCTTGGGATCACGCCCACCAAATCGTCTCCGAATCTGTCCGCCGGTCCGGCCGAGACGGATCCGCCTCTCCCGGCTCTGGCGGCGCCCTTCCGGGCCTTCTGCTTCCTGGGCGGATCCAGGGTCTCCACGAGATCCTGGGCGTCCGTCAGGCTGCCGGCCTCCGCCCAGGCCTGCACCATCGCGGGATCGTCCTCAGGAAGGACGGATCCGGGCTCGTAGGTGCGGCCGCGGTAGAGGATCCGGACCGCTGCGAGGATCATCCCAGCAGCTTCACCAGTGCGGTGGCGTCAGCTGCGGCCGCGGCCTCGACCGCATATCCGAAGACGGTCGCGCCGGATCCGGCGGTGTCGATGCCGTTCGCGTCGGTGAAGGTGACCTTCTGACCTGCGGTCAGGGCCACGGAAGCCTTCTTCGGGATCTCGAAGACGCCGGTCACATGAAGGGATCCGACTTCGCCTGCGGGGATGTCGGTCCCGGCGACGCCGAGGACGGATCCCACGATCACGCAGGTCCCGGCCTCGATCGTGGCCGCGCCGGTGTTCTTGTAGTCGATCGCCTCGCCTCTCTGCCAGTAGGTTGCTGCTTTACTCATGGTCTTTTACCTCCTTTTCTGCTTTCATCATGCCAGCGGGATCGGCATGGATACCTCGATGCCCGGGTTCTTCACGACGCCGCGGTAGTCCTGCACGCTGATGCCCCAGTCGAGATAGAAGTCCCAAATGAAGCCGAGCTGGCCGGCAACTTCCATACGGCGGACGTTCGGGATGTCCTGGCCGTTCAGGTAATCGACGGCGATGGTCTCGCAGTCGGCGCGGTCTCCGAACATGAACCACGGGATCGCTCCGGAGGCGACCAGGGCGTTCAGGGTCGCGTCCTCGACGACCTCGATCTGGTCTCTGTACTGGTACAGCGGGTTCACGGTTCCGGCAGCGTCGATCGTCTGGGAGTTGAACAGGGTGTACATGTCGAACTTGTAGCCCAGCGGCACCACGATGATCGCCGGCCTGATCAGGATCGCGTCGCCGTCCTTGGTCTTGTGGCCGCCCAGGGCCATGATCATGGTGTACACCGCCTCGCGGGTCATTCCGGTGCCCTGGCCGAGAAGGTTCTTGTGGGCGGAGCAGAACAGGTTCGCGCCGTCGTAGATCTTCTTATTGTCGACCAGGATCTTGTAGACCTGCTTGTTCTGGGTCCGGCGGGCCGCTGCTGCAGCCTGACGCGGCAGGCGGGTGATCATGCCGATGTCGTCGTCGATGAACGCCTGGCGGCTCATCGTGAACTGGCGGCCGTAGGTCTTCAGCTGTCTCTGCGGCAGCTTCTCATCCTGCGGCACGAAGTGCTTCAGCTCTCCGCCCTCCGGGACCTCCAGGAACTCGCCGAAAGCGCCCGCCTGGTAGCGGTTGGTTGCCTTCTTGAAGTCGGTCAGGACGCCGCGGCTGGTGAAGCGGTCGAAGGTGACAGGAGCGGTCTTGTGGCCGTCCACATAGGCCTTCTGGATCGTCTGGTCCAGGATCGCCGGGAAGGACGCCACCGGGGTCAGGTACTGGCGCTGGCACACTTCCTCGAAGAGTCTGGAAGCGTCCATGAGGAACCAGTTCTTGGTGTTGTCCGCTTCGGAGAGGCAGCTCGCCGCGATATTCCGAAGGGATGCTCCAGCGAAGTCCGTGGCGCCTTCCGCCGGGTGCTCGATCCGGATGCCGGATCTCATGAGCAGAGCGTCGGATACGGCCGCTCTCTTTCTGTCTTCGCCGCTGTCGCCGGTGCGGGCGCCCACCGGGGCGCTGTTCTGGCGGAGCTGCTCCAGGACCGCTGCTCTCACTGCAGCCAGATCCTGGCCGCCGTCGATGTAGGCCTGCGGATCAATGTTGAAGTCTCTGCAGAGAGTCGTGATCTCGCGGATCCGCTGGCGCTCTGCAGTCGCTCCTGCAGATCTCTCCGCCTCCGGATCCGGAGCGGGCTCTCCGGCTGCTTGAGCTGCTGCGGGCGCCGCCGGGGCCGCTGCCTCCCGCTGCTGCGCTCTGATCTCGTCGATCTGTCTCTGCAGCTCGTTGAACCGCGCCTGCTCTTCAGCGTTCAAGTCGCGGCCGGCCGCTCTCGCTGCACTGACAAGCTGCTGCTGTTCTGCAATTAACTGTTCCAGTCCCATATTGCTTTCCTCCTTTTTTCTGTTTGATGGGATTTATCAAAACTTGCTGGCAGCGAGTGCTTTCGCAAGGTTCTGATTGATCTGAAGCTGGCGCTCGTTGAGCGTCGTGGTCAGCGGCTTCCCGCCTTCCTCCTCCGCGGATCTTCCGACGCCGACGGTCCCGTCTGCAGGGACCGGGACGATGGAGATCTCCAGCGGAGACCACCGCACCGCGATGTAGCACGGGCCGGTGAAACGGCCGTCGGACGACTTCTTCCCGGGCTTCACTTCCTCCCAGGCGTCCACCGCATAGCCGACGGAAACGCCGCGGAGCGTCCCGCCCGCGACCTTCTTCCGGACCTTTTCGGAGGCTTCATCGTCGTCGAACCGGATGATCGCCTTCCCGCGGCCCTTCTCCAGCCAGACCTTCGTGACCTGGCCGACCACGTTGTCGACCGAGTCGGTCCTGTGGCCGAAGAGCACCACGCCGAGCTGCCGGATCCGCTCCAGGTTCACCGCTTTCTCGTCATGGCTCAGGATCTCGGATCCGTACCATCTCGCGACTGGTTCCTCCGAACTGAACGAGAGCTCGAAGCTCCGGTCGTCGTTCTCCAGCGCCCGGAAGGATGCGGTCATGCTCCGGTTGGCCATGAAGTCATTCCCGCCCTGCGGGTTAGCCCTCATAGGCTTCCTGTCCTTCGTCTCCATTCTCTTCTTCTCCTCCTTCTCCTTCGCCGGTCTCGCCGGCTCCTTCTTCAGGATCCTCCGAGATCTTGTAGAGGATCTTCGCGAGGTCCACGCCCTTCTCTTCAGCGTAGGCGATCGCCTCGGCCATCTCGTCGACCACCGTCTTCCAGTCGCGCCCGTATTCGCTGCAGATCTGCTGGAAGGTCTTCTGGGCGGTCTGAAGGGCGATCCGGTTCGCGTCTGACTCCTTCTTCGGGTCGATCCAGCGCCGCGGCTCGATCACCCATTCATGGCTCATGTAGTCCTCGCGATGCTCCCAGAAGTCCGGCGCGGAGATCTTCCCGGCCAGCCAGCAGCTGATCACGAAGGTCTCGTACACTTCCTCCAGGAAGACGTCCGTCATGCCCTCCCGCTCCTCGTTGTACGTCAGGTCGTCCTCGATCAGGGACTGGCGGGCGGAGGAGTAGGTCGTGCCGCTCATGTCGCGGCTCGTGGCCTCGTAGGAGAGGCCGTGGGCGGAGGAGACCATGCGCTGCATGAGCTTCACGAAGGTCGAGGCGTCAGATCCTGCGCTCTTCGGCTCCAGGAACTGGGCCTCATCACCCGGGTTCATCTCCATGATCATGCCGGGGACGATCCGCTTCCCGGCGTAGGTCACGTCCGGCCCCTTGGCCGGGCCGTTCCGGTTTCCGAAGGTTCCGACCGCCGGGTTCGTCCTCTTGATAAAGACGGCCAGCGAGGCCGCGATCTTCTCCTTCACGACCGTGGCGTTCATAAATTCGTTGATGTCCTTCAGGCGGATCACCGTCGGGGCCATGTCGCTGATCTCGCGGATCTGGGTCGGCCGGATCTTCGAGAAGTAGTAGATCACGTCCTTCGCCTCGACGTAGACGGAAGGCAGGACGCCGAACCCGTCCACGCCGGTCTGCCGGATCCAGTAGCCCTCCGGCCGGTTGAAGCTGTTCAGCTCGATCCCGCCGACGACCCGGTTCCCCTGGGTCTTCGGGACGATCCTCGCGCTGTCCAGGTCGTCCACTTCGAGGACCTGCAGCTGGAACGGCAGGACGCCGTAGCGAGTGTACCGCTTCAGGACCAGGATCCCGCCGTCCACGATCTTCCGCTGGATCAGCATCCGGAGGATCTGGTTCAGGGACTGGGTCCCCGTCACGTCGCAGTTGCGGCGCTTGCACCACTGCTTCCAGAGCTTCTCCAGCTCCTTCGAGATCTCCTGGTCCGGAGTCGTCGCCCGGACGTGGACGCCGGCGCCGACCACGTTCCTCCGGTATGCCCGGAGGACGGCGTTCTCGATGTCCGAGTTCCGCTCGAGATCCCGCGCCCTGGCCCGGATCGCGTCCCTGTCCAGGGAGTTTTCGACCTCGGCCGGGTGGTTCTGGACGGTCCACTGGCTCTGCAGCCTCCCGGAGCTCGCGGCGTCGTAGGCTGAGGATCTCTCGAGGACCTCCCGCCAGTACTTCCGCTCCGCCCCGGCCCGCGGACTGATCGCGCCGATCAGTCTGTCCAATAGGTTCATGATGCTTTACCTCCTGTTGTCATATCCGAAGTCCGCAGCGAAGGTCCCGGAAAAGAGATCCGACCGCTCGGCGTCCGCGATCGCCCGCTCGATCTTGTCGCGCTCCGCGACCAGCGTGTCCAGGTCGGCCCTGGTCAGCGATCTGGATCCGATCTTGTAGCTCTGCCCGCCCATGAGGATCGCGTAGATCGCGCTGTTCAGCGCCTTCAGTTTCTGGGCCGGAGTGCTGAAATACTCATCGACCAGATCCTTCTCCTCATCTTCGGACATGTCCGTCCCGGTCGTCTCTCCCTTTATGTCCTCATTCGAGACGGCCCTGGCGCCGATGTCGGTCCTTTTCAATCTATCGCTCATATCTGTCCTCCATTGACCAGTCCCGGAGCTCGTTCTTCGAGATCCAGTCCTCCTCCGGCGTCGGCGCTTCCGACGGTTTCCCCGCCGGCTGCGCTTCCTCGCTCCGAAGGTGGAGAGATCTCACGCCCAGGATGTCGGCGGCCGCGAAGGCGTAGACCTCCGCGTCCAGGTAGTGGTTGTCTCCATGGCTGCTCTTCTTCACCCAGCGCTGCACGACCCGGCCGTTCTGCCTGGCCTTGATCTTGTGCTCGGCCGTGACCTGCTGGGCGTAGTCCACGTCGCAGCCCGCGTGGACCATCCAGGAGCCCGTGCCGTTCTGGCGCTGCATCCTGGCGGCGATGCTGTCCTTGTACTTCCCGCCGTCCACCAGGACCAGCTGCATGCCGTAGGCCCTGGAGCTCACCATGTTGATCTTCGAGATCCGGAAGTTCGAGATCATTGGCGTGTTCGATCCCTTGACCGGCACGCACCAGTCCTCCCGGCCGACGCAGAAATCATAGACCACGTCCGTCTGGTCTCCGGAGTCGATCAGGCACAGATCCACGAGGCGTTCATCCCCGTCCGGCATCGAGTAGTACTTGCACATGACCTCCTCGACTTCCTGGAAGGAAAGCGCCTGGCCGTGCGCGACGTTCTGGCTCGTCAGATAGTCGCCCCAGGCCCTGATCGTCCAGTAGAGGCTCGTCTCCTGGACGTCCACGCCGGCCGTCAGGAGCTTCGTCCACGGCGGCAGCCAGAGCGCCGGGAGATCTGTCTGGCGTTCCATCACCAGGTCGACGCTGGTCTTCACCTTCGTGTCCTCCCACGGCTCCGCGAGCCATGAGTTCACGAAGTTCTGCAGCTCGTCCGGGTCGTCCTTCGACTTCAGGAAGGCCTTCACGATCTGGGACCACCGGACGAACGGGCTGTAGAGAGTGTTCATCCAGTAGCCGACGGTCCGGGCGTACTTCGTCCGCGTCTCCACCACCTTCCAGCGGCCGGCGGCCAGCATGCCCGGCTTGTACCTGTCCTCGATCGGGTGCTTGCACTCCTGGCACACATAGACGGCGAACTCGGCCCGGTCAGCGCTGCTCATGTCGTCCTGCTTCGGGAACGAGATGTCCGAAAATCTGAGCTCGATCTCTTTCCCGCAGAACGGGCACGGGACAAAATAGTGCTTGATGACGTCGCACGCCATGAGATCCTTCCAGATGTGCCCGGTCTTCAGCGTTGGCGTCGAGGTCTCGTAGATCTTCCGGTTGTGGAAGGTCTTCGTCCTCTCCTCCGCCAGGCCGATCGGCTCCGCTTCCTTCGCTGAGGCTCCCGGATACTTGTCGACCTCGTCCAGAAAAAGGAATTTGATCGGGCGGGACGCCAGGCTCGAGGGGCTGTTGGATCCGGCCAGGACCATATACATGCCGTCGAACTGGAGCTCCAGATCCTTCGAGTCGTCCTCCAGGAACTTCTGCCGGAGTACCGGCGAAGCCTTCAGCATCGGCTGCAGGCGGTTCTCTGAAATGGATCTGGCCAGGACGTCCGTCGGGTAGACCACCATGGTCGGCGCTGGATCCTGGTCCACGATGTAGCCGATCATGTTCTGCATGGCCTCGGTGCCGCCGATCTGGGTCGGCTTGCAGAAGACGATCTTCTCCGTCTCGTAGTTGTTGAACTCGTCCATGATGTCCCGGAGGTACGGCGTCTTTGAGTTCCTCCAGGGCCCGGGCGCCGCTGAGGACTTCGCGTCCATGATCCTGTACTTCTCGGCCCACTCCGAGACGGTGATGTCCTCCGGGGGCCGGAGGTACTCCATCGCCTCGATCTGATAGTCGGTCGCGCTATACTTTCGGATCCTTGGCCTTTTTACTGCCACTTCTCCTCTCCTTTACCTGATCAGGCCCGACGCCGGCCACGACGAAGGACTGCAGGACCTTGTTGAACTCGCCGGTCAGATCCTTCTCCAGTTTCCGGACCTCGGTCGGGTCTGCATACGGCGCGATCATCCCGGAGACCATGGCCGGGATGGAGGATACGAACTTCTTGAAGACGACGAAGAACCGGCTGTAGTCGATCTTCACTTCTTCCCTGCTGATGTAGTCGCCGGACGCGATCTTCGTCCGGAGCTTGTGGAGCTCCGCCTGCGACGCCTTCAGCTCCGCCTCGGCCTCCATCTTCTTCTCCTTCAGCTCCTTCTCCTTCGCGGTCGCGCTGCTCCGGCCGTAGGCCTTGTCCGAAAGATAGGCGACGTAGGCCTGGATCGTTGGGACCAGGTCGTAGCGCCGGAGCGTCCGGCCGCCCTCGATCACGGCCACCGTGGAGAGGACTCCCTCCTGGGTGAGCTGCTGGACCCGGCGGACCGAGATCTTGAAGAGCCTCGCGATGATTTTTGAATCGTAGTACTGGGTACCACGGATCTCACCGTTTTCGTCCATGGTCAATACCCCCCCCTCAAAAATCATGCCAGGTTTAGGCATCCGGGGCCTCCCGGCGGACCAGCTCCGCCTTCTCTCCTGTGTATTCCTCCCAGCGCCGGACCGCGACGTCGCAGTACTTCGGATCCAGCTCCATGGCGTAGCACGGCCGGCCGCAGATCTCGCACGCGATCAGGGTCGTCCCGGATCCGAGGAAAGGATCGTAGAAGGTCCTGCAGAAATTCGTGACCCGGACGATCTTCCTGATCAGCTCCACCGGCTTCTGCGTCGGGTGCAGCTGGTTCCCGGATCTCGTCTCCTTGAGGACGTTCCCGCTGCCTTCTCCGTGAACGTCGAAGGCAGCCTTCCCGCGGACCGCGAACATGCAGAGCTCGTGCTGGGAGCGCCAGCCCAGGCCCATCCCGGGCGTCCCCTTGTCCCAGACGATCATGCTCCGGACTCCGAAGCCCTTGGACTCTGCAGCGTCGAAGAGGTTCACCCACATCCGCCAGTCGGTGAAGACGTAAGCGCACTTCGTCTCCCTGGCGGCGTCTATCATGGACTTGATCATGGCGATGTAGCCGCGGGTGCTCATGGTGTCGCGCTTGATCGTCGGCAGCTTCCCGTCCTTCCTGGCAGTCCCGATCGACCCGGTGCCGCGGTCTGATTCCTGGAAGCCTCCGGAGCAGTACGGCGGATCTGTCAGGATGCACTCCGGCTGCCCGGATCCGAAGAGCTGCAGCACTGCTTCCTTGTCGGTACAGTCCCCGCACATGAGGCGGTGCTTCCCGAGGATCCAGATGTCCCCGAGCTTCGTCACCGGCTCCGCGATTTCCTCGTAGGCAGCGGATCCGTCGAAGCTCTCGTCCGCCTGGATGTCGTCCTCGTCCAGCTTCAGGCCCTTCAGGAGGTCGTCGGCCTCCGCCCTGGTGAAGCCCGTGACGGTGAAGTCGTAGCTGTTGAGATCCAGATCCAGGAGCAGGTCGCCGAGCTTCTTCTCGTCCCAGCGGCCGTCGATCTTGTTCAAGGCGACGTTCAGGGCCTTCTCTTTCTGCTTGTCCAGCTCCAGGACCACGACGGAGGCCTCGGCGTATCCGAGGTCCTTCATCACGGCGAGGCGCTGGTGGCCGCTGATCACTGTCCCGTCAGAGTTCACGATGATCGGGGAGGAATAGCCCAGCTCGTTGATGCTCCGGAGGATCTTCTGGTATTCTTCGTCCTTCGGCTTCAGCTGAACTCGCGGGTTATAGGCCGCCGGCTTCAGCTTTGAGAGTGGCCAGGACTCCATCCGGAGCTGGCCGGTCCTCTTATCAGTCGCCATACATTGGGCACCTCCTTCTCCGCCGGGCCGCTGATCAGCGCCGGCGTAACGCAATTCTGAGTCAATTTTTATTTTTTTTGAGCTAAAAGGCGCGGTCACGGCGCCG
>Ga0326512_10001374_pt1 | contig 19015 bp, 22 predicted proteins | sample 1_2617_0518_D_FD_203652 | JGI IMG/M metagenome (GOLD analysis project Ga0326512, IMG submission 203652) | Bovine rumen microbial communities from UC Davis, California, United States - 1_2617_0518 | ecosystem: Host-associated > Mammals > Digestive system > Stomach > Rumen | place: USA... | reverse complement strand
ATATGGGGAGAACACAAAAGCATTAGCAAAAGTAAATTTTATCATCCGTTCGACGATAGCGCGGCGCCGGACGGTGAATACTTCGCGGAACTTATGCGAGTATCAAAAGCGCAGATTATATGGGGCGGTAATTTCTTCTTGGATTATCTTGGGAAAGCGTCTTGCATGATTGTTTGGGACAAGGGACGCCGGGGGATGGATCAAGCCGATTGTGAAATTGCTTGGACTTCCCTTCCGGGCCAGTCCCGGATCTATGAATTCAAGTGGAACGGGATGCTCCAGGGCGATATGAAGAACAAAGAACACAGAATACACCCGACACAAAAACCGGTTGCATTGTATCGTTGGTTAATCGACAGGTTTACAAAACCGACGGATATTATTCTTGATACCCATGTCGGGAGCGCGTCAAGTCTGATTGCAGCGCAAGCGTTGAACCGTCGATTTGTCGGATGCGAACTAGACCGTTATTATTATCAACAGGCAATGAAACGATTCCGACAGGAATCAGCGCAATTAACAATGTTTAATTTGTTCAGGGAGATATAGAACGATGGACAGAGAAGCATTCAAGAATTACATTAACCTTTTGAAAGAGATTGAAGAAAACGACCGGCGCATTAATCAGCTTCAGCGACAGATAAACGATATGAAACCGAAGGCGCGGGAAGTCACCGACATTGTATCCTGTGGCAAGCGTGGCAAAAAGCCGATTGCGACTAAAAAGATTCATGGTTTTTATGATCATTCGGCCATCAATAAAAAGATCGCCAATATGCGCCGCCGGATATCGATTAAGCATTTGCAGGTTGCCGCCCTTGAGGAACGGATCGCCGATGTTGAAGAATACATAGCCGGGATGAAGGATGATGAAATTCGACGGCTGCTTACTCTTTACTGTGCCGATGGTGACGGTCATCTGAAAACGTGGGAACAGGTGGCGGAAGAAATGGGTCCGGGTTATACCGCCGAATCTTGCCGCCAGATGTTCAGCCGGGAGATGCGAAGGGCAACAACCCCGGATGATTGAAATTGTCACACCTGTCACACACTGAATGTGTTATAGTGTAGCATGAGAAAACGCGGGAAGCTGAAATATGCGGCCCGCTTTTTTCGTGGGTTGTCCTCCTATTCCGGGCATCGTCGCTTTCACCTCTTGCGGCGGTGTTCGGTTCGGGGGATTTTTTATATTTTGGCTTACCGCATAGCCGCAGAAAGGCGGGTGATTGCGGCATGGCAAAAGGATATGACAATCTGATTCCCCTTAACCGGCGTTCAAAGGATGTTCAAAGAGCAATCCAAGAAAAAGGCAGACAGGCGAACCGGGAAAAATGGAAACAGAAAATTGATTTGAGGAACAGCGTTCAAAACTTTCTGAACGGTGATTATACTGTTGACGGCGAAACCATGACGGGTGAAGAATGGTTTATCAAAAAGGTTCTTGAAGCCTTGAGCAATACCAAAAACCAAAATTGGAAAGCCGCCGCAGAATTGATTGTATCCCTGTCGGAATCCGGGAAAGCCGGGGCAGAGGTTGAACGCATTAACGCGGAAACAGAATACACGAAGGCAAAAACAAAACTGATTCAGACGGAAACCGATGACGGCGGAACCGGCGATGATGGTTTGATTGAAGCACTTAATGCGGCAGCCATTGAGCGCGGAAAGCGTGACCCGGATGAAAGTTAAATCGGCGCCGTTTAAGTTTTCCGCTTTGTCTGAAAAACAAGTGATTGTATTGTCCTGGTGGATGCCAGACGCAAGGGAAAGACATTTTGACGGGATTATAGCCGACGGTGCGATCCGGTCCGGTAAAACGGTGTCAATGTCTTTTTCTTTTGTCCTTTGGGCGATGCTGAATTTCAGCGGGCAGAATTTCATCATGGCCGGAAAGACAGTAGGATCATTCCGGCGAAATGTTCTCCCGACATTAAAGGCTATTCTGTCCGGGCGGGGCGGGTTTTCGTTTGAGGATCGCCGGAGTGATAATCTTTTGCTTGTGTCCTATCGGGGACACGTTAATAGCTTTTACATTTTCGGCGGCAAGGATGAGCGTTCACAGGATCTTGTACAAGGCATCACGGCAGCGGGGGCGTTCTTCGACGAAGTGGCGCTGATGCCGGAATCATTCGTCAACCAGGCAACGGGCCGATGTTCGGTCGATGGTTCGAAACTGTGGTTTAACTGTAACCCGGAGGGGCCGATGCATTGGTTTAAACGTGAATGGATTGATAAACGGGATGAGAAAAACCTTTTATTCCTTCACTTCACGATGGATGATAACCTTTCCCTTTCGGATGCCATCAAGGCGCGTTACAAGTCCATGTATTCCGGGGTGTTCTATTCCAGGTACATCAAAGGATTATGGGCCGTTGCGGAAGGCTTGATATATCCCATGTTCGGCGAATCGAATATGTATGATGACGCATCCCGCCCGATTGCCCTTGATGCGACGGCGGTTAGATATATCGCTGTTGACTATGGCACAACAAACCCATGTGTATTCTTAGATATCCGGGATGACGGACAAGATATCTGGGTTGATGGTGAATGGAGATGGGACAGCAAGAGCGAACAGGCCCAGCGTTTGCCGGTGCCGAACAAGACCGACAGCGAATACGCGGATGCAATGCGGGAATTCATGACGGAAGACCCACAAAAGCAATGCATGATTGTTGTGGATCCGTCCGCAAAGTCTTTCATAACAGAGCTGCGGAACCGTGGCTTTTATGTCAAAGAGGGTGATAACGATGTGCTGGACGGCATCCGGCTGGTAGCATCGCTGTTTACCCGGCATCGCTTGCACGTTCATCGGCGATGCGAAGGACTGATAAAAGAGTTACATTCTTATGTTTGGGATGAAAAGGCGGGCGAACGCGGCGAAGAAAAGCCGGTAAAGATGTTAGACCACGGACCCGATGGATTACGCTACGGTATTTTTACTACCCTCCCCGATTGGCGAAAAAGTCTTTGATTTAAGCCATTTTAACGCGATGCGATACTTAACTAAAACGATCATCTGCCGGATTGGAGGAAAACGCATATGAGCAGACGAAGAAGGCGGCGCGGCACCGCCAATAGAAATACAATGCCGGTCAATGATGCGTTCAGCAATCCGGCGGCGCGTATTGGCTTTGGCACGATGGACCTAATCAACGGGACGGCTTACCCGATGACAAGGCTTTCACAGGACTATCAGAAACTAACAAGCCTTTATCGTGATAACTGGATCATTCAGAATATCATTCAGCTTGTGCCGGATGATGTGACCCGCAAATGGTACACCGTAAAAACCGCCATCGCCCCGGAATACATCGACAGATTCACACGGGCAGAGCGTCAGAGCGGATTGCGTAAGTCCATCAAAGAGGGTATGTATTGGGGGCGGCTTTACGGCGGCGCTGCCGGAATCATCATGATTAAAGGTGATGATGATTTATCGGAACCGCTGGATATAAACCGCATCATGCCGGACAGTTTCGAAAAGCTGTTGATTCTTGACAGATGGACAGGCATTTATCCGGGCGCATCCCTTGTAACAGACCCCGGCGATCCCGATTACGGCTTGCCGGAATACTATACCATCATGGACAAGGAACGCGGCGCAACGGTGGCAAATGTCCATCATTCCCGCGTCATTCGTTTTGTGGGTCGCGAATTGCCGTGGCTGGAAAAGGTTGTTGAGCAATACTGGGGCGAATCTGAGGTTGAATCAATATATCAGGATTTAATCAGACATGATAACGTAGCGGCGAACATGGCGGCGCTGACCTTCCGGGCAAATGTGAACTACATGGAGTCCGACGGACTGGATCAGCTACTTGGAACCGGCAACGCGGAAATGCAGCGGCGGTTTTGGAACGTGATGCAAGCACAAAGCATCATGGAATCCAATTTCGGAACGCGCATCATCAACAAGGGCGATGCAATCCACAACACACAGTATACCTTTACCGGCTTAGCTGATGTCTATGAATGCATGATGATGGATGTTGCTGGGGCGGCACGAATCCCGGTTACAAAGTTGTTTGGACGGTCCCCGGCGGGCATGAATTCCACCGGCGAGTCCGATATGCGGAACTATTACGACTATATCGACAGCATCCGCGATACAACGTTCCGGGCAATCATAGAACGACTTCTGCCGGTTCTTGCAATGTCAGCATGGGGAAAGATCCCCGATGACCTTGATATTGACTTTGAGCCGATGCAGACCCCGAACAACATCGAGATTGCGGATATTACCGCGAAGAAGACGGCGGCGATTGTCCAGGCATATCAGGCGGATCTGATTGACCTTGAAACCGCCCGGAAAGAGTTAAACGCCCTTGATGCTGAAACGGGTATGTTTGGCAATCTGTCGGATGACCTTATAACATCCGGGCGCGGCGTAACGTATTCTCAGTCTATGCAGATGCGTGATCCGATGGCCGGAATATTCGCGGAACCTGTCCCGGAAGATGAGCCGGAACCAGTCGCGCCGGGTGGTGATGTTGAATGATAGGCGATAAGCCGCAAAAGATTATTCCGCCTTCGGGCAATGTTGCCGCTGAATTCATGCAGAAACTGTTCTTTCAGACGGAACAGCGAATCATTGCAGAGATTACGCGGAAACGGAATCAGGGCTTTGTAGACTACTCAGAACACGCAACGCTGCGGCGGGTGCAACAGATTCTGCGCGATATGGTTGACGATTCGGAAAAGTATGTTCCGCAGATGATGGCTTATCCGTTTTTGACTGGAAAGGGAACCTTTAAAGGGTATGGTTCCGCAGAGGAGATCATCCAGCGGACGGACGCGGAAACCCGGCGATTAATCGAACAGCTTTCGGACAATCTGCTTGGAGAAATCACGGAAGCCGCCGCAACTGCTTACCAGTCAAGCGCGGATTTAATCACGGCGCAGAACGCGTTAAAAGCCGCTGAAAACGGAAAAACGCTAATAGGCAGACATTCCCCCGACATATGCAGAAAAAACGTTCTGACGGGCGTTCTGACAACCACAGCAACAGGCGCAGGGCCTTTAACATCCGTTGAAGCTGTCGCACGTTCGATTGAAAAGGAAGGCATCCCGGCATTCATTGACCGGGCGGGGCGCAAATGGTCATTACGCGATTATGGCAACATGGCAACCCGTACAACCTTCCGGCAAGCGCAGACGGCGGCAGAGCTGACAAAGGACGATCACGATTTATATGAGGTGCTGCGGCATCCGGCGCCCTGTCGGGTGTGCGCCATCTATTCGGGCCGGGTGTATTCCAAAAGCGGAACGAATCCTAATTATCCTTCGCTGGCGCAAGCGTTCGGGAAGGTTGACGCCGCCGGGCCGGATGTTCTGAGCAATACTTATCTGAACATTCACCCTAACTGCACATGTACTATCACGCGGTACACCGAACAGGGCAAAACCCCGGAACAGGTGCAGCGGATGCGCGACAAGTCCAGCTTTGAAAAGAACCCGCCGAAGGGCGATCCCCGAACAAAGAAAGAGATTGCCGCATACCGACAGAAGGAAAAGAACCGCCGGGAACTTCGGGCGGACATCAAGCAATGGGAAAAGATGCGCGAGGCCCTGGGCGATAAAGTCCCGGCAACGTTCGCAACGTTCCAAAAGCATAAGAAGCTGAATGATGATAAGTATAAATCATGGCTTGCGATGATGAACGGACAGCCGAAACCGCCGAAGACACCGGCAGCGCCGAAAGCGCCCAAAACCCCGGATGCCCCGAAGACGCCGAAAGCGCCGAAGACACCGACAACACCGGCAACCCCAACGGCACCGAAGACACCGCCAGCACCGCCGAAGCCAACCGGCCCGATGTTTGAAGCATTGAATGTAAACAAAATCGAACGGAAAGAAATTACTTGGCACAGCAAGCCGAAACCGACAAATGATATTATTGCTAATTTGGGCGGCGCGGATAAGACACAGGGTTCCTGTTCTTCGCTGGCGTTCGCCTTTATCGGAAACGAAGCCGGGGGCGATGTGCTTGATTTCCGGGGCGGCATTAGTTGCAGTTTCTTTTCACGATTTGGGAACATTAAAAAGGTATTGGATTTTGACGGCGTGAAAGGCGAATTTATCAAACACAGTAATGATTTCGTGGCGGCGCATGAGCTGTTGAAAAAGACTGTTAAAGATAAAGTGTATTATTTCACCACCGGAAGACACGCAGCCGTTATTCGGAACACGGGAACCGGCATCGAATATTTGGAATTACAGAGCGGTTTTAACAATGGATTCCATTCGTTGGATGATGCGATTCTAAAACGCCGTTTCGGTTGCAGAAAATCACATACTGTAATGGGGCAGAAAGTCGAAAGCGGAAGCCTTATCATTGATGCTGACAGCTTAAAAGATAATGCTGATTTCAGAGAGATGTTATGTTATATTAATACTAACAAAGATTCTCAAATGAAAGGGGCTGGCGGCGGTGTTAAGTGATTTCTACAAACAGAATCCGAATGATACTATTTGGTGGCGAGATGACCTTGATCGCGTCGGGGCCTTCCTGTTTTCGTTCGACAAAAAGACAACTTTTAATCTGTTTGAGGATTATCCCTGGAAACTGACAGAGCAACAGCGAATCATTTTTGACCGGGAGAATCCATACTGGAAAAACTTTTTCAAAGACAGGCGATAAAGTGCCGGGGATGTTCCCCGGTGCTTTTTGTTGCCGGAAGGAAAAGACATGATTACATATTACGGCTATACGATTAGCCCCCATCAGTTAGAAACTGGTGAGGGTTTTTTGATTTGTCGGAATGTGCCGATTGCCCGGACTGGTGAACAGGATTACACGGGCGATGAGGTGGGCGCACCCGGCAAAGACATTGTAAAGGTATACCGTCCGCCGGAAGAAGTATTCAGCGCGGCGGCGGTTGCCAGCTTTGAAGGAAAACCGTTCACGAATGATCATCCGCCGGTATTGTTGACGCCGGAAAACGCGACGCAATACACCGTGGGACACGTTCAGAACGTGCGCCGGGGAACCGGCGAATTTGCGGATTATCTGGTGGCTGATATTCATATACACGATGCCGCGACAATCAACGAGATTCAGAACGGCAAGCGGGAAATCAGTTGCGGTTATGAGTGCGAATACACCGATAACGGTGACGGCACACTAACCCAATCCAACATCAGAGGAAACCATGTTGCACTTGTCACGGAAGGCAGGGCCGGGGCAAAAGCGGCGATCATGGACTCAAATAAACAGATGGCGGTCACAACACCGCCGGAAAGGAAAAACAAAATGAGCAAACATAATGCACTTCTTAATCTTTTCGGACTGGCGGCAAACGGTCGGACCGCCGAAGAGATTAACCGGCTTGCTATGGATACGGCGGAAGCGCTTGAAGCTGAAACACCCGCCGCAGATGCAGAGCCGGACAACGAACCGATTGAGCCGGTCGCGGATGAAGACAACGATTATCAGAAGCGCCTATTCGAATCCATCGATGGTTTCGGCGCAAAGCTGGATCGGCTTATCGAACTGATGGCACCGAAGAATGAAGGCGATCCCGAAGTGGCCCCGGAAGACGAAGCGGCCCCGGTTGATCCCATTGAAGCGGCCCTTAAAGAGATTGAGGAAACCGCACACGATGCCATGAATGAAGGCGATCCCGAAACCGCCCCGGCAGAGGATGCCGACGAGAGCGAGGAGGCCGCCGTTGTTCCGGCTGAAGAAATGGACAGCGACGAAGCCGATCCGGCTAAAGGCGCAGAAGAAGAAAAGCCCGCCGATGATTGCGGCGCTATGGATAGCGCAACCGCTAAAGCGCTTCTGATGGCTGTTAGACCTGTCATTGCAGCTATCACCGATGACGCGCAGAGAAAGGCTGTCACGGATGCCGTTGTTGGCTTTGTAAAGAAGCCGAACAGGGCGAATGATGCCGCAAAGATCGCCGAAACAGTCGCAAAGAATGCGGCGGGCAAGCAGAACAAGACTATGAGCATTGATGAGATCCAGGCGCTTTATGATGCCCGGAATCCGCATCTTAACAAGGGAGGTAAATAAATATGGCTAATCAGGTTATTGGTAAATCCATGTTCCACGGCTACGCGGGGTCTTATTCCCGTCAGCCTGACACTATTATTGATTCCCATCCGGCGGGCGGTGCTATCGCTTTCGGTCAGGGTGTTGTATACGGTGATAACGGCGTTGTAACCCTGCCGGGTGAATCCGCAACCGCTGCGCAGTTTGTCGGCGTGGCTTGCCGTGAGGTCAAGAGCGCAACAAGCTATCTTGATCAGAATACCGGCTCTTATGCACAGTTTGACGCGGTGCCGGTCATCAAGCGCGGATGCGTCAACGTCATCTGTCAGGAAGGAACCCCGGCGCTTGACGGTACTGTTTACCTGAGAGTTAAGGCAAACGCCAGCAAGCCGAATGCCGTTGTTGGTGGCTTTGAAGCGGCGGCAGACAGCACTAATACCGTGGCGCTGACTAATGTCAAGTGGAAGGGCGCGGCTGACGCTAACGGCGTTGCAGAAATCCGTATCCTGACCACCCTTCACGCGTAAATTGTACGCTTAACGAAAGAGAGGTTTAATCATGGCTTATAAGAATATGGGAACTTTCGATCTTGGTTCCGTTGGTGCCGGACAGGCAAAGCCGGTTGCAATGGATGCCGCCGGTATCGCATCCGGTCAGGCTTTCCTTGAATCCGAACTTGAAAAGCGGGATATGCTTGTTAGAACCCCGCTGACATCTTACACATACACCCGCGATATTCCGATCCGCGTTGGTGGAGGTTGGGCTGAATATGTCAGCGCAATGAATGTCGGCTATGGTGTTACCGGCGGATCCGGTGATGGCGTGATTCAGGCGGGCGCTGTTGACGGTATCCCGCTGGTTCAGGCTAACTTCGGAAAAGACCTTTGGAAAACCCACCTTGTCAGCGTTGGCACCCGCGTATTTTGGGTCGATATGCAGCGCGGCAACATGACCGGCAGAAACATGGACACCCTTCTGCGCGACGGTCTGCGCCTGACCTATGACAAGCACATGGACGAGAATGTCTATGTTGGTTTCGCCCGTTATGGTTCCACCGGTCTGCTGAACAATGCCGATGTAACTGTGACCCCGGCAGCAAAGACTTTTGCAGCGGCAACCCCGGATGAAATTCTGGAGATGATCAACACCGCAATCCTTGATGCGTGGGAGGCTTCCGGCTATGACCTTGATGCAATCCCGAATCACATCATCATGCCGTATGAGCAGTTTAACTACATTGCCACCACCCGCATCGGTCAGCTTGCGGAGAAGACGATCCTTACGTTCCTTCTTGAGAACAACGTGGCAAAGCAGAACGGCGCGGATCTCTTTATTGGTGCAACCGCATGGGCAAAGGGCGCCGGTGCTAGTAGCGCCGACAGAATGGCGGTTTACTGCAACAAGGAGCGTTTCGTCGCTGTCGATGAGCTGGTGCCGCTTACCCGTGCAATGACAACCCCGAACGCAGAGCGTTTCAGCTACGATACCGCATACGCTGCTAATGTGTCTGAAGTAGAACTGTTCTACAATCAGACCATGATCTATGTAGACGGCATCTAAAGCCATTAAAGGAGGACAATCCAAATGTTTATTATCTCAAAGCGTAACTTCAAGATCCGTCGTGCTGATGGTGAGGTGTTCAGAATTCAGAAGGATTTTGTCGGAACTATTCCGGCAGATGTGGCGGATCATCCGCTGATCCGTTCCGCGATTGCTTGCGGCTGGATTGCAACCCCGGCAACAACGGCAGATGCAGCACTTGAAAAGGCAGACGAAAAAGCCGCCGTAAAAGCCGCTAAAACCGATATTCGCCCGGATGCGGAAAAGGTATCGGCAAAAGCAGAAAAGGCGGTTACAGAGCCAAAGAAACGCGTTAGAAAGTAACATTTAATGGAAGGGGGCGCGGTTATGTGGCCTTTTGATACATGGGGCGAAAACCCAATGCTTCCGCTGTTCGCGGCGGCAAGAAGAACGGCGGCGAACATTCCCGGCCCCGGTGAACAGGGAACTTACACGGCGGAAGACTTCGCGGAAGATTACCCGGAATTCTATACGCTGACGGACGGCACATACACGCCGATGATTCCGGCGGCTATGCTTGAACGGTTCATTGAATCAGCAAATGCCGCCGTTATCCCGGCCCGGTGGGGCAGTGATTGGCGTTTAGCTGTCGGACTGTATACGGCGCATCTGGTGGCGCTTAGAATGCAGACCTATGCGGACGGAAGCACGCCCGGCGCGGCGGCGTCGAATTCGGCAAATGTCGGCACTGTCAAAAGCGCGTCAATGGGTGATACATCCATTAGCTATGACAATGCCGCGACGAATGCCGGAACGGAGAAATGGGGCGCCTGGAATCTTACAAAGTACGGGTCACAGCTTGCGACAATGGCGCGGATGCTGGGAATAGCCGGGACTTATGTGATATAAGGGGGCGCGGTTATGGTTTTTTCAAATTGGTATACTGATTTGATGGACATTTACCGCGTCACCGAAACAGGCGGCGCACTGTCCCGACAGGCTTTGACACTGCTTTATAGCGCTGTCCCCTGTCGGGTTTATTCAAGCCAACAAAACAACCTTGCTATCAACCCGACGGCGGCAACATCCAACAAAAACGATAAATTGGCGTGTGATGTCTTTGTGGATGTCCGCGAGGGTGACACACTGATGATCACCCGTGGCGGGGCGCTGAACAGAGGGCGCGAAGCTGTCCGGTATATTGCCAGTCAGCCGCAAGCATTTTTTGACCCCGTCGGCGGTGCGATGACAGGGCTTGAACACTTAGAGGTCGGGTTGAGAGAAGACAATATCAACACGGCATCAACCGAATAGGGGGTGTTTGAATGTCCAGCTTTGGCGCACAATGCCGGAAGCGATTAGAAGAATTGCGTAAGGCACAACAGGACATCCCCCGAATCATTGATGAGGTGGCGGAGGTTGCCACCATCGAAGCGGTTAGGAAGGCAAGGGATAACACCCCGCCGAACGGAAATGCACCGCTTGCCGGAACCAATATGCGAACCGGGGCCATGGCGGCATCGTGGGAACGGGACAGCGTAACAAAACCAACGCACGGCAGAACGATTCTCATCAACTCACAGAACTATGCATCGTATGTTAACGATGGGCATCGGGTCGATCAACATTATGTTCCCGGCTTATACCCTAATGGGGGCTTGTTGGAACGTGTTGATCCTAACGTTGGCGGTATTATTGTTGGTACCAAAACAGCGCGTGTTCCCGGCTTGTTTATGAAGGAAAAGGCAATCGGAAAGTACAAAGACACGGTACGAAACATGCTGCAACAGAAAGTGCGGGAGGTGCTTAAATGACTTATACGATTGAGAATTTAATACAAAGCATCGCCGCGCAGCTTAAAACGGTTTACCCGGATTTGCCGGTGTACGACAGTTACACATTGCAAGGGTGCAAATACCCTTGTTTTTTTGTGTTCTTGATGCCGTCAAATATCAGCGATCAGATTGACGGCGTAGACAAGCGGGAAATCTATTTTGATGTGGTATTTGTCCAGGAGCGCAACGCGCCGAACGCTTATGGTACTCTTTATAACATTGCCGATTCGCTTGATGAGCTGTTGGATGTGGTAAATTATACCGCTAATGGCGAATCCGTGCCGCTTCACACACACGAACGGAATTACAGTATCGATGATCAAGAATTGCATTACAAAATCAAGATTATAGCAAGGGTATCGCGGCCATATACCCCGAACCCGATGCAGACGGAGGAAACCGATGTCGGAATCAAAGAAGGTTAAAAAGACGGCCCCGGAAACGGCAGAACCGAAATACACACGGGAACGCCTTTTAAAATGCAAGGCCCTTGCTAAATATCAGAGGGACTTTGTAAACGTAGCTTTAAAGGAACGGGAATACACTATCCCGGAAGCAATAAAGGCGGTTGAATCCGCCCTGAGAGAAAGGAGTCATTAAACATGGCAGGCGGAATATGGCAAGCACAGAATAAGACAATCCCCGGCGTATACATCAATGTCAAATCTCAGCCTTCGGTAACTGCGAATGTTGGCGATAAGGGCGTTGTAGCAATCGCAAAAGCGCTTTCATGGGGGCCGGTTGGTGAGGTAATGGAAATCACCCCCGGACAGGATGTAACCCCGTTTATCGGATATGACATCAGCACCGAACAGGCGCAGTTTCTGCGCGAGATGATGAAAGGTTCCGATGTTACCAGCGGACCGATGAAGATTCTTCTGTGGCGTTCTGCCGGAACTGGTGGCGCTGCGGCATCCGTAACTATTGAAAACCTGATTGCAACCGCGAGATATGTCGGTGTCAAAGGTAACGATATTGCCGTATCCGTAACGGCAGACCCCGATAACGATGGCGTTTATGATGTTGTAACAATCGTTGACGGCGTGACCGTTGATGCGCAGTCCGTAAGCAATATTGCGAATCTTTCGGCTAATGCATGGGTAACGTTTGGCGGAACAGGTGCGATCACCCCGTCGGCGGCTGTTGCGCTTTCCGGCGGCGTGGATCCGACAGTATCCGCCGCCGATGATGCGGCATTTATGACGGCTATTGAAGCGTATGATTGGGATATCATCGCTTATGATGGCGATTCCGCAACCGTTAAAGAAGCCTATATTGCATTTGTTAAGCGGCTGAATGAGGCCGTAGGCCGCAAGTGTCAGATGGTGGCGGCAAACCTTACCGCCGCAAATACAAAATATGCAATCAGCGTTCAGAACGGTGTAAAACTGGCTGACGGTTCCGAACTTACCGCGCAGAATGCGGTTTGGTGGGTTGCCGGTGCAGAAGCTGGCGCAATGTATTATCAGTCCCTTACTTATGCGCAGTATCCGGGCGCGATTTCCGCTAATCCGAAGCTGACGGATGATGAGGCGGCATCCGCTGTCGCTGCCGGACAGATTGCATTCATCGATACTTTTGGAGTTGTTAAGGTTTGTTCGGATATCAACACAAAGACAACCGTTACCCCGACAGAGGGCGCGGAATTCAAGAAAAACCGCGTGATGCGTGTTGTTATGCAGCTTTGCAATGATATCTATGAGCATTTCAGCAATTACTTTATCGGCAAGGTGGACAACAACGATCCGGGTCGAAACCTTCTTAGAGGTTGGATCGTTGGCTATTGCAATGAAATGATGGCCAACAACGGCATTCAGAATTTCACCGCTGATGATGTTACCGTTCTGCCGGGTGCAGAGATTGATGCGGTGCTGATCAATATCAACATTCAGCCGGTGGACGCAGTAGAAAAAATATTCATAAATGTGACGGTTACTGCGAATGGCGCAACGATTGCAGTTGCTTAACGGAAGGGAGGTTAAATTATGAGCTTTTTACTTGAACGCGATGCCCTTAACGGCAAATCCGGTAAAGCCTTCCTGACGCTTGAAGGCAAGAATTACGAAATGTTCGGTTTAAAGAAATTCCAGTCTGATGCCGAATTCCAGGAATCCGATTTCAAGGTTGTCGGAACAACCCTTGTTCAGAAGAAGACAACGGGCGTTAGCCTGACCGGATCCGCCACGATTTATTACGGCACCCCGGTATTTCTGTCGATGCTTCAGGAATATCTTAAAACTGGAAAGCTGCCGTATTTCACTTTTCAGATTACCAACGATGATCCGTCCGCTTCTGTTGGAACTCAGACAGTTGTTCTTTATAACGTGAAGCTGTCAAAAGTCCCGGTTGCAATGCTTGATGCGGATGCAGAATGGTTAGAGGAAGAAATCAGCTTTAGCTATACCAATGTTGAAGTGCTGAATGCTTTCCATGACCCTTCAACGCTGGGTAACTAATCTAATCAATATCAATGTTCCGGTGGGCGAATAACCCGCCGGAATTCTTTTTTTCGGAGGACAATCTAAATGGCTACTTTATACGCATTTTTACACCCGGAGCCAATCGAAAAGACAAAGGATGTTATCATTTCAAACCGTTTCAAAGATGAGGACGGAAAAATTGTTCCGTTTACCATCAAGAACATTACACAGGAAGAAAACACCGCATTAAACAAGAAATGCAAACGCATCGAAACCGTTAAGGGAATGCGGATGGAATCCTTTGATTCGGTTAAGTATACGAATATGCTTGTTGTGGCGTGTACGGTCAAGCCGGATTTCCGGGAGGCTGATATCTGTGACGCTTATCACACTATGGATCCGCTTGATGTTCCGTCCCGGATGCTGACAGCGGGCGAATTCACAAAGTTAACACAGGAGATCATGGATCTTAATGATTTCGATGATGTGGAATCCCTGGAGGATGAAGCAAAAAACTAATAAACAGCGGACACATGGAAACGGAACTAGCTTTTTATATGTTCGCTAATTTTGGGACTTTGCCGGAAACCGTCGCGGCGATGTCGGACCGGGAAAAACTTGTTTGCTGGGAGATGGCAAAACGTGAGATGAAAGGAAGGCGGCACAAGTAAATGGCGGGAATCAGAGAACCTTTTGAAATCGTCGATAAAGCCACGGGGCCGCTGACGGCGATCACAAACAAATTCGGGCAGACGGAACGCGCTATGGGCCGGATCAATAACGAAATGGATCGCTTTTCGCGGTTGGGTTCCGTTGTTACCCGGCTAATGGGTGCAATTGGCAGTGCGGCCCTTGTGCGCGGTGCTATTGCCCTGTCGGATGAGCTGTCGTTGACGGAAACCCGATTAAGAAATGTTAATGACGGTTTGCAGACAACGGCAGAACTTCAAGGCATGATTTACAACGCGGCGCAGCGTTCGCGGGGTTCTTATCAGGATATGGCGCAGATGGTAGCAAGCCTTAAAGCGCAGACAGGCGATACTTTCAGCAGCGTTAGAGAAGCCGCCGGATTTGCCGAATTGCTGACAAAGCAGTTCAAGATTGCCGGAACGGATGCAACCGGCATATCATCCACCATGTACAACTTGACGCAGGCCCTTTCAACCGGTGTTTTGCGCGGTAATGATTTAAACATTGTCATGTCGAACGCACCGCAGATTGCGCAGAGAATCGCGGATTATATGGGCGTGTCGGTGGGCGAAATAAAGAAGATGGGCGCCGAAGGAAAGATCACGGCGGACATCGTGAAAAACGCCATGTTGAGCGCGGCGGATGATATCAACGAACAGTTCGAATCGATGCCGATGACCTTCGGGGATGCCGTGCAGAAGTGCAAGAATATGGGCGTTCGTGCCTTCCAGCCGTTAGGCCGGATGATTGCAAACGCTATCAATTCACCGCAGTTTAACGCCGCTATGAACGTTATTGCTAACGGAATCATGAATCTTGCGGTGGTTGGCACGATTGCATTTACGACTATCGGAAATCTTGCGAAATTTGCCGCTGACAACATGGGCAAGATCGCGCCGGTATTAACTGCCCTTGTTGCGGCGTTCACTATTTACAATGCCCTGTTGGCTATATCAACAGGCTTGCAAGCTGCGCATGATGCCGTTATGGGCGTTGCGGCTGTTGTCCAGGGCATTTATTCAGCGGCAGTCACGGCGGCGGCTGGCGGGCAGTCTGCATTTAATGCGGCGCTGGCGGCTTGTCCGATAACGTGGCTTGTTGCGGCTATAGCGGCGGCTATCGTGGCTGTTATCGCCCTGATTCTGTGGTTGCATGAGCTGGCCGCAACCGGGCATACAGTATTCGGTGATATCGCCGGTGTTGCCCTTGGATGCTTCGCGGTTATTCTGAACGCCCTTGCAATCGTCGCAAATACGGTTATATCAGCCGTTGAATTCATTATTAACGCTTACAATGAGGGCGTTTATCAGATTCAGATGGCTTTTTATAACCTTGCTGTCGGGGCTGTGAACGCCTTTAACAGCATGATTGATGCGGCAGACGGCGCGGCAACGGCTATTGCAAATGCATTCATCAGCGGTGCAAACGCGGCTATCGGCGGCATTAACAAGTTGATTGAAGCTATGAACGCGATCCCCGGCGTCAGCATTGGAACTGTTGGCGAAATCGGACAGGTGGGATCCGTTATTTCCGCCCGTCTTTCTGTCGGTAATATTGCGATGCCTTCAAAACCCGGAAAAGCGGCGCTTCCGAGATTTGAAACAACATCGATGGGCGATGCGTTCAATAAAGGCTTTGAAAAGGGTTCGTCATGGGGTGATTCTGCGCAGAACGGCATCACCGACAAATTCAGCGACATCAAAAACGGATTAGGCGATCTAATGGGCGGCGGTTCCATCGCTGACTTGATCGGCAGTAATGACGCTTTAGCGGATGCTATGGGCGGCGGTGCCGGTGGCGGCGGTGGCGGCGGCAAAGGAAACGTTGGATCCGTCGATAAGGTAAAGAAAGTTGAAGATTGCAAGCTGTCCGATGAGGATTTGAAGATTTATCGGGATCTTGCCGAACAGCGATACATGAACAACATTGAATTGCAGACGCTGGCGCCGAATATTACTGTGTCAATCCCGGAAGGACAGGCGCAGAATCTAACGGCCCAGGATGTCGCGGATCATATTAAATTGATGCTGATTGAACAGGCGGCGGCGCATACCGCCGTTTCACACGGTTAAAGATTGGAGGGGATCGGGGTGCGTGTAAATCCCGAAACAAAGATTTTTCTCAAAGTGAAGCGGAAGAAATACCGCATCCCGGTTAATCCTTCCGAAATTTCGGTATCATATAGCACGGTGGATAAAACCGAACAGGTGGCGGGCGTCGGTGAAATTCTGATTCCGCAAAAGCCGGGATTGATGACGGCAACATGGAACAGCTTTTTCCCATCACACAGCGGGGATCCGTATGTTGTGGGGTCGGCTAATCCACAAAAGATTGCAAAAGCGTTTGAAAAGGCATGGAAAAAGCGGCAGTCATGCCGGTTAGTGATTACCCGTTCTAATGGATTTGACACGAATTTAAAGTGCCGGATATCAGACTTTAAATACACCGATAAGGGCGGCGAACCCGGCGATCTGTACTATGAAATCACGCTAAAGGAATACCGTTCGTATGGTGCATCTCAGATGCAAGTAGTCAGTCAGACCGCAACCGGCCCCGCGTCAGATTTGGCGCTTATGCAACAGTTGGCATCCGGTCCAGCAGCCGAAAGCGGCGGGCCGGGTTCAAGTAATCCGGGAGAAACAGCATCCAATAATGTTGTGTACGCGACAGCGGAACCGCAGCGCCCCGTAGATAACCCCGTGGCGGTTGTTGGTGCAAACGTGGTTGTAAACGGTGATTATTACTATTCATCGCAAGGGGCATCCCCGCATTACACCGCCAGCGGATTACAGACTACCATTACGCGCATCGTTCCGGGCGCTGACAAGCCGTATCATGTGGGCGGTTATGGTTGGGTTGGAGCTGATGCAATTCAGCTAGTATAGGAGGGCGCGGAATGGCTATCAGATTAACGGGCGTCACTTATGACAAACGAATGATAGATTATACTGACGCGCTGAAAAAAGCCGAAATCAGTACAAACCGCATGGATTCCCCCGGAAAGATGACATTCGAAGGCGTTGAGGATTCCGGGATCGCATTGCCGGAAGGGTCAGCGGTAACATTCACGGATGACGGCGTGGTTGTTTTTAAAGGCTTTGTTTTCACGGCAAAGCGTGACAGGTACGGCAATGTCAGTTATACGGCGTATGATCAGCTTCGGTATTTGAAGTCGAAACAATCATACACTTTCGAAAATCAGTCATTAGAGCAAATCATAACACAGATTGCGACGGATTTTAAATTGACGGTTGGAACCCTGGAACCGACCGGATACATTTTCCCGTCGCTGATAAAAGAAAATGAAACGTGTCTTGATATCATCTTTGATGCGCTTTCAAAGACCATTTATCAGACCGGCAAGATTTGGATCTTCTATGATGATGCCGGAGCGTTAAGCTTAAGAGAAGCAAAGAATTTGCAGATAACCACGGTCATCGGTGACGGTTCCATGATGACGGATTACGAATATAAACGGGATATTGACAGCAACACATATAACCGGGTAAAGCTGGCGCGTCCCAATAAAGACACCGGCAAAACTGATATCTATGTGCATGAAGACACCGAAACAATCAGCAAGTGGGGCCTGTTGCAGTATTACGATAAAGTTGATGACGAACTGAACCAAGCGCAGATCGATTTGCTTTGTCAGAATTATCTTAAGTATTACAACAGAGTTACCCAATCATTGACCCTTGAAGCGATGGGGATAACCGGCATCCGGGCCGGGATGATTCTTCCGGTGCTGATAAATGATGTTGAAACGTTAAGTTATAACCGTGTTCTTTTGGCTGAAAAGGTGACACATACCTATGAAGGCAGCGCATACCACAAGATGAAAATTGATGTAAAGAACTTCGAACAGTTAGGAGGGGCAAGCCTTGTCTGATTTGATTGAGGTTATACAGAAGATCGCACAGGATGCGCAAGACGGCACGAAACCGACGGATCTAGTTTTTGGCACCGTTGCCGCCGGCGGCACGGTAATTCTTGAAAATACAATGCTTCCCATTCCGGCATCCGCATTGATTCTAACTGATAATGTGGTTCCGCGTTCGGTTAAATCATCGGACGGCGCAACCGTTCAGCTGTCAAGGGGGCTTGCACCGGGAGAACGGGTTGTTATGCTTCGGTGCGCATCGGGCCAGCGGTTTATAGTCCTGTCACGGGCGCATTAAGGAGGGCTTATCATGGCAAACACACTGCCGGATATTATCGGCTTTGATACGGATATCGTTTTAACATCGCGGCCTTCCAAAACGTGGATAATTGATAGAAGTGCAATGCAAGTCGGGTATATGGATGAAGGTTTGGAGGCCGTCCGGCAAGCTGTCGAAATTGCGTTAAACGTGGATCGCTTTAGATGGCAAATTTACAACACGAATTTCGGAAACGAACTAAAGGATCTAATCGGTGATGACGCGGATTACATTCAGTCAGAGTTTCCGCGCATGGTTGATGATGCCTTGTCTGTCGATGATAGAGTGATTGACACGACAGATTATATATTTACTGTTAACGGCGATTCGATGGCTATTTCTTTTACT
>Ga0326512_10001373_pt1 | contig 19018 bp, 9 predicted proteins | sample 1_2617_0518_D_FD_203652 | JGI IMG/M metagenome (GOLD analysis project Ga0326512, IMG submission 203652) | Bovine rumen microbial communities from UC Davis, California, United States - 1_2617_0518 | ecosystem: Host-associated > Mammals > Digestive system > Stomach > Rumen | place: USA: California... | reverse complement strand
CTCCGCCTAACAAAAGATGATCTGTACAAAGCTCAGGGTCGATTGAGAGAATACAAAGACTTCAAACAGCCCATAGAGAGCCGCATCCGAAATAATGAAGAGTGGTGGCGCTTAAGGCACTGGGCTATCACGGCATCCGAAGAAGATCGGAAAAACAAACACATGGCAGAGCCTGTATCAGCATGGCTCCATAACTCAATCAACAATAAACACGCCGACATCATGGACAACTACCCTGAGCCCATGGTACTGCCAAGAGAAGAATCGGATGACAGTGCGGCGAAGACTCTCACATCCATCCTTCCTGTGGTACTTGAATACAACAAATACGAACAAGTTTACTCAGATGCCGCATGGTACAAGTTAAAGCAGGGCTGTGCCGTAAAGATCGTTGCGTGGAATCCCACAAAAAACAACGGGCTTGGCGATATCGATATAAAAAGAATCGATCTCCTAAACCTCTTCTGGGAACCGGGGATATCTGACATCCAGGAATCAAGAGATCTTTTTCACATCCAGCTTGTCAATAACGACGTTTTGAAAGAAAACTATCCGGAGGCGTGGGAAGAGGAAAACAACCTCGGCAACAAAGAATTTGACCTAACAAAGTATGTTGCCCTTGACGGGATGGACACCACGGACAAGACCGCAGTTATTGATTGGTATTACAAAAAATTCAACGGCACAAAGGAAGTGTTACACTATTGTAAGTTTGTGGGCTCGACAATACTGTATGCTTCCGAAAACGATGAAAACTACGCCGAAAGAGGTTTTTACGATCACGGCAAGTACCCGTTCGTCTTTGACAGACTCTTTGTTGAGGAGGGATCACCGGCGGGCTTTGGATACATAGACATCATGAAAGACGCTCAGATGTACATCGACAAGATGCAGCAGGTGATCTTAGAGACTTCCGTCAAAGCGGGAAAACAGAGATATTTCGTTCGAGATGGTTCGGTAAATGAGGAAGAGTTTAACAACTGGGCAAAGGAGATCATCCATGTAGCGGGGAATATCGAAAATGCAGTCCTTCCTTTTCAGCAGATACAGGTATCGGGAGCCGTGCAAAACATTTTGTCGTTTAAAATCGATGAGCTGAAAGAAACATCAGGAAACCGCGATTTCTCACAAGGCTCTACTCAGTCAGGCGTTACAGCCGCGACGGCTATTGCTGCGCTTCAAGAGGCAGGATCAAAATTATCGAGAGACATGATCCGCGGAACGTACAGAGCGTTTCAGGATGAGTGCGAACTTGTCATAGAGCTGATCCGTCAGTTTTACGACGAGCCCCGTAAATTTAGGATTTTGGGAAACAAAGGCGAACAGGAATTTACTGAGTTTTCGAATCAGGCTATCCGTCCCAAAGATCAGGGCACGGAATTTGACGTAGAGCTCGGCGAAAGAATGCCGATATTTGATGTCACGGTATCAGCGGCGAAAAAATCGACCTATTCCAGAATGTCACAAAACGAATTAGCCTTACAGTTTTACGACAAAGGATTCTTTGCTCCGGGGAATGCGGATGCTTCACTTGCATGTATAGACATGATGGAGTTTGAAGGCAAAGATAAGATTATCCAAAAGATAGAGAACAACGGAACTCTTTTTGATCAGCTTCAACAGCTGCAGATGCAGATGGCGCAGCTGCAAGCCATGATGGGTATAAATCCGCAGATGGCAGGCGTCAACCCCGGAGATATGACGAACAGACGAGGATCGTCTGATATGAGCTCTGACAATTTGGGCGGCGCACGACCAAGATCTGAAAGACTTGAAGGTGCTAAGGAACAAGCGAAGGGGATGGCGCAGGTATGATAGATATAAATATAAAATCAAGCAACAACCTATACGACATCACTTTATCAGGTCATGCAAATTATGCACCCGCCGGTAAAGATATCGTATGTGCTGCCGTATCGGTGCTTATAGAGACGCTTATAGCCGAGACTGACGGCAAGCCTTTTATATCTCATTTTACCCACGAGACAAAGCCTGACAAAACGAGGATATGTTTTGAGTATAACCCGTTTATCACAGAGACGGCAGCGGTTATACACTGCATAGAAACAGGCTTAAAAGGGGTGGCGCAGGCATATCCGGACAACGTAAAGATCGCTAAAAAAGTTTTTGGCAATTAGGGGATACAAGCAAATTTTTATTTGCTATACTGTATATGACGCCGGGGAAAGACCCGTGTAAACCAAAAAGGTGACACCGAGGAGAGACTCGAGACTAAGACGCGCGGGAGAGACCGCTGGAGGCACATATGTACAGATTTAATCTACAGATCTTCGCAGATGGCGGAGAAGGCGCACAGGGCGCAGAAACGATCGCGGCTCCCGAGGGAGTTGAACAGGAGGTAGACGCAGCAGCAGACCATCAGGCGAAATGGAAAGACCTCATCAATGGGGAGTTCAAGGATGAATTTAAGAAATCCTTTGATGACCAGCTTGACAGACGCTTCAAAAAACAACAGGAGTTAGAGGAGAAACTCGAGAGACAGTCTAAGTTATCGGCGTATCTTTCTCAGAGATATGGGATTGAGGACGAAAACCCCGACAAAATACTCGAAGCCCTCCAAAACGACGACGCACTTTTTGAAGAGGAAGCAGCTAAAAGAGGCTTGACCACTGAACAGCTCAAAGAGGTAAAGCGTCTCGAATACGAGAACGCCATGTACCAAAGAGAGCAGGAACGCGCCGAGGCAGACGCAGCCGCACAGGAGATATACGCCGACTGGGTACGTCAGGCAGACGACTTAAAGGAAATATATCCTGACTTCTCCTTGGAGACAGAGCTTAATGACGATAGCTTTGTTCAGATGTTGCAAAACGGCATATCTCTAAAGCACGCCTTTGAGGTCATGCACATGGACGAGATCATGACCGGTGTAGCAGCATACACGGCTCAAAACGTCGCGTCCAGAGTTACTGATGGCATCAGAACCAAGGGCATGAGACCAACCGAGAACGGTGTAGGCCGCTCGACACAGCCTGTCAAAGAAGTGATCGATGTAGAAAATCTCTCAAAAGACGATATCAACAAATTGATAGAACGGGCTAGACGAGGCGAGAGAATCGTTTTATAGCCCGGATTGGAGGCTATAATGCATAAGTTTAATCTTCAGATGTTCGCAAACGCGAACACTAATGTAACCACAGCTCAGGGAATGTCTCACGAGATGAGGACATTCTACGAGAAGCAGCTCATCAAAACCGCGGAGCCTGACTTGATCTTCGATCAGTTCGGACAGAAGGCACCGATCCCCAAAAACGGCGGCAAGGAGATACAGTTCAGGAAGTACAATGCGCTTCCCAAGCAGCTCACTCCCCTTACCGAGGGTGTAACCCCGGACGGGCAGACAATGACTGTATCGGAGGTTAAAGCAACAGTAGCTCAGTACGGTGGCTACGTAACGCTTTCCGATATCCTCGAGCTGACAGCCATCGACAACAATGTTGTCCAGGCTACATCGATCATGGGATCACAGGCAGGACGCACACTCGACACTGTAACAAGGGACGTTGTGTGCGCGGGTACCAACGTTTTCTACGCTCCGAGGGTATCGGGCGGTGTCACGACAGAGGTCAAGACACGCGGAACCTTGGATGCTACATCGGGGCTTGATGTAGATTCCGTCATGAGAGCAGTCGCTTTCCTTCGCGCCCAGAATGCGCCGAAGATCGACGGCTCGTATATCGGCATCGTGCATCCTTATGCTGCATACGACTTAAGGAAGGATCCTGAGTTCGTAGAGTGGAACAAGTACACCACCCCGGAAAAGATGTGGAACGGCGAGATCGGCAAGATCGGTGACGTTCGTTTCATCGAGAACTCCGAGGCAACCGTCTTTAACGATGGAACTGAAACCACACCGACATGTCCGTCATACACTGACGGCGGGCAGACTAAGTATATGTCTGTCTTCTTCACCATGATACTCGGCGCAAACGCTTACGGCGTAACAGAGGTCGAGGGTGGAGGACTCCAGCATATTGTAAAGCCACTCGGTGCAGGCGAGGATCCGCTGAACCAGCGCGCAACAGTAGGCTGGAAGGCTATCAAGGTTGCAGAGCGTCTTGTTGAGGCGTACATGGTACGTATCGAGTCAACAGGCGCATACGCCAAGACAGCCGCCGCTAACTGATCACACTTACTCCTGCGGCGCTCTTGCGTCGTGGGAGTTATCTAAGGAGGTTTAACATGGCAACATCAAAGACTGAAACCAAAACCGCAAATGACCCCGACGAGCTCGTCAAGATCAAGCTGTTCAAGGACAACGAAAAGTACAAAGACGATGTTTTTGTCGCCGTGAACGGAAGATCCTTTGTCATAAAACGCGGTGTAGAGGTAGAGGTACCGCGCTATATTGCAGAGGTGCTCGACCATCAGCAGAAGATGGACAACCGTGTATCCGATGCGGTAGCCGCAGCAATGCAGTGATTTGGGCGGCGGGGTTTCCCGCCGCATACATGAGGTATATTATGACGATTGCAGAAGCTATTGACCGTGCCGATTCTTTGAGACCAAATCAGTATACATTTACCCAAAAGGTAAACTGGCTCTCCGACCTTGATAATCAGGCATATGAAGAAGTGCTACTGATGGCAAAGAAGAATTGGAAACCGAAGGTCATAGAACAGATCATAGACGGGGAGGTTACCCAAAAAGAGGATCCGAGACAGCTTGTCCCGGTGTTTGATTTTAATGGGTACGACGAAACGACACCCGAGACAACGGAACTACTGATTGACGACATTTACGCCGGATGTTACATTGACTGGCTTATTTCCAAAATAGATTACTACAACCGTGAGGCTGCGGCATACAACAATTCGTCCGCAGTATTTAATGCACAGTATCAGTCGTGGTGTAGCTGGTACAGGTCAAAGAACATGCCGATAGGAAGGAGGGTGCAAAGGATATGATCCTTCCCGCTATAAACCCTGTTGACAGTGAAAGAGATTTCCTATCGGCTTTCGGAGGCTACAACGCAAACGAAAGATGTCAGGAAAACGAGGCTTTCAACGAAATGAACATGACATCGGATCTGTACCCGAATATGTCACCAAGAGAGCCAAGAATCATATTTGAAGACAATGTATCAAACTTAAAAGGGCTACATGTCAACAACGGACTTATCGAGATAAAAGATTCCGGTGGGACATCGAACGCTCTTTTTTACGATGGAACATATATTGCTACACTATCAGACCTCGGAGAGAGACAGATGTGCTCGATGGGAGCTTATGTCATTATATGGCCTGATAAGAAAAGATTTAATACCCAAACAAGAGCGCTGGAAGATCTGTGCGCATCGTTTAACTATAGCGGGACCGTCAAGTTCCAGTTATGCAAATTGGACGGCACACGGATAAATCCTACAGTATCATCTACTGCGCCGGCAAACCCTGAGGCAGGTCAGTACTGGCTCGATACATCAACGACTCCAAACGCTCTTAAGGTATGGTCGGAATCACAGGGCATGTGGACGTCTGTTGCAACATCCTATACCAAGATCATAGCCACCGGTATAGGCACAAATTTTGAAAAGATGGATGTCGTGAAGATATCGGGTGTCACAGGAACATATGCAGACACATTTAACACAGATATGGCTATATGGGATAAGACATCTGACTCTATCATTGTCACGGCACTTATCAACAATGTATTCGAGAACACAGGTATAACCGTAAAGCGCGAACCGCCCGACATGGATTTCATCTGTGAACACGGCAACAGACTGTGGGGATGTTCTTCAGAAAAACATGAGATATATGGATCCAAACTGGGGGATCCAACAAACTTTTATTCGTACTTAGGAACAGCTGCAGACTCATATGCCGCGACTGTAGGAACGGAAGGAGATTTCACAGGCTGTGCCGAGCAAGGCGGCTCGGTAGTGTTTTTCAAGGAGCATCACATACATAAGCTGTACGGCTCTTGGCCGTCAAACTATCAGATCAGTGCCACGCCTGAAAGAGGCGTACAAAAAGGATGTCACAAATCCCTCAAACTCATCAATGGACTACTCATATACAAAGCCGTAGATGGCGTATGCTACTATGAAGGATCATATCCAAGGCTTATTTCAGAAGCCTTGGGAAATGTACGCTATGAAAATGCCTCTGCGGGTGTATGGAAAGATAAATATTATATCCGAATGTCCCCGGTAGGTGAAACAAGATCAATCCTTTTTACATATGACACCGACCGTCAGCTCTGGCACAAAGAAGACGAGACTACGGCAACAAGATATGATTACTTTACGGTGTACAACAACAGACTACTACTCTACGACTCCATAAATAACAGAATAGTTGCGGAAGGCAAGGACGCCATGCCTGGCATCATATATCAGACCGAGACCTCTCTTCCGTGGTTTTGGGAATCGGGTATCATTGGATTAGATTCGCCCGTGAGGAAATTCATATCCCAGATACTTATACGCATGGCTATGGAATTATACGCGGAGATATGGGTGGATGTCATGTATGATTCCTCAGGAGAATGGGAAGAAAAAGCGCACATCAAGAATAACTATGAGGTATCAAGAAGAAACACACCCGGATATACTGCACTAAGAAGCGTAGACCTCCCGATCATCCCCAGAAGGTGTGACCACATGAGATTAAGAATCCGCGGTGAAGGTATATCAAAGATCTTTTCGATCTCAAAGACTATAGAACAAGGTGGTATCATATGAGCGTTGTACTTCAGTATACTTATCAAAACTCACAAACCATGGCTGACCTTAACCGACAGCTCTACGATCTGTCAGAGCGGTTAAAGAAAGCCTTTTTGGAGTGTGCCACCACGGAAGCCGCCGACACCATAGAGCTAAAGGTGCAACAAGACAGTGATTCCGTATCAGAGAGACTTGCCAAGATCTCACTCGATGTTAATGAAAACTCGGCAAAGGTCAACCTTTTGGCTACGTATGACACTGCCCGAGCCTCCGTTACCTTATCTGCAGCTCTGGTAAACGGTATCGAACAGTCAAATGTCACACTCTCGGGAGATCATATCATCCTAGATGGAGATGTGACCATCAACAGAGGATTCACTCTATCGGGAGATCACATAGAGGCAGGCACCATCACCGCCGCGCAAATAGCGGCAAACACCATCACGGCGGCAGAAATAGCTTCAGGAGCTATACATTCAGATGAAATATATTCAGGAGCTATAACAACCGACAAAATAGCCGCGGGAGCTATAACAGCCGACAAAATCGACGTCACAGATCTTTACGCACTCGGAGCAACTATAGGTGGTTTTAACATATCATCGAGTTCCATATATAACAATCGCACGGATGGAATTCGCATTAACCCGTATAACATTTATTTCGGAAACAAGTTTATATCCAGTGGCGTGGTTATTGATGACGAGCAGACACTCGAAGCAATCGTCATAGAACCAAGAATAAGCACGGGGAAAATCTTTGCAACCAAACTAAACCTATCGGATCCCCCTGCGGCTACATCTTCAACCGCAAACTTAAGGATATCTGAGGCAGGAAACATCCTTGAGATCAGATCCGGGTCGTCAAAGAGATGGAAAAACAGCATAACTGATAAACTGGATGAGAATATGGATCCGCACAAATTATATGATATGCCGGTAGTTAGTTTTAAATACAACAAGGACTATTTAACAAACGAAGAGGATAAAAGACACGACACGCCACTAATAGGTTTTATAGCCGAGGATGTTGAAAAATACTATCCTCAGGCATGTGACTATGAAGACGGAAAGCCTAGCGGATGGAGCGAGCATTATATCATCCCGCCGATGCTTAAACTTATTCAGGAACAAAACGAACGCATAAAAAGACTGGAGGCACACTATGAGTAAAGTATCAAAGGAAGAATTTATCATAAACCGCCTTGCCGGTGAAATAGCAAGGCTCAAGGTAGAGCTGGCAGAAAAAGAGTTTATGCTGTTGGCTTTGGATGAAAAACTAAAAGATAAGGAGGATGAAGATAATGGCTAAGGCTAAACTGACCGCAAGTATAAATTCCGTCAAACCTAAGAATAAAACCGGTAAGCTGAAAGGATCAGTTACGGGTACCAGTATGACGACCAAGGCTAAGGTTGTTAACTCAAATCCCAAAACAACCACCACAAAGTATAAATCGACATACACGGTGACCAACCCGACGCAGACCGCTCCTTATCAGCAATCTCAGGCGGTAACGGATGCGCAAAACAGATACAATACATATCTCAACACTGAAAACAGACCGACTTATCAGTCACGGTTTGGCGACACCATAAAAGCACTTGCGGACAAGATCACAAACCGCAAGGAGTTTTCTTATGATTTCAATGCGGATCCTCTTTATCAGAACTACAAGGATCAGTATACTCGTCAGGCGCAGCTCGGACAACAGGGAGCCATGGCGCAGGCAGCGGCTCTAAGCGGTGGGTATGGCAATTCATACGCCGCAACGGCAGGTAACCTTGCATATCAGGAGAATATGTCACAGCTCAACAACGTGATCCCTGAGTTATACAATGCCGCAATGCAAAAGTATGAAAATGACATAGCAGGTCAAAGAGCCGACCTTTCCATGTATCAGGGACTTGAAGATACCGATTACGGAAGATTCAGAGATTCTGTAAACGATTGGAACACAGACCGCGATTTCTATGGCAACGAATACTGGAATCAGAGAAACACCGATTACAACCAGTACCGCGACACCGTAGCAGACACCCAGTGGAGAGACGATTTTAGAGCTACACAGTCAGATCGAGCACAGGGTTACAATTCGGGAGAATATTGGAACAAAAAGAACTTCAATTACCAGAAAAAGAGAGACAAGGTATCAGATAAACAGTGGCAAAAGGAATTTGACCTCACAAAAAAAGGTAGAGCCTCCTCGTCGTCCGGAAGATCGGGAGGCGGATACAGCAGATCGTCAGGATCATCCGGAAGCGGCATAACCGCAAATCAAAGAGGAGTGTACAGCTCTATCGCAAAATTCAAGGGCGGTAATTCCGCACAGCAAAAGGTAGCATGGAACTCATTAAACGGCACGCTGAAGGATAAATACGGGCTGTCTGATTCCCAGATAGATTACCTTTATTACAATTATTTAGGCTTTGGATCATCACCAAAGACACAGGCTAATGAAAAAGTAGCAGCTGACGGTGCGCACACTACAAGTGCATCGAAGGCAAAATATCAGACAATCTCTGATATACCCAAGAAGTATCAGGACAAAGTGCTTGACTACACTGATTTTGTCCGCAATATGCCCTCTGATAGTAGCTTAAGGAAGTATAAATCATATCCGGACTATCTTGCCGCAATGGTAAAGAAGCTGTCAAAGAAAAAGAAATAAGGAGTCATTATGGCGCGAATATCAGCTAAAGATTGGAATAAAAAGCAAAAAAAATACGAAGAAAAACTGCTCGAAAGAGATGTAAAAGCAGCCGTGGCTGAGTCGAACGAGAAAAAAGCCAGAGGTCACATAGCCGGAGATATGGAGAGGGCGGATACAAACCGCACTCTCTTTCGTATATCCCAGACCGCAAACAATATAAGATCGTCATCATCCAAGAACTCAGCCGCCTACAAGAACGCTACGAGGCTTTTAAAAAGAGCGGTAAACTCCGAAAACAGCTATCGCAGATCCATGGCTGAAAACATGGCAAGGCGCGAAGCCACAAGACCGGCAAACGGGAACGTAAGCTCAATAAACCCCATGAGCCGCGACTCCTATTACAACAGGCTCACAAATCTTGGCGCTAATCGCCAAACCTACCAGTATGAGCAGGCTAAAAAAGCAAGAGAAGACTATCTTGCCAAGTACGGTGACGTTGACAATATGTCCTCTGACGAGCTAAAAAAGCGCATAAAGAACCTTGAAGACAGAAAATCAAGGAATCAGGCTATACGCTCGATGGATGGTACAAGTGCGCAGTCCACAAATACAGGAATAAACCCCACTCTCCCATCGGGTCTTACAAACGAACAAAAGCGCCCCTTACAGCAGCCGAACAGACTCACGTCCGGACAAAGACAAAGGCTTGATGCCGACGATGCAAGAGCAGATGATTTTTTGGAAGTCTACCAAAATGCTCTCCCCGGGGCTATCTTACGAGACGAGGAGAAAAAGCTCACTGCCGAGGATAAAGAAATTCTTAATCAGGCAGCGGAACTCTATCGTCGTGAAAACAAATACGGCGCCGGAATGAGGCTTGAACAAAATAAGGAACACTCCACGATCGACCCTAAGGTTGAAAAGATAAAATCCAAAGGCGTGGACACCGATTGGCTTATAGATACATATGCTACCAGGAAGGATAATGCAGAACAGGAAGCGAACAACAGAGCATACAGAGACTTTGCGAATGAGGGAATTTTGCAAGGCGCTCTCGCGTCCGCGGCTACTGTCCTTGCGTCTCCCATGACAGCTGTTGAGGGTGCGGCAGCGGGCATAGGTCATTACATTAAATCTCAGAGCTCGGACAAGCCTGTTGCTATGAACCAGTCCGAAAGATGGCTCTCGAACGCAACGGACGAGACGCGTTCGGCGGTAAATGAGAATATAAAGAACATAAATAACCCATTTCTTAAGTTCGGCGCCGATCTTGCGTACAACGGACTTATGGCAGCGGGCGACTCGGCTATGTCGTTAGCTCTGGGCGGAGCTTCCGGAGCAGGCTTAAGCGCCAAAGCAGCCACACGGATCACGCAAGGTCTCATGTCTGTCGGTGCGGCTCAGGCAACGTACAATGATGCGGTGGAAAGAGGGCTTGACGCAAATCACGCCCTTGGCACTGCACTCATGGCGGGCGTCGCAGAGTGGGCTACGGAAAAATACTCGATCGACGGGTTGAAGCATATGGTATCAGTGCGCCCAGAGAAATTGAGAAACGTCGTAACCAACATCGGAAAGCAGATGCTTACGGAAGGCTCGGAGGAAGCCGCTTCTGATGTCCTCAATTTCATGGGCGACAATATCATAAACGGCAAGAAGTCAGAATACAATCAGAACGTGAAAGCTTATATGCAGGCGGGTCTCTCACGCGACGCTGCCAAAAGAGCCGCTATGATGGATTTCTTAGGTCAGACAGCCTATGATGCGGCAGTAGGCGCTTTTTCAGGCGCCCTTATGGGTGGCGGTGCTGAGGTTACAGCCTACAAAACGGTAAAGGAAGACATATCGGGCGCCGGTCAAAACATAAAAAAAGCCGGTGAGCTTAATGCGCTCATGAATTACGGAAAAGCCCTGGATATAAAGGAGGCAAAGGGCAAGGTATCAGAAGACATAGAAGTGGGACGCCTTGCGGATGCGGTTGAAAAGTCCATAAATGAAAAAGTGAAATCTGCTCAAAACGCTGAAGAACTCCAAACGATCTATGAAGAACTGTCAGAAGATGCTCCTGACAGCGTCGGAATACAAATTGATCACGCCGTAAGAGAAAAAGCTGAGGAGTTGTCCAAAGCTGAAAGCGATACAGAAGCACTGAACGCCATATACGAGGCGTCCACGGATTCGTATATAGAACGTAATTCAAGATTTGAAAGCAAGATCGGTACCGAGGAAGAAACTACAGAGAACGAAGAAGCAGAAAGCGACAACGAGGCGGAGGAAATAACGCCTCAGATCACCGGCAACAAAAACGCAGTATTCAAAGCATCGGGTGAGCCTGTGACTATTGACGGATTCGTCCAGACAGGTGTAAAAGATGTAGAAGTAAAGATAGACGGAGAAACCGACACTGTCCCCTTGTCTGATCTTACGTTTGAGTCGCCCTTTGTTGAGAGAATGTATCATACCGCGGCAGAGCTTGATGATGCGGCTGCGGCTTCTGCCATGATATCAAATTACGACGGCAAACAAAACGCCGCAAGATACTTCGAGGACTTCGAAAAAGCATACAACTTCGGTTCTGTAGGACTCGACTACAACACGATGACAAAGAGGTCTCCTTTTATCATTCCTGAGAACGTAGTCCGTCTTGCGTATGATCTTGGTGTAAATGCTTGGGTGCGTGAGAGCGAGAAATCCCAAACTCCTGTCGCAAGGAAAGGTACCGGTAAAGCCATAGACACAAGGGAAGATCTGATCCGTGATGATGGATATTCAGACATTGATAAGGCTCTGGCAAAGCGTCTCGGCATAGATATCAAAGAGGTGGAGGTCGCGACTGACTCGGAGGGCGACGCAAATAGCAGTATAAACGGCTATCTTGACTTATCAAAGGGCGAGATGGTTTTTTCTGATGTCTGCGAGTCAAAGCTCGGCGTAAGGATCCATGAAACAATGGAGTTTATCGAGGCTGTAACACCGAAAGACTACAGACGCATGGTAATGACCCTCATGTACTACATGACCGATGAATCGAACTTAAGTTCGGTTTACGACACAGTCATGAAATACAGAGACGCATATCGCGAGGAAGAAGGCTCGAAAACGTTCGCCGAGGCTATGGACGAGTTTATGAACGATGCCATATCTGGCGTATTTATGTCAGAAGAAGGAGCAAAAGACTTCATAAACTGGCTCAACAAGGATGAAGTGCTTGAAAACAAAGACAAACAGAATGTTCTTCAGACCATAGCAAACGTGATCCAGTCTATCATAAACAAGATAAAGGACACCCTCGATCACTTAACAAAGGCGCAGCAGACTACAGCCAACATGGAGATAGAGACTCAGGAGCACATCAAGCAGATGTTCCTTGACGCCATGGACAAGGCAGGGGAAGCCTACAAAAGCGGGGGAACCGTGAAATCTGACACGAAGATAGCAGCGAGTGCGCAGGCGCATTCGATTAGAACGGATATAGATCTTTCTCGAGACAATATAGAGAAAAACATTAAAATGGTCGCCGACATGGATCCGGTGTTCGAAGTAAAGGACACTGCTTTCAACGAAACCGACAGATCATTTATAGATCAAGTGATGGAGTACTACAACAATAACTACGGAACGGATATATATAGCGAAGAAATAGGTGATGTAGGCTTAACAAGAACAAGTGTAAGGGAAGACTGGAGTCATCAAAGAAGAAGAATGAAGGCGATGACTTTTATGGCTATCCCTGAAACTATTAAGAATGGGAAGATAGTAGATTATAAGCCGAACAGGAAGAATAGAGGCAACGATAGCATAGTTTTAGCCGCACCGATAACTGTTACCGGAACGAGCGAGTATGCCGGTGAATATATTATGGGAGTGGGGATAAACAGGAATATACGAGGGAAGTTTCAACGCCCATACATTCATGAAGTAGCTGCAATGAAAATAGACGAATCATCCTTAAATACGGAGCCGGTCAATAATGACGGGTTATTCCGAGATGATTCGCCTATATATAGTGTATTACAGAATATAGCAAAAGTCAAGAGGGATCTAAAAAATGCAGCCCCCAAAAAGAAGTTTTCTGTAAAAGTCCCGATTGAGGAAACAAAAGATCTGATTGCCGTCCACAACATCACAGAAGAAAAGCTACTTCAGACTTTGGAAGTAGGAGGCTTTGCCATGCCCTCTATCGCTATCACCAAAGATAGTATAAATCATGAGAATTTTGGAGATATATCGGTTGTATTCAGGAAAGAAACCATAGATCCGTCTAACCCTGATAACCGTGTGTATTCAGCGGATGCATATACAGCACGGTTTCCTCAGATAGACTATGAGGCATCCAAAGACGATCTCGACAGGCTTGCTAAAAAACTTGATATAAGCGCTTCCATGATTGAGGCGAATGTGTTTGACGGAGCACAGACACCGAAACAGATAATTGAAAGGATGGAGAGACTACAGCAGGTCAAAGAAGCTTTTATCAGTGACAATAATATTGATGTCACGCCGGCTAAGCGCATCCCTGATCCTACGATTTTAGAAAACAATGATATTGGTGCAAAAGTAGCTGTTTATTTTATAGAGAAGGGTATATCGGTTAGAGATCTTATTAAAAATAAACAGTATCAAAACGACATTATCGCTATTGTCCGCGGTGATCAAAGCGAGGCTACCTTCGGGAGCAAAAGACGAGCTGCCAGAGCTAGTATGCTTGGGGAGAGAATGCAAAAGGCATCAGAAAGCGAGGAAGGCTTCGATAATTTTGAAAGAAGGTTCAAGAAAGACCTTGATATAATCAATAGGGTAGCCGAACCAGAAGATTATGAAGGCGGATATCGTGATGGTATAAATGACGCTGTAAAGAAGCATGAAAAAGAATACGGTTCATACGTTAGAGGACTACTTAATGAAGTATCTATAAAAAGAGGAATCAGAAACCAAAAAGACCCCTTTACCAGTTCGGGCGCGTCCAGATCATTTGACCAGCTGCATTATGAGTATAATCTTAATAACCTTGTAAAAGCAATGAAAGAGCTGGGCGATTCCGGAGCCGAGGGCGGCGCAGGGTTTGGCTTATTCTCAGGTTTGGCGACTGAAAGATTAGGTTCCATCGAAGAGATAAAAAGAGAAAGAGATCGAATAAAAAAGATGCCTGATGAAGAGATCGAGAGTTTAAAAGCCGATCTTTCTGAGAGACTATATGCTATAGGTAGCGAATTAGCTAAGGGTGACGAGTCATACTTTGCTGTCGATCATGAGATAGATGCAATCACGGAAGCACTCAAAAAAGCAAAAACAAAAAATGGATTTATCCGAGCCTTAAAGGAATACAGCCCGAATGCACAAAACATAACGGATGGAATCGTTTCTGATATTTTTGAATTGATAAAAGACGCCCGTTCTATGCCGACGATGTACCTTGAGGCAAAACCGGCACGTGCGGTTGGCTTTGATGAAGTGGCAGGGGTAGCGATTCCGTCCGATGCTTCCGACGATGTAATTGACGGACTCGAAAAGAATAATATCCCGTATGTAACCTATAATAGATATCTGGATAAGAGCAGAATCAACGCCGTAAATAGTTTTGACGGAATCAAGTTCTCTATGAAGGTTGATCCGCTAAAGATGTCCGTAAAGGACGCTACAGAGACATATGACCTCATCAAGGAGAATGAACACCTCAAAGAGGCTGTCAAAACTCTCGAAGAAGAATTTGAAAACACCGATGGTACCATGCCAAATGAGAAAAAGATAAAGACGGCAGCGGGCAGGATCCTTAAGCAGTATAGCTCCACGTATGATAAGGATACTCTCATACAGAACATAACAGCTGTATACAGATACCTCATGTCCGAGGGTGCAGACTACGAAGAAGCCCTTAAGACTATGTCTGATATCGCAAAGGGCGTGTTGGAGAAAACCGAGATAAAGGACACATCAAGAGCTGACGAGTACAAAGACCTTAGGAAACAGCTCCGCTCCGAGGGAATAGCCCTCTCCGAAGCTCAAAGAGACGAGATCAAGTATACATACGGCACCATAACGGCATATCGTAAGGCGTGCGGATACATAAAGATTAAATCTGAAGGTGCAACTACCCTTGATCAGCAGTGGCAGGAATGGTCTGAAGCTTACCCGGAATTATTCTCTCCTGATGTCAAAGAGGGAGATATGCCGATGGTACTTGAAGGTATCATCTCCTCTCTTGCTCCGCAGATCGAGACCCTAAACGGCGAGACCATAGATCAGATGTCTTATGATGTAGCGCTCCAGATATATCACGAACTTGCTAAAGTGCCCGTCCGTGAGACATTTGCTGATAAAAAAGACCGTGAGACCTACGAGACAGTTGTCAGAGTGGCAAACAGCTACGAGAAACTGTTGGAAGCCTACAGACAAGACACGATTGAGCAAAACAAAGCAGAAACCGCGGAAGAGCTCGAAAAGATAGCAGATGAAAAACGCCGCCGTATCGGAAGGCTTATGTCCGAGGTAAACGATTTTAGGGAAGCAAAGAAAAGCGCACGCAATCCTAAAACGCTCGAACAGTACAAAAAGGAGATCGAAAAAAGAGAAAAGCAGATAAAAAGGCTTAAGGAAGCAAACGACATGAAGCTGGCAGAACAGCGTCAAAGATTTACCGCCCAAAGACTGCGCCGCGCTGAGCAATCCAGAATGACGGAAACAAAGGATAGGATCAGAAAGCTTCATCAGAAATTCAGAACCATGATAAACAAGCCGACCGAGACTATGTATGTACCGGCTGAGTTAATGCGCTCTGCCATAGAGGTATGTGAGACGGTCGATCTCGGAGCAAAGCCGGGATCACAGCTGTATAAAGCTTTAGATGATGCAAGACGCGCATTCGAAGACATTAAAAAGGATACCGAGAACTACGGAGTTGATGACTTCAATCCTCAGATACAAGACGACCTCGATAGATTAGCTCTTATCATGCGCGACAAAGGAGACGACTTTACAATATATGACATGACAGCTGCGGAGCTCCAAGAGGTATACGACTGCATGAATGAAGTATACGAGTCAATCCGTCGTTCGGTAAAGCTTATACGAGAGGAAGGTGAAAAAGACGTCCGCCGTGCAGGTCGCAGAGTCATTAAGGAGTTAAATGAATCGAAGGGTGCAAAAGACAAGTGGATATCAAAGAAAGCTGACAAGCTGACTTCATCTTTCCTTAATTCCTACAGAGAGTTTAGAAGACTCTCCGGATACAAAGAAGATGCCGAACTCATGGATGTTTGGAAAGACCTAAATGCCGGACAGCGCAAGATGTATGATATACAGATGGAGGGTGAACAGCTGCTGCAGACTGTTACCGCCAGAGAAGATATGCAAAAGACCCTTGAACTTTTGGACGATAAAAAAGGGCTTGTTAAAGTACCGCTTAGGTATGAGTCCGGAAATGCTGATGTATATATTACAAGAGGAATGCGGTTAGCTCTCATACTCCACGGCAGATCTCAGGCAAACTTTAATCACATGGCACACGGCGGCGTAATGGTGCCCGTGGCTATGGATAAATACAAAAAAGACAAGAAAGAAGCATATGAGCATACGCGCAAAGTAGAGGGCATAACAAAAGCCGCCCTCATGCAGATGGAGTCAGAACTCACCAAAGAGGAAAAAGACCTTTTAAAGATCATGGAGAAATTCTTCCATGACTGGACGGGCGATTATGTCAATCAGACATCCATGGATCTGTACGGGTTCAAAAAGGCAAGAGTACACGAATACTACCCTATCAGCGTCGACAAAGATTTTGTTGCTGCTGATATCGCTTCGCTTAAGTTTGACAAGACCATAGAGGGCGCAGGGTTTTTAAAAGAGCGTATATCGTCAGTCAAGCCTATCGTGCTCGAGTCGGTGATAGACACAGCCGTGAGATCACTCAATGCCGTGTCAATGTTCTCCGGGCTTGCGATCCCGATCAGAAACTTTAACAAAATTATGAATGTCACCACATATAAAGCGGTAGATCCCGACTCAGAGGGAACAGGTAATGTCAGATTTGTTCCTGATACATCGGTAAGAAAGACTCTTAAGGAAGTATGGGGAGAACGCGCCGAGAAATACCTTAACGACCTTATAGCCGATCTGCAGCAGGCAAGAAACAGAGAAACAACATGGTATGACAAATTGCGAAGCAACTACGCGGGAGCTGTCCTGACCGCGAATATGTCAGTTATCATCAAACAGACCTCCGCATATCCCACATGTGCGGGCGTTACAGGATGGGTACCCACGATAAAGGCTATGTTTAGAGGCGGTAAGAATAACTGGCTCCTCTCGAAAGCGGACGTAGAACTCATCAATCAGTACACTCCACTACATTGGTACAGAAACAAAGGAAACGGCACTAGGGAACTTGCGGAGATCCGCGACACCGATTCTTTTGTCAACCGGTTTAAGCCTGTGAGATTTGCCATAGATGCCATACAAAAGGTCGATATGGCTATGGTTGGACGCTTCTGGTATGCAGCTCAATACTCTGTAAATGAATCTCACCCGGAACTTAAGAAGGCATTTGACAAGGATCCTGATAATCAGAAGGCGAAAGACGCATACTACAGCGAAGTAGCAAAAATCTTTGACAGATGTGTCGAAGAGACCCAGTCCACCAATATGACACTTCAAAATGCCGACATCATGAGAAATCCTGCAGACGGAATGAAGATCATCACCATGTTTATGGGACAGGGTCTGCAGAACTTTGGTATAGTCTACGACAGCTTTAATAATATGCGCGCAAAAAAGGAGCAGTTAAAGAATGGCGAGATTGAAAAGGATGTATATAAGCAGGCAAAGAAAGATTTTGCAAACGCTGTAACTTCACAGATGGTGAGCGCTGCTATGTTCTCCGGTCTTGCTATCGTGGCGCGTGCGCTCCTTCACAGAATGAATCCTTATCGTGACGACAAGGAGGAAATCACGGCAGAGTCGATCATAGAAAGATGGTCAGATGATTTCTTAGAGAACATGGCAGGGTCTGTCCCGCTAGGATCATTTATCTATGAAGGTGTAACCGCCTCAATAGATGCCGCGCAGGGAAAAGGTTGGTCAAGAGTGTATGGTCAGGATGATATCGTTCTGGGAGCGATATCAGATCTTGAATCATCCACAACAAACCTCGTAAGGGCAATTACCAAAGGAGAAGGCATACTCGACGCCCTAAATGAAGTTGCCAAAGACGGGTCCAAATTGTGCGGAGTACCTTATGAAAATGTATGGAACCTTTGCGAGGGAACCGTTAAGCACATTCAAGACACAACAAACGGCGAAGGGATACTCTCGTTTAGCTCCGACAAAAAGAATCCCTCGACCACGGTGCTGGCAGGTTATCTTGATAAAGCCATACAAGAAGGAGACAGTGTAGCTCAGGAGAAGTATATCGAGCTTCTGTACGATCTTGGGAAGTCATCCAAGGAGATAAATTCCCTGCTTGCCAAGAAATTAAAGGAGAGAGACGATGTCAAAGAGGCAGCGGCTGCCAAGAAAAAAGGCAACATGGAGGCTTATGAGAAGGGGCTAAAGAAGTTTGAAGATATCGGCTATCCTGAACAGGCGATTATTTCAGCAATAAAAGGATTGAACCGGACATCTGCAGGCAGTGCTGAACCGGTAAAGCCCTCAGATACATCAATAGAATCCCTTAAAGAGGACGT
>Ga0326512_10001372_pt1 | contig 19021 bp, 17 predicted proteins | sample 1_2617_0518_D_FD_203652 | JGI IMG/M metagenome (GOLD analysis project Ga0326512, IMG submission 203652) | Bovine rumen microbial communities from UC Davis, California, United States - 1_2617_0518 | ecosystem: Host-associated > Mammals > Digestive system > Stomach > Rumen | place: USA... | reverse complement strand
GCATAAAAATACCGCAAACCTCGGACAGACAAATCCCTTGTCCAGCCAAAATTTGCGGTAATCCTACTTTTTACATTGTAAATATTCTTTTAATTATTTCTCTGTCCTCTTGACGGGATGCGGTTCACTATGTGATCTGCCGGCTTTATGGTTATATGTCTGTTCTGTTCTATTCTCCTGACCTTCATCATTCCTTATCATTACGGGCGGTAAGATATTCCGAGTATTCGTCAAGAGTCATATTGAGAGTTGTGATTTTATATGCGTTTTCCTTTCCTACATAACGGAAACAGGTGGGATCATATGCAAAGCCGGTTTCTTTTTCACGGCCTTCGGGATAGCGAAGTATAAAACCGTATTTCAGAGAGTTGCGGATAAGCCAGAGATATTCCTTTGTTTCGGAAAAATCCTTTCCGCTGCCTGATGAAAATGTGATCAAAAATCCTGTCTGCCTTTCACTGTGATCTCCGGCAGGGATGGTTTTTTCAGCTTTTTCAATAGCGTTGCTGTTTGTAAGCCCTTCACTTGTCATCAGTCTGCTTACTTCCTGACTGAACATTTCCTGCTGCTGTTCGGCTGAAATATATCCCCCTGAGAGAGTGAGTGAAAGCCCGTCTTTTTTTGCGGCTTCAAGCATTTCTCCGAGATCTTTTTCCGCTGTGCGGTCGATCTGTATTCCGTTTGAATCGACAAGATCAGTCCTGAAATCCGACGGTATGGGATTTTCAGGATTTACAGTCAGTAAAAGTTTGTTTTCAAGAGCAGTATCGTCAGAGGAAGTGACCCGGCTGCGTTCGACGCCCTTCATATCCTCATTGAACAGGCTGCGGAACTGATATAGTCCCGCGATCAGCGCTGCAATTATGATAATTACGATAATGACAGGCATAATGACGATAGCTTTTCTGAGCCCTGCCCCCCTTTCGCTTTCGGGTACAAAGCGGTTTTTACCGGCAGATCCTCCCCGCTTTATGTGCGTTTTCCGCAATTCGTTTTTAGCCTTCATTCTTTCGTATTGACTCACATTCTCACCATCCTGATTATAAAACAGGCACAACGGTATCCCGTCATGCCTGCCGTTTTAATGTCAGCCGCCAAGCTCGATCATTTTATCTATACATTTTCTTGCGCTTGCGATCATTTCAGCGCTCATTTCGATTTCTTCTCCGCCCTGACCCTTTACGCAGTCAAGAACATCCACAAGAGTTGTGGCTTTCATATTCGGACAGATAAGCTCTTTTGACAGCGGATAGAATTTTTTGTCGGGACATTCATACTGTAAATGTGCCGAAATGCTGTTTTCCGTTCCGATAATGAATTCCTTTTTATCCGAGCTTTTTGCATAGTCCATTATTCCCGATGTTGAGCCTATATAGTCCGCTGCTGCGGTGACTTCCGGACGACATTCGGGATGTACCAAAAACTCTGCATCCGGATGAAGAGCCTTTGCAGTTTCAACGTGCTTCTTTGTGACCGCAGCGTGTACCGGACAGCCACCCTGGAGGAAGCGAATATTCTTTTCGGGAACCTGTTTTGCTACATATGCTCCGAGGTTGCAGTCGGGAATGAAAAGAATGTTATTGTTGTCAATTGCTTTTACTATCTTCACTGCGGACGAGGATGTAACACAGACATCGCATACCGTTTTAAGCTCTGCGGTCGTATTGATATATGCTACAACAGTATATCCTTCAAACTGAGGCTTTATTCCTTCGATAAGCTCTTTATCCATCTGCTCCGCCATCGGGCAGCCTGCCTGAGGACAGGATAGTATTACCTTTTTTTCTGGCGACAGCATTTTTACTGTTTCAGCCATAAATCTTACGCCGCACATTATGACTGTCTTATTCGTGACCTTAGCCGCAAGCTTGCTCAGGGCATAGGAATCGCCCGTAAAATCAGCGATCTCTATTATGTCGTGACTCTGATAGCTGTGCGCTAAAATGCAGATATCGTTTTCTTTTTTCAGGCGGATGATTTCATTTTGTACTTCTCTTATGTTCATAACCAGACGCTCCGTATTTTTTATTCAGAGACAGCCGTTCTTATCTGTGGGAATTAGCTGTCTCTGACAAGTTTATTATGAATTTTGTCAAGTGTGCTTGACATATGTAAAGAAATATGCTACAATTTTTATTGTAGTTTATGTTTCCTTTTTGAATACCGATTTCGGTGCGCCGCATATCGGGCATACCCAGTCATCGGGAAGCTCGTCGAAAGGAATAAGACTGTCATTGTATTCATATTTGCAGATAGTGCAGATATATGTATCGGTCTTTTCTTCTTCCTCGGGAACAAAGGTCGGCGCATATTTCGGAGATTTGCCCTTGATAACATTGCGGTAATAATCGTATGTCATAGGTTTGTCCTTGATTTTTTCACTGCCGGCGATGGGCTCGGCAATAAATACTGTATGGGTGACAGTTTCTACCTGATGTACGACCTTGCATAAGAACCAGCAGCAGATGTTCTCCTGAATAACGGGAACACCTTCTCTGAGCATTTTATACTTTACGTTGGCAAGCTTATCGGTATCACGTCCGGATGTGTAGCCCAAAGCTCCTATTGCTGTACCTGAAGTGTTTTCGGAAAGTACGCTCACTGTAAACTCACCGTATTTTTTGATACATTCGTTAGTATAATTGTTGTGATTGATGCTGACTGCGATTGTCATGGGAAGTGATGATATCTGCATAACGGTGTTTACGATGCAGGCATTCGGTGCGCTGTCCCCTCTTACGCCAACGGCAAACATACCGTAGGATAAGGATGTAAGTATTTTGTCGTACATAGTATAGCTCCTTTCGCTGATAAGCTGAATGCATATCCGAAATATATTTAACATTCTGATTATAACATATTTTTTTCTTATTTACAATATTTTTATATACAAAAAATATATTATTTTTACATTGACATGTTTTTTTACGACATTTATATACAATAAATTGTATTATAATAAAGATCGATTTCGCATCTGCAAACGAGCAGAGCAGGCTGGCTGTATGAAGGATCTCTGACCTTTACGCCGTCTGCGGCAGTCTTTTCCTGAAAACGGGGGGATAATAGCTTATCATACTCCTGTCTCCTTTTTGCTTGGGTGAAGAGTTATGTGCCGCAGGCGGATGAAGGCGAGGTTCTTATATCAGATCCAAGACATCTGTTGTTTGCTGATACAGCTGTGATCTATCCCGTTATCAGCAGTATAATGCCGTATAAAGCGGAAGCGGCTGTTCCGTATGCGATAACGGGACCTGCAATGGCAAACATTCCCGTAGCTGTTCCGGGTACATAGCCTTCCGTTTTGAATTCCATGGCGGGTGAGGCTACAGCGTTTGCAAAACCGGTTATAGGCACAAGAGTTCCTGCGCCTGCATATTTTGCGATATTGTCATAAGCTCCCAAAAATGTAAGGAGAGTTCCGAGGAATATCAGTGTTACGCTTGTAAGACAGGCAACGTCTTTTTGTGAAAAGCCTGTTAAGGTATAAAGATCTGTAATGAGCTGACCGATGGTACATATCATACCGCCGCCGAGAAATGCTCCGGCGCAGTCCCGCAGAAGCTTGCTTCCGGGAGTAACGTTGTCGACCATTCTTGCGTATTCACCTTTTGTCAGTTCCATATAATGACCCCGTTTCAATTAGTTTAGATCCTGGATTAAAAAATATCCATAGATCTATTATCGGCGGAAGTTCCGCTGTTTATACTCATTTTGAATCAAACGTTTTTTAACACGGAGGAATGTGTTTTGGAAAAAGAAATATATCTTGATAACAGCGCTACTACAAGGGTCTGTGAAGAGGCGGCTCAAAAGGCGCTTGAGATGATGACGGAGTTTTACGGCAACCCGTCCTCACTCCATTCAAAGGGGCTTGAAGCGGAGCATGAGATACAATATGCACGGAAGGTCATAGCCGGGTCTGTTTCTGCAATGCCGGAGGAGATTTATTTTACATCCGGCGGAACAGAGGGAAACAATACGGCGGTTTTCGGCGCAGTGAATGCGTTGAAGCGGCGGGGAAAGCGTATAGTAACGACAGCTATTGAACATTCGTCTGTGTATGAAGCAATGCAGGAGCTTGAAAAGCAGGGGTATGAGGTGATATATCTTCCTCCCGATGAAAGCGGGTGCGTAAGGGCTGAGGATATTAAAAAGGCTGTCACAAAGGATACGATACTTGTCAGCATAATGGCAGTGAATAATGAGCTTGGTTCTGTTCAGCCGATATCTGCGGTGAAACGTGCGGTCACGGCGGCAGGCTCTCCGGCTCTGTTTCATGTTGACGCTGTTCAGGCATATATGAAAATGCCCGTGATACCAAAAAAGACAGGCATTGATCTTATGACTGTCAGCGGTCATAAGATACATGCGCCAAAGGGAGTCGGCGCTCTTTATGTAAAAAAAGGCGTGAGGATAATCCCGCTTCACTATGGCGGTATGCAGGAAAGAAAGCTTCGTCCCGGAACAGAAGCAGCGCCGCTTATATGCGCTATGGGCAGGGCGGTCGAGGTCTATGACAGACAGCAGGGTGAAAAAATAAAGGAGCTCAATAAGATATTCCGGCAAAGGCTTAGTGAGATCGACGGTATTGTTTTCAATTCCGATGAAGGCTGTCTGCCTTATATAATCAACTTTTCACTGCCCGGATTCCGCTCGGAAACACTTCTTCATTTCCTTGCAGAGCGTGGAATATTCGTATCAAGCGGGTCCGCCTGTGCCAAGGGGCATAAAAGCCATGTCCTTGAAGCAATGAAATATGACGATAAAAGGGCTGATTCTGCGCTCAGAATAAGCTTTTCTGACGAAAACAGCGCAGATGATGCAAATATTATTGTAAACAATCTTAAAATCGCTGTTTCAACTCTTGCAAGTAGCTGAGAAGTGTGATAGAATAATTGATGGAAATTTGGTTTATTATCAGAAAAGTAATGCAGAGTGCCTGTGAATTATTTTTGAAAGATTATCTGTGCAGGGCAAAGCTTTTTTTACCCGGTTACAGTCAGTTTTCACAGGTTCTTTGCTGTCATTTGAAAGGTGAAATAATGAAGGAAGTCATTCTTATCAAACTCGGTGAGATCGTCCTTAAAGGTCTTAACCGGAAAAACTTTGAAGATAAGCTCATTAAAAGCATAAAGCATCGTCTGCATAAGATAGGCTCATTCAAGGTCAGAAACTCGCAGTCAATAATAACTGTGATCCCTGTATTTGACGATATTGATATGGATGAGGCGGAGGATTGTATCTCAAAGATATTCGGTATTGCAGCCTTTTCAAGAGCAGTTGCAGCCGAAAAGGATATCGAAAGCATAAAGCAGACAGCCTGCGATTATCTGGAGGATACCTTCTCACGGATAGGAAGCTTTAAGGTCGAGGCAAAGCGTTCGGATAAAAAATTCCCGCTGACGTCTCCTGAGATAGCAAAAGAGGTCGGCTCCTGTCTTGCGGACAGATATCCCGATGTCGCTGTAGATGTTCATGATCCTGATGCTGTTGTGACTGTTGAAATAAGAGACGACAGCGCCTATATCCATGCGGGCGTCATAAAGGGCGCAGGCGGTATCCCCGTTGGAACGGGAGGCAGGGCAGCGATACTTATTTCCGGAGGTATAGACAGTCCTGTAGCCGCATATATGATGGCAAAGCGGGGAATAGAGCTTACAGCAATACATTTTGCAAGCCCGCCTTATACAAGCGAAAGAGCTGAGGAAAAGGTAAGACAGCTTCTTGAAAAGGTTTCTGCTTACAGCGGCAGGATGACAATGTATACGGTTCCCTTTACAAAGCTCCAGGAGGAGATAAGGGATAAATGTCATGAAGAATATTTCACTATAATAATGAGACGGCTTATGATGGAAATAGCCGAAAAAATAGCTCTTGAAAATGATTGTCAGGCTCTGATCACAGGAGAAAGTCTCGGTCAGGTCGCAAGCCAGACGATAGGCGCAATTGCCTGTACGGATGCCGCCTGCGGGATTCCGGTATTCAGACCTCTTATAGGAATGGATAAGGAAGAAATAATAGAGATATCAAGACGGATAGATACATTCGATATTTCAATACAGCCCTATGAGGATTGCTGTACGGTATTTACTCCGAAACACCCGAGAACAAGACCTGTACTGAAAAGTGTAATAGCAGAGCAGAATAAGATGGATTATGGACCTCTCGTCAGGGAAGCGGTGGAAAATGTCAAAATTACGGAAATCACATGACCCCGTTTTTAGTACTGTTATTTTTATCAGATCAGACTGTGAAAACAGATATTCGGGAAATGATGCATAATAGATCATTTCCATAGTAGGAAACCGGTAAAAAATCTTAAAATAATACAGGAGTGATAAGCATGAATTCCGAATTGTATTTTCCACGAAACGGAAAATCCTTTGCTAAGACCTCAGAAATGGATTTTGAGGATACCGTAAAAATGCTTGGTGATATTGATATCAATATCATTTATAAGACAGAGATCAATCTTACACAGGAAAGCTTTACGGATGCGTTGGAAGAAAGCGCCGGCGGCAGTGAAAAGATCCATTTGGTAGTTGTAGCAGATGCATTCAGGAAAAACGATCAGGAAAAGGCTATGGAAGGCTTCAGGGAGCTTGGAATAGAAGGTAAGATCAAAAAGATCGAAGCCCCTGTCATAGACCTTGATTCGATGATAGACGAAAGACACAGAAACGATAAGATAACTCCGGTAATGCCGACACTGAAAGTAGATGACGGCTCGGTAGAGGAAAATGTCGTTGTTCTTGGTCAGCCGAAAAAGCAGCATCATACTGATGAAAATGAGGAAGATGAAAAGGAAGATAAAACCATTACCGCTTATACAACAGTATGCAATCAGATACTTGTTGTTTTTCTTCCGGAAGAAAAGACAGCTGGCGAGGATTTCAATACGATACTTTACAGCGTATGCAAAAGCCTGCTCAGACCGAAGGCAAAGCCGAAGTTTTGGAAAAGATTTATTCCCTGCAGCGGGGATTCACCCTTCGATGTTATCAGAAAGGTCGTGCTGATGCTTGCCATCTGTACGTTCATTGTTTCATCAGTCATGCTTGTGAATCTCCTTGTAGTCAAGCCTGCCATTAACGACAACCAGAATCAGGAAATAAGAAAGATGCTTGTTGTCGAGGATGAGATAGATGAAAAGACCGGTGAAAAGATCACCAAAAAGCCGATAGACGGTTCACAGGGTACTCTTGTCGATTTCAGCAAGCTTGTAAAGGAAAATGAAGATACAATAGGCTGGGTAAAGGTTCCCAATACAATGATAGATTATGTTGTATGTCAGGCACCTAAGGAAGCAGATCATGAGTATTATCTCTACAGGGATTTCTATAAGAGAGACGATTCATACGGTACAGTTTTCCTTGATTACAGAAGCAAGCTCGATTCACAGAACCTCATTCTTCACGGTCATAATATGAGAGACGGAAGAATGTTCGGTACTCTCAAATATTTCGAGGATCTCGGTTTCTATAAAAAGAATCCTACATTCACATTCAATACTATCTATGAAAAGAGCGAATGGAAGATCATTTCCGTTATGAAGACAAATACCCTTGAAAGCCAGGGTGAATTCTTCAACTATCTCAGAGGCGATTTTGAGAACGATTATGATTTCCTCAACTTCATTTATCAGATACGTGAACGTTCAATTATTGATACGCCTGTAACTGCAAATGAAAATGATACGCTTGTAACGCTTTCGACCTGTACCTATGATTTCTCGCAGTTCCGTTTTGTTGTAGTTGCAAGAAAGGTAAGAGACGGTGAGTCAAGCAAGGTAGATACAAAGGGCGCAAAAGAAAATCCCGATACGCTTTATCCCGATATATGGTACAATACCTACGGCGGTCAGAAGCCCGATGTCGGAACATTCCAGGAGGCTTATAACAAGAACAAGATCACCTGGTATGACGGCAAAAAGACCGACTGGTCCGAAAAGGATGATGAAAAGCTTCTTGCAGATCTCAAGGACAGCAAGGACGCAGCTATCAGAGATCTTAAAGATTATGTTTCCAGAAACAATTACGGCAAAAACGAGAAGAAACAGGTCGATAAGCTTATCGAGGATTACACAAAGATTATGGACGGTGCAAAGAGCCGTACAGAGATCAATGAGATATTCAATAAAGCTCTTGATGATATACGCAAGGTCAAGACAATTGACGACCTGAACGCCGAGAAGGAGCAGAGTAATAAGCAGGCAACGGAAAATGAACTGAAGGAAAGAAAAGAAGCTGCAAAGAGAGATGTTCAGAATTCAGTTGCAGGCAAGCATTATCGTACAACTCAGAAGGCTATGATAGATGAAGCTATGGAGGATTACTTCAAGCTTATTGATGAGCAGATGACTATTGAGGATGTAGATAAGGCTAAGGAAGAAGCTATCAAGGGTCTTGCAAAGATAAAGACTGACGAAGAGATCAAGAAGGAAGAATCAGCCGAGCTTTCAAAGCAGAAGCAGAGAGAGGAATCCATCAAGGCTCAGATGTCAAAGGATGAAGAATCAAGAAAGGCTGAGGAGCTCAAGGAAGCTAAATCGAATGCTAAATCAAGCATTAAAAATTATGTGAACCGCAATAATTATAAGTGGGCGCAGCAGCAGGAGATCGAGGGTATAATCAAGGAATATGACAGTCTTATAGACAAAGCAACCGATACTACCCAGATCAACAGCTATGTAGCAACCGCAAAGAATAAGATGGACAGCGTAAAGACAGCGTCACAGATAGATGCAGAGACTTCTCACAAGCCGTCTGAGCCTGTTTCGAGCGAACCTGTTAGCGAGCCTGTTTCGAGCGAGCCTGTTTCAAGCGAGCCTGAATCAAGCGAGCCTTATGTTGAGCCGTCTGTTCCCGAGGAATCTACCGAGATTCCGGAACAAACAAGTATGTCAGGCGAATAATAAATTATGGGGAGTTAAGTCCGGCTTAGCTCCCCAATAATATTATATAATTGACGAAAAATGGAGAAAAGAAATGAAGTTTGAAATTATATTCTATCGTGCGGGAAAAACGGCAGTGATGCAGCGGGATGCTGAAAAGCTGTTTGAGCCATACGGGATAACGCTTTCAGGTGCCGCAGCGGCATCTGATCCGCAGGAGCTTGCTCAGAAGCTGTCCGCTGTGCTGAAACGCAGGAAGCTTATAGTAATTATCGGCGGAATTGACGGAAGCGGACAAAGTACCGAAAAAACGCTTGCAGGGATACTGCGTCCAAAGGATAATAAAAAGAGTGCGGATATCAGATGCGTTTCAAAGGATGAATGTACATTTTATTATCTTATCAGCGGCAGCCAGATGATATTTGTTCTGCCGGATAAAGCGGGGATAAACGATATTATTCATTCCGATACAGCTAAGCTTATGAAGGAGCATTTCGGGCTTGAAGGTGAGGTACGGCAGGAAAAGGATATCTCCGAGGTCAATAAAGAAATAGGCAGAGATATTTCCATAACCAAAAGAACGCCTATTGTTCCGAGCGGATCCACAGCTGAAGGACGGAATAATGATAAGCTGAAACTTCTGAAAATACTGATGATAGTACTGATCTCAACAGGGGCTGTCGGTCTTATCGCAGCGGCATTGTTATTTTTTCTCGCATAAGTTCCGGGAATAAAGCACAAAGTCCAAAGCACAAAGCTCAAAGTCTGGCAATGAGGTCATTCCGAACGCAGTGAGGAATCTTTCTGATAAAGCTACTTTCAAGAATAAGATCCTTCGCAGCGCTCAGGATGACAGAGTGTTCATTGCACATTGAAACAATCACTTCAAAAATGAGTATACAATTTAGTGTAGGGTTATGTATAGTCAAACATAACTTTTATATAAATTATATTTTAGATTTTCTATGGGGGTTTATGTAAACCCTGCATAACCCTACACTGCTCACATTATAAGTGATTGATTTAACATTTATGCTTTTCCGATTTATGCAGCCGGCAGCACTTTTTCCGGAATCAGCGACATAATTTTTTTACTAATGGCAACCTCTAAAAACCTTTCCATACAATCAACAATGGAATAGGAAAGTGAGGGTTCGTGGGGCTTTGCCCCACACCCCAATCTCTAAAAACAAGTTTTTAGAGATGCCCTAATGTCATTCTGACAGGCTTTTTGTCAGTTCGGATATTTAGTGATCATTGCACACTGACCACTAATCACTAATCACTAATCACTACCCACTATCCACTAACCACTACACTGCACTTATAATAATTTATAAAACTCCTTCATATTATTACTAAAAACATATTCTGAGAAGCGGGGATGATATGATGGACGAATTTGAAAATGAAGTGCAGGAGGAATCGGTGCAGGAAAAAAACGTAAAAAAAGAAAGCAGCGGTCTGCTGCTTACGGTGATAAGGGTAGTGATATGCATACTCTGCATAGCTGCCGCTGCGGTGATAAGATGGATAGGAGGAAGTGTCCACGCACAGATAGGCACTTTGTTTTACGATCATTATAATAACAGTATATTTACAGGAAGTGAACAGCCGCCGCTGCCTTTTAAAGACAATGCCGAGATAAAGGAAACAAGTATCATTACAGAAAGCTCCCTGCCTGTCAGCAAAAAAGAAGAAAGCAAAACAGAAGAAAGCAAAATAGAAAAAAGCTCACAGCCTGAAAGCAGCGCAGAATGAAGATAAAAACAGGCAGCCTGATATGGGAGATAAGCTTTCCGCTCGCGGCGGTAATGACGGCAGTGATCCTGTATGACAGCAGCCTTTCTGTTACTGTATGTTTTCTGTCGGTGCTTATACATGAATCAGGACATCTTGCGGTCATGAGGTTATTCGGGATAAGACCGGAGAGGATAAGACTGAGATTATTTGATTTTGCAATAATAGACAGGTCAAAGACATTGCTTTCCTTCGCTCAGGAGCTTGCAGTGATATCAGCGGGAGTGACAGCGAATCTTCTGACAGCGGGAATATGTTTGTTTATTCCGGGAAATACGGCATCAAAGCTTGTAAGCGCAGATCTGACACTTGCCCTTTTCAATGCCCTGCCGATCGGAAGCCTTGACGGGGGACAGGCGCTTTCTCTGATACTATGCAGATATCTGAGCATTGAAAAGGCGCTGCTTGCTGCGGATATCATATCGGTGCTGACACTTATACCGCTGACAGCCTTCGGATTTCTTGTATTGATGAAAACGGGATATAATTTCTCGGTGCTGCTGGCGGCAATTTATCTTGCAGTGCAGATCATTATAAAAGACTGTAAAAAGAGAGGAAAATAAAATGGAATATCAGATAACAAAAAGGGGCGCAGAATTGTTTGCACCCGTACAGTTTGATCTTGTGAATACATTTGAATGCGGTCAGTGCTTCCGCTGGACGGCGGACGATGACGGAGTATACAGTGCAGTTGTAAGGGGCAGATATATCCGTGTATACCGTGACGGAGATATCGTTGTGCTTGAGGGTGCTGATGAGCAGAGCATTGAAGAGCTTTGGCGGGAATATTTTGACCTTGATACGGATTATGAAGATCTTCGTCAGGAAATGGTCAGACTTTGCCCGCTGCTTGATAAGGCTGCCGCAAAGCTTAACGGAATACGCATATTATATCAGGAGCCGTGGGAAGCGCTTTGTTCCTTTATTATTTCACAGAATAATAATATCCCACGCATACAGGGGATAGTATCCCGTTTGTGCGAAGGATTTGGTGAGGATACTGGAAACGGTTTCAGCTTTCCGGCAGCCGAAAGACTTTCAAAGCTGGAGCCTGATGATCTTGCGCCGCTGAGGGCAGGCTTTCGGGCAAGATATATAATAGATGCCGCAAGAAAATGCGCCGAGGGCAGTGTAGATCTTGAAAAGCTTAAAACAGCCCCCATAGAGGACGCACGAAAAGAGCTTATGACAATAACGGGAGTCGGGGCAAAGGTCGCAGAATGTACATTGCTGTACGGACTTCACAGGATGGAGGCATTTCCGATAGACGTCTGGATGAAAAAAGCATTGAAGGATGAATTTGCGGGAATAACACCCGAAATGCTGGGGCATACTGCCGGGATAGCGCAGCAGTATATTTTCCATTATACAAGAAATTCAAAGTAAGCTGAATTATTATTTGCTGCAGATATGAAGAAAACAGGGAAACCGTAAGAGGGGGGACAGAGCTTCTTTTGCGGTTTCCCTGTTTTATCTGAAAGAAAGCAGGATTGAAAGAGTCACAAAAATTATTTTTCTCCTGTAATCCTGAGGAACGCAGCAATAGCAATATGGTATCATTCATCGCTTTGTCAGATCAGTAAAATGTGTCAGTCTTCATTTTGTTTGCCGAGGAAGGCTGCGGCAGCCTGAGCGAGTTTACAGTCCGTATCGGTAGGAAGTGCCGTTGTATCGCCGGACAGAAGAACGACAGAGCCGGTGATATCTCCGGATGAAAGGATAGGGTAGGCTACTGTTGCAGGACGGTCAACTCCCTGAATAGCTGTAAAGCGACCGATATTGTTTTTGTTTGCGGTATAAGACGTTCTTTGTTCCATAAGCTGATCGAGTGAATCTGATACGGGACGGCGGTTATATTCTTTTTTGGAAATTCCTGATACAGCGACTACCTGATCTCTGTCGGTAATAATAACAGGTGCTTTGCTTATGCGGTTAAGGACTTCGGCATATTGTTCTGCAAAGGTTGTCATTTCTCCGAGAGGAGAATATTTTTTGAATATCACCTCTCCGCCGTTGTTTGTATATATTTCAAGCGGGTCGCCCTCACTGATAATATTGACACTAAGAATTTCGCCCTTGCTTGTGCGAACCCGGGCGAATGGTGTGAGTATTTCGGATTTCTTAGTGCCTGAATTAAAATTTACGGCGGCTACCTCCTGCTGAACCTGCAATTCCTCCGGAACACCTGTTCTCAGGAGTGCATCAATATCAGATTTCAGTCTGATGTCGATATGGTCGGTGTAAACATCAATCCTGTCAATGATAAAATCAACATCAACCTTTGTCAGAGATTTTTTATTTATTATCGCATCGAATACCTCAATGACCGTTTTAGCTGTACGGTTCATTTGTATGATCGCATTGTGCTTGTCAGTAGATATCTGAATCTGCTTCTTAAATCCCTCTATCTGCATAGTCAGATCGTCAATTTGTTCATCGTATATTTCGGCAAACATATCTTCTCTTTCAGGGTGCTTTTTAATATCATTGATACGCTGACGATTGAGGAGCTTGATTTCCGTTTTGGTATCCTCGATTCTCTGTAAAAGAACTTCCACAATATTCTTACTGGAAGAAGTTTCCTTTTGCTCCTTGTCAATGGAAGATTGAAGCTGTTCGAGCATTTCCTCGGAATTGTCCTTTACCTTCTGTACAAACTCTTTCAGCAGCCTATCAAGCATATCTACTCTTGTATGATGGGAAGTACAGCCTTTCAGACCTCTCTTGTGATAAGTTCCGCAGGTGTAGGCAGGTGCCAGATCAGAGCGGCTCATTGAAAACATCGGACTGCCGCAGTCACCGCAGAATAAATGTCCCGTATAAACATTGTCATACTTCTTTACGCCACGATAATTGGAATTGGAACGCAGTTTCATTTGCTCCTGAACGACCGAAAACAGTTTGAAGTCTACAATAGGCTCATGATTGTTAGCTATGACAATATGCTCTGTTTCCTGCAATTTCATATCTCCGCCGTTAATTTTCTTGCGGCGGTATTTTCTTTGCCTGAGTGTACCGATATAGAAGTCATTTGTCAGAATACCGCTTATTGTAATGATACTCCATTCCTGTCTTGACCTGACAACAAATTCATCACCTTCGGCTTCTTTCCGCATTTCCTCTGTTTTTCTCGGTGTTGGAATATGATTGTCGGTCAGATAGTTTGCAATTTTCTTATATCCCCAGCCGTCAGCATAAAGCTGAAAAATCTTTCTTACGATCTCGGCAGCAGGCTCGTCAACAACAAACTTCATTGTCTTTGTGTTAGTCATGATATAGCCGTAAGGTACGGCACATATCCATTTTCCTTCTTCCTGACGGTGCTTGATGACAGCCTTGACCTTTTTTGATGTGTCTGTGACAGGCATTTCGTTTATCAGAAAGCGGAATTGTATCGCTGTCCAATCATCAGAAGTCGGGTAGTCGATACCGTCACCGATGGAAATAATACGCATACCTACATCACGCAAGTCCTCCAGCTCTACAAGGCCCCGACTTGTACGACGAGAAAATCTTGAAAAGTCCTTGACGATCATTATATCGTATTCCCTGCGGAACATCTTTTTGCGTAATATCTGATAATTCTCACGCTGTTCAAATGTATATCCCGAACGGTCACGGTCTTCATAAAAATCAAGCTGTGCATTGGGGAATATTCTGGTTACATAGTCAGCTATGATTGCCTTTTGGTTTTCGATAGATGTATTGTCCTTGTCGAGTTCTTCATCTACGGAAATACGGCAATATCCGGCAATTCGTAATTTTTCGTCCATTTCTGTCTCCTTTCTACCAATGTTGCAATAAATAATTAGTATGTTACTGTCAACATTGTAACATACATTCTTGTATTTGTAAAGAGATCTTTGCAGAAAAAAGGATGTGCCGTTAAGCACACCCTAAATTTCTTACGAGCAGATTTTCAGTATTGGTGTATAGATCTCCCTTACCGGACAAGAAGTAAACGACTTTGCATTTTTTGTTTTTGACAGTAGAAAGCAGCAGATTAGTAAGTGCCTGACGGTCAAAAAGCTGTTGTTCTTCTCTTGTCATCCACACCGAGATGTAATTATCTTTTTCTTTGTTATATATTTCCAATGTATCAGCTCCTTCTGATTATATTATTGCCTGAATTTTGATGTGTAAACATTTTTACCAGCAGGAAAGAAAATGTTATCGCCCGAGTCTTGTCTTATTCGTCAGATTAGTTTTTTCTGCCGCCAATGCTGTCAACACTTTTTGTCAGTTTTTCGATTTTCTTTTCAAGCGTAATAAGCGTATGATCCTCGTCACTGAACATAGCAGAAAGGATTTTTTTCTGTAACTCCACAACTTCGCTCAGATATTCCGATACAACTTTTAGCTGTGTTCTGTTAATAAACTTCTGATAGTTCCCGATGTATGCAATATCATTTATGTTTCTTCCTATCCTCGATATTTCGACAGTCAGCTTTGCAATATCATCTTTCAGTATCACTCTTTTGGTCTGAGAGAGATGGATAATGAATTTTGAAACTGTCATGTGTGCTTCGGCTGCCTTGCGTTTCAGATTTTCTTTTTCTTCCGGTGTCATTCTTACTTCAACTCTTGATAGTTTTGTTTTTGGCATTTTCGCTTCAACTCCTTTATCTGCTTTTCAAAAAGCTGTAACAATTGTGATGAATATATACATCGTCGAAATGAACTTTTCGGGAGTACGCAAGCATAGATTTTGTACGCCCTGATACCGTACAAATCAGCTTGTTGGTGAAATCCCCACACCCCTTTTACATTTTGCCATTCTGCAAAATCCTGAAATCGCTTCGCTCACCATAAATAAAAAATACTGAAATTCTTGTTCTACGGCTTCTGAGGTTTTTTCGATTTTTACGAAGTAGGGCAGAAATGGCTTTTGTAAAAAATTCAAATCTTCAAATTTCGGGCTTCCGTTGTTTTAAGCAATTTCTGAATATACCGTCAGAAGAAGAAAGTGTAAAATGTTTATTAAACTGAATAGGCTAATTCGGATTTTTATTCAAGGTTGCAAGATTGCATTTACGGAGAGCCTGCAACCTTGCAAGGTTGCAGAGTTTGTACAGATGCATTCTTGCAACCTTACTCTGGCAAATGCCATTGCCAACCCTCTCTGGTTTTTATTGACCTGATATTCAGATTCTTTTTCGCCTGATTAAGCGTCCTCAAGGATATGTATCTGATTTCTGCCTTTTTTTCTAATACTTTCTGCTCTACAGCTTTTCCACTTGAAAGCTCGTCCATCAGAAGTTTTTCGGCTTGCTCTATTTTTGATGCACTGATTGTACCGTTGAGAAGATCATCTACTGAAATCTCATATTTCCCAATAAAACGAAATCCTGTTTCCTTGTTAAGCTCGAACGCTATTGGATCGCCCTCCGGAGCAAGGCTGCTTTTTGTCGGAGCCATTACCCTGATTGTTGGATCATCTTTTAATCTGCCGACTAACAGAACGCTTCTTGCTGCCGCCTGAATATCAACGGAACCTAAACCCCTGTATGATGCTTTCAGCCCTGTTGCTTTGTTCAGATGCCCGATCAGCACAATAGCACAGTTAAACTTTTCAGCAAGAAGTTTTAAATGCGTCATCAGATCTCTTATTTCATTTGGGCGATTCATGTCAACGCTTCCTCCGATGTATGCCTGAATCGGATCAAGGATAACCAATCTTGCGTTTGTCCTCTTTATTGCATCTTCTAAACGATTGTCTGTCAGAGATAAACGACACTTACTTTCGTCAATAGCAGTAAACATATCTTCTTTTGCATTTGCAGCAGCCAGTCGAGGTTTTATGGTATCAGAAAGTCCATCTTCTGCGGTTTGATAAATGATGTTTATAGGCTCAGCATCTTTAGTTGTTTCGGGCAATTTATCTCCCCTTGAAAGAATAGCAGCTAAATTCAGTACAAGGGTTGTTTTACCCTCTCCAGGATCACCCTGTATAATTGTTATTTTGCCATAAGGAATATACGGATACCACAGCCATTCTACTTCTGTTGTTTTGACATCAGCCAAGTTGATAAGTACTAATTCTGGTTTTTTATCCACGATCATCACCTGTTACCTCTCTGAAATAACCGAGTTCCTCCCAGACTTTCTTATCAGGACAAAAATAATTGTATTCAGTGGAATTTTCCTTCTTGAAAGCATAGCCAAAATGAAATATTCCCTTCTGTAACCCGATCCTCAGATACTGCGGATCTTTTCCAGTAGCATTGGCAATTTCCGAAATTGGAACATTACGACCTGTAAAGTGCGGTAAATCAATGTTATAGCTCATTTCGCTCACTCCTACTCAAATTTATTATTTGCAACCATTGACATCTCAAAGGCTCTATGCTAATATTATTATAAAGTATTAGTTTTTGCAATACATTATGTAAAATAATACATGTGCTATTTTTAGGAGGAAGTTTTATGAAAAGGATAATAGACCAAAAAGCCACGAAAGAAAGAATAAGAGAATTAAGGATTCAAAGAGGTTATACACAGGAAGAAATAGCGGACATAATGGGCGGTTCAAGAAGTTATTACAATTCAATGGAAACAGGAAACCGGGAATTAAATGAAAAATATCTTGAAACACTTGCTAAGATTTTTGATGTTGATTGGGATGAAATCTGCATTTACGTCGAGTCAGAATATGATAAGTTAGAAAAAACAATGAATATTTTAGATTCCTATAGACCCACTAATTACTATATGGTTCGGTATGGAAATCTTGCTGAGGATATTATTGACTTGATAAAATACTTCGGGGATTCAAAAATATCAGAATACAATTTGCTCGATCCTATTTTCAATAATCTTGGATTTGACATTAAACTAATAAACATTCAAGCCTATATTCAAAAATGGAATGCTGAGTCAGATATTAAGAACGCCAGAAAAATAAGAAAAAAATCCGAAAGTCTTTTAAGATATTTTAACGAAAAAGAAATATGTATATTGGCTGTTAATAGAAACGATCAATCAGAAAGATATCTTATAAGTATTGATAAGTTTATTGAACTTGAGGATTTTATATACCATTCACTTATAGGAAATCTTGAATTCGTTTTTGAAGAATATGATCAGATCCACAGTTCATTGGCAGAAGAAGACTTAGATGAGATTATATCCGATAATATAAAGGAAGAGGATGAGGATGCTTTTTTTGATAGGCTGATACACTATAGTCAAGCCAAAAAACATCTTCTTGACATCAATGAATACATTGGAAAATTACTTGACATGGAAGAAGAGATTAAACAAAATTCAGAGGATAAAAAGAATTGGCATGTGCAACAATTATAAGTTGCTTGATAACCCTTGAAATCATTAAGCCGAGTATGTCAGAAATAAAGGTCTGGAAGAGGAAGTCTGTAAGCAGCTTATTATCCAGACATTGAAATCCGGACCGACCACTAAATCTGTTCTTTATAATGTGCTGAAAAATGCCCTTCCTGATATACTGACAGAAGAAAAAAGTCGAAAAAGCTATCCTACCTGCTTCAAAAAATGAAATCAGAAGGTATCATCGGTGTTGAAGGCAGGGCTGCTCACGCAAAATGGTTTCTGATCAGGAGATGATTTTTAGTTAAGGAATCAGAAATTTTAGTTAAGGATTTAGTCAATAAATGCAAAAAAGCCGCTTGTTAAGCGGCTTTTTGCTTTGAATATTTAGTTAAGGAATTTGTTGGTTTGGTTAAGAACATTAAGTAATTATTCTTTCATGCTATGATTCGTATCGCTGAGTAAAAGTTTTTATTAAACAGGGTAAAATATATATCATTTACAGCATAACCAAAATCTATATCCCAACTATCGAAGGTATATGTATACATTTCATCGTCAGTTTTTTGGTGTATCTTTAGGCGGAACAATTACCTCTTCGGTAGAATACACATTTTGACAATAACTGTTCCATTCCTGCCCTGCGCATGGTTCATTCTCCTTTGATACATATTTGATCAAAGTTAGTATTTGTATTTTGTGGGGGAATATACCGATCAACCCGAACCAGAAATATTATTCGTAAAAAAGCCGTTCCCCGGCCGTTGTGGCGGTCGGGGAACTTTTTTCTCATGCTTTATTTTCTGTCAGATCGCACTTACTGGTATTTCATTATCCTTCGCATAGGTTTCCGCATAGCTGCCTCTTTTGCACTTGATGGTCAGGCTTTCGCATTCTTTAAACGCACTATTTCCTATACTCGTCACGCTGTCGGGGATGGTGACGGAGGTCAGGCTTTCGCATTCTTTAAACGCACTATTTCCTATACTCGTCACGCTGTCGGGGATGTTGACGGAGGTCAAGCTTGAGCATTCCCAAAAC
>Ga0326512_10001371_pt1 | contig 19023 bp, 25 predicted proteins | sample 1_2617_0518_D_FD_203652 | JGI IMG/M metagenome (GOLD analysis project Ga0326512, IMG submission 203652) | Bovine rumen microbial communities from UC Davis, California, United States - 1_2617_0518 | ecosystem: Host-associated > Mammals > Digestive system > Stomach > Rumen | place: USA... | reverse complement strand
ATTCCCTTTTGCACAATTATTTTTATGTATCACAGAAAATGCATTTTGTCAAGTAAAATTTTTAGCATATTTATGTATATTTTTTAGCATATAAATATGCACCCGGAGTGTAGCCGGAAAAATACTTGTTCATAGTTTGTTCATATTTCATCTACAAAATATTAACATATAAAAATTACAAATTGCTTGTTCCGCCAGCAAACTGTGATATAATAGTTGTTGAGAGATACTATAAATTTTTGAAAATGTTATTTTAAATAACATAGAAGGGAATGTAATATGACTAAGGAAACTATGATTGAAACTGCTAACAATATGCGCGAAGTATTAAGCTTCAGCCATGACCAACTAATTGATGAAATTATGCTATTAGTTAGAACTGCAAATGATGATATGTTGCCAAAGGCAGAAGAGCTTATACTTGATAAAGTTGCCAAACATAATGACATGGTAGGTGGTTGCCGTAGAATGCTTTCAAAGATGTTTTATGCTATGGCAAATGATTATAAGCTCAAAACTAACGCAGAAATAAAAGACCAGTTTGACGATTGTTTTATTGAACAGTATGTATGGGCATGGGAAGTAGAAGGTTATGACGATTTTATTGAACGCGTTGCAGATTACAAAGCAAATTTATAATATATTCCAGCTGGTCAACGTGTCACAGCCTTGGCCAGCAATCAACCCGACAGGGCGAGAAGTAAAAACCAATAACAATTACACAATCAAAAGGAGAAACAAAAATGGCAAATTATAATTACATGGAAGCAATGAAAGATGATATTCTTGACTACTGTTCAGACAACAGTATAGACCTTGAAACTTATGACCTTGACGCGCTTCATGACGAACTTTGGATAGAAGACAGCGTAACGGGCAACGCAAGTGGAAGCTATACATTCAATCGCTGGACAGCAAGGGACTACGTATTATCAAACTGGGACTTATTAGACGAAGCTGTCACCGAATTTGGAATTGAAGGTCAAGTATGGGACAAAATGCATGAAGAAGACTGGGAATACTTAGACGTTACTATAAGATGTTACTTATTGTATCAAGCTATAAATGAAGCTAAAGATGCAATTATATAATAACCAGCTGGTCAAGGTGTCACAGCTTTGACCAGTATTCAAACCAAAATCAATCACAAAGGAGATTTGAAAAAATGATAAATATAATAAAAGGTTCTTATCCATATTACATAATGCAAGACACAAACAAGATAGAACAATACGCAGTAATGGTGCACACTGGTGCTGGTTTTAGTCAACAAATATCACTTTGGTATTTTCGTAAAGGTAATGCCATCAACAAATATAACAAAATATTACAGCAGAAAACAAAGGAGTTTTTGAAAATATGTTAAAGCTTATTTATCAAAACAAGGACAACAAAAATAAGTATATAGAAGTACATAATGATGGACAAGGTCATAACGCTGGCCGTGGATACATGTATTATCCAAATAAGGAAGTAACAAATTGGCTAGGTGATGGTAAATTGCATAGGTGTAGAAAATGGCTCTTAGATATCATATTAGAAGACTATATATTAGTAGATTATAAAATAAGCGGTCACACAATTCTAAAAGGTATAGGCAACATACAACCCAACGTAGACGACAACTTATTCATATAAAGGAGAACCAACAATGATAATTATACATGGAATATCAACCACAGCACTACAGCAATTACAAGCAACAGAAAAGAAACTTGAAGTCACTTTAATAGCTTCCACAGAATTTGACAGCCAATCCAGCACCTACGTTATAACCTTAATGCCCGAAATAATGCTAGTTTCCACAGCACCAAACGAGCTTACCAAACTATGTGAAGTAAATCTTTATTACATCTTGCTTCATGTCATCACTTTAACGTCAAAAGATTATTCAATGATAACAATTGTATAAAGGAGAACTGAAAAATGATACTTACATTAACAGACCTTCACTATGACACAATCTGTGACATAACAGAAACCTTCAGCTATTATGCTTTTGGTGATAATTTCATAATCAAAAACATAAAAGAAACCAGCAACCACCTATTTAACATATCACTTGACTTAGAATATTGCATACTTGAATTTTCAGACAACAAAATAACCATCAAAAGTAAGCAAACAAAAGAGCAGTACACATTGACATTAGAAACAAAGGAGAAGCAATGGATATTTACAAACTTTACAAACAGATAAGAGAAGACGGAATACTTGTAACACTGACCAAAAATCGTGAAAAGTATCTATTCTATGATGGAATAGTAACGTGCAAGATTGCAGATGGCATGGTGAAAGCCATTTTAATAGAACCATCTGGATATATCAAATCAATACCAGCATATGCAGACACAGACAGTGTAAAGGAGAGTGAAACATGATAAGAGCCACAACAGAAAACGAGAAGAACAGAATATGCATAGAAATTGAAGGGACAGGAAAAGAAATCTTTGCAGAAATGTGTGCATTATTTTCTGAGATAAGAGGACAGCACAAAGAATTGTATCTTATGGCATTAAGATATGCAAGAGAAACAAATCAAGAGGAGAGTGAAGAAGATGATTAAAGTAGAAACTATCAAGAAAGACAATGATAACCACTATTGTAAAGTAGAAGTATCAGCTACACCAAGAGAAATAGCAATAGAGCTAACATCATTGCTGGAAACAATCACAGAAAAGGGTAATGCTTTTGCAGTAAACGTAGCATTATCAGCTTATCAAGAATATTTAGAAGCAAAAAAGAATAAGGAGAGCAAAGACGATGCAGAGTAAAATGCTAGTAATCATAGACACAACTGGTGTACCCAAAATCACCTACCTAAAATACGCACAGGCATGGTCATTATCCGAAATCGAGCAATTCGCTTGCAACGTAGACCTAAGACCCACCGAAAGTATCTACCTTGTAGATTTTGACCAAACAAGTCAAGAATTTACCAGCTACATTATGCAAAATTCCCAAAAAATTCGCTAACATCTATTGACTAAATAATCAAAATTTAGTACAATAATAAGTGCCAAATCAAAACTACTCTAACTAAAAAGTGTTACACCAAAGCACTTTTGTGGGTATTCTAGCCATTTAGGTGGTGCAACTCCACCTATACCCATTAGCACCAAAATGGTGCACTACAACATTCACACATAGTTTTTCATAGGTAACTAATAACAATCACAAAAGCAAAAGGAGAACCAAAAATGAGAAGAGATTTAGTAACACGAACAATCAGCGGAACAAAAGTAACAGCAACAGTAATCAACACAAGCACAAAGGAAATCACAACCAAAACCATACAGCTTTCCAAGACAATGGAAGACGAGAAGAAGCTTAGAAAAGCTGTCACAAAAGAGCTGGAGAACCTTAACGATGGTTCAATGCTGGTTAGCATTGATGCTACAGAGAAGGTTGACAAGCTCTATGGTCTTCCTATCACAACATTCATGGAACAGGCTATCGAGCTTGACCCTGAAACAAGGGAAGCAATAGAAGCATAAGCAAAACCAACAACACTAACAAAACAAAGGAGAAAAAACAATGGCAGAATCAAACTACAAAGCAGAGATTATTGAATCTTCAAGAGAACTTACAGCAAAGGAACGTGTAATGTTCAAAGACCTTGGCAACGCACTTAGCATGATTGACTATGCAAAGCAGTGCGAAGAGGAAGGAGCAAAGGCAATCATTGATTACGCTGACTATGTAGTCGTACACGTACACAATGATAAGGGTGAAGACAAGGACTACACCAACTACATTCTTATAGATAAGACTGGTGGCAAGTTCTATACTGGTTCTGTACCTTTTTGGAATGCTTTCAAAAACATCTATGATGAAATGAAAGACGAACAGGAAGCATGGGGAATTCAGCTTAATCTTCTTCCTTCCAAGAACTACAAGGGTAAAGAAATTCTTACTTGTTCCTTAATCTAATCAAAATTAGAACAGTCTGACACTTTGAAGCACCAGCACCATTAACAGTGCTGGTGCTTTTTTCAGACTTAAAAAGGAGAGCGGACAATGGCTAGAAGGAGAAGAGTTAAACGTAAGCGCATGACGATTACAGAGCAGTACAATCGTTATGCAACAGGATTAGAGTATTTTGGTGAAAGTTTCGAAACAAAGAAACGTGCAACGTCTAAAGGATTAAAAGAGCTTAAAAAGCACTATTACAATCTTAGAAAAGATTTACGTGAACAAGGCATGGTAGACCTACCTACCATTGCACAAGCTGAAAAAGAAATCCTTAGACAAAGAGCAGAAGCAGAAGAGCAAGAATACAGAGTAATAGATGATGACCTTGAAGACCTTCCATATGCAGAAGGTAGCACAGAGGAAGCTAATAGCTATTACATCATAGACGAATTTCGCGGAATGATTAGTCAAGCACTTGACGTACTATCAACATCATATCTTGGGCCATCATTCGTAGCAAAGAAATCAGAAGAAGTTACAGATGCTTATGTACAATTTGAAGGTGCTCTTGAAGCATACGGAGAAGAATATGTAGCTGATTATCTTGCTAACTCAACGGATATGGAAGCATTAAGAAATAATACATATGCTTCATACGATGATGTCAAAGAAGGAATTGAAGATATAACTGGTGTTGTAAGAGCAATGATTGACAATATGAGATATTAGCTGAGGATACATCAATGAAAACTTATGCTTGCGACTTTGAAACTACTGTATACGAGAACCAAGACCATACAGAAGTTTGGGCAAGTGCAATCATAGGCTTAGAAGATGATGAACCATTAGTATTCCATTCAATTGATGAAACACTGTATTTCTTGAAGCAACAGAATGAAGATGCTGTACTGTATTATCATAACTTAAAATTCGATGGTAAATTTTGGTTATCTTATCTAATCACACAACTTGGTTTTAAACAAGGCTTCGATTATATATCACCTACAGAAGTTATATGGAAGAAGAAAAAGGAGCTAAAGAACAAGGAAGTTATATATTCCATATCTTCAATGGGACAATGGTATTCTGTAACATTCAAATATCACAATCATATCTATACTCTAAAAGATAGCTTAAAATTATTGCCATTCAAGCTTAGAGAAATAGGTGAAAGCTTTAAAACAAAACATCAAAAGCTGGATATGGAATATGAAGGACAACGTTACGCTGGTTGTCTAATCACGCAAGAAGAAATGGAGTATATAAAGAATGACGTTTATGTACTTCAAGAAGCACTTAATATCATGTTTGCAGAAGGACATGACAAGCTTACCATAGGTTCATGTTGTCTAGCAGAATACAAAAAGCTTATCGGTAAATACGACTGGGACACATTCTTTCCAAAGCTACAAGACATTCCCATAGATGACGATATCTATGGAGCACCCACAGCAGACGCATACATACGTAAATCATATCGTGGTGGCTGGTGTTATCTTGTAGATGGTGCAAGCGGTAAAATCTATCACAATGGTACAACAGCAGATGTAAACAGTCTTTACCCTTCCATGATGTCAAGTGAAAGTGGTAATTATTATCCAATCGGTAAACCACAATTTTGGCGCGGAGAGATACCAGCAAAAGCCTTGCAACCTAACAAGTATTACTTTGTTAGAATCCGTTGTCGTTTTTATCTTAAAAAAGGCAAATTACCATTTGTTCAGATTAAAAACGACAGACATTACAAGTCAACGGAAATGCTCAAAACTTCTGACATTTACGACAGAAAGAATAACAAATACTATCGCACTTACAAAGACAAAGACGGAAACATACATGATACCATTGTAACGCTGACATTAACAATGACAGATTACAAGCTTCTTAAAGACCATTACAAGCTTGAAGACTTAGAAGTCTTAGATGGTTGCTGGTTCTACGCTGAAAAAGGTATCTTTGATACATACATTGATAAGTACAAGAAAATCAAAATGGAAAACAAAGGTGCTAAAAGACAGATTGCTAAACTCTTCCTTAACAACCTATATGGTAAGCTTGCTACCAGCACCAATTCATCTTTTAAATATGCAGTAGAAAAAGAAGACGAATCACTTGGCTATAAGGTAGTGTTGGAAGATAACAAAGAGCCTATCTATATAGCTTGCGGAAGTGCAATCACCAGCTATTCACGAAATTTCACAATAAGAGCTGCGCAAGCTAACTTTCATGGAGCTGACCAAAGGGGCTTCAAATACGCTGATACAGACAGCATACATTGTGACCTTGAACCATCTGAGATTAAAGGCATACGTGTTAGTGATAAAGCTTTTTGTTGCTGGAAACTCGAATCGCAATGGGACACAGCCAAATTCATACGACAGAAAACATATGTCGAACACGTAACGCATGAAGATTTGAAACCAATAGAAAAGCCTTATTACAACATCAAATGTGCTGGAATGCCCGACAGCTGTAAAGACCTTCTACTCATATCAATGGGTGAAAAAGAAGCAAACGAAAAGCAAAAAGAAAAGTACAAAGACTTCTTATCGAAAAAACGAACTTTAGATGATTTTGATATAGGCTTAAAGATACCATCAAAGCTTAAACCAAAAGACATAAAAGGTGGTGTAATCCTTGTTGAAGAAGATTACACCATGCGAGAATTTTAAGAAAAAAGCACCACAACTGGAAACAGAAGTGGTGCTTTTAAATGTGGCGGATTTTAACAATCCGTAGCCACCTATTCTGAGAATACGCGTCTTTGTACCCACCAGCATAGTGGAAAAAAGCCAAGGGGACACAGTTAAGTGTTTGCTTCTACACCCTTGCAACTGAACAATGAAAGCGTATTGGAATAGCAATATATTCAAATGGTATACTTTAGCATTTCAAAGAAAGCTGACTTGCATTCTTGGTTCTTAAATCTCATAAGTCCACGTTCAAAAGCTGATTTTAACATCATAGCATAAGCATTAGTAGTACCTACCATGACATAATTAGCTTCATGACTGACAGCATTAAATGACAGCTTAACCTTAAAGTCATCATCAACAGCCTTATCCATAAAATACAACCCGTCTTTAGGGTAGTATCTTACAGCATAATCCTTGTCATTATTACGAATTGTAGCAAGGTAAGTAGAATTACCAGTAGGTTTTTCAATAAAAGCAGAACTATCATTTAAGTATACATTCTGTGTTGCATATGCAATGTAGTCTTCATTAGCAAAAGCTCTATTGAATCCGCTTTCCAGCTGTTTATCAGCAACTCCGCTAAGATAGGACTGTTCCAATACAAAGCCATCACCTTTTAAGAACTTTGTATCTTCTCTTAATCTGTCAGATATACCAAGTGACAGGAAGTAAGGATTGATAAGACTTACCTTATTACTAATCATATACAGTGGCACATATCTTACTTGCTGACCACCACCACGCGCTATTGACATATGTATTGACAAAAGCTTCTTAATCTCATTCGGGCAGTAGTGATTATTCTCTGACTGGAATTCATCAAATATCATCATATCTACATCTGACAGCATATGAGAAAACTTTTTAAGTGAATCAGCATTGTTCAGTGTAATACAATATCCGCAACTTTCATCATTAAGAAACAGCTCAACAAAGATATTGTTAGCTCTTCTTTTTTCGTCCATATAATCATTAGGAAAGAAAAGCCTTTGTATATCCTTGAAAAACTTATCCGCACAATCTGATAGTTCATAATTCCAGCGATATACAAGGCAGAACTTCTTATGCTTGGTCTTGAACTGCTTAACAGCATAGCGTGAAAACCAAGTAGTCTTACCCGAACTTCTGTTACCAGTGGTCATGTATATTTCGGGTTTCTTTCCATTCAAATCTTGCAAAGATAATAATTTAGTTCCGTCGTAAAAATCACCCATATTATTTACCTTATTAAAAGTATTCAATAAATAAACCTTATAACTCATATCAATATTACCATATTTCATTGACAAAATCAACTAAATATTGTAATATGGAAATGGGTATAAGACTATGAAAAAGGTATATAAACGCAAAACCGAAACTTCAAAGCTTATCCTAAGATTTTTGCTGTTGCTGGTTCTTATCACGTCCTTTTTGGATTTTCTCTTCACCTTTAATTTTCCCGAAGCCAGCGACAGCAATGTCCTAGTGACACTAACAGAGTGCGTCTACGCTATGACCACTATATCAGTAAGTTTCTATTATTGGAAAGCCAAGAACGAAAACTTGCACAAGTATAAACGTGATGATAAAATTGGAGATAACTAAATGCCACCTAAAAGCAAACTTTACGGAATTGATATATCTCATCATAATAAGTTTAATCTTCCTAAGTTTTCAATGTTTGACTTTGTCATAATGAAAGCTACAGAAGGTATATCATTTGTAGACCCTTGTATGAAACAGTATATATCAATGCTAAAGAAAGACCAGCTCTATGGCTTTTATCATTTTGCAAGACCCGAACGAAACAGGGCAAAGGAAGAAGCTAGAAACTTCATCAATACAATCGGTATAGATGGAGAAGACGCAATGCTGGTACTTGACTGGGAAGGACAGGCACTTAGACAGCCTATAGAATGGGCGCTTGAATGGCTGAATGAAGTAGAAAAAGCTTATGGAAAGAAACCCTTGATATATTGTCAATCGTCATTTACCAAGAAGCTTAAACCTATCTATGACAATAATAATGGGTTATGGGTAGCACATTATACGGACAAAGAAAAGCCTACAGTTTACACTTATCCTTATTACGCTATATGGCAGTATACTAGCAGACCATATGACTGTGATGTCTTCAATGGCACAAGAAAGCAGTTTGAACGATATTGCACAAGAAGGAGCTGATATGGCAAGTCATCATGTATCAGAGCAAAAAGTATGGGACTTTTTCGTTGACTTATTTGACGGAAATGAATACGCCAGTGCTGGTGCTTGTGGTAATATGCAACATGAAAGTGGTCTGTATACTGATAATGCTGAAAATGCTTGGAACAGTATGACAGGACATAGTGATGAATGGCTGACTGAAAGAATCAACAACAATCTGACAGGAGAATCGCCAAGTATATCTCTTTCAACATTCTTGCAGAGAAGCTGGTGGGTAAACAGTATAGGCTTTGGATATGGTCTATCACAATGGACTGGTAGCGGAAGACGTACAATGTTATGGAACAGAACCATTGACGAAGGTTTACCTATTGATGACGAAGACGCACAACTTGAATACATACGCTGGGAATTTACAGAAGGTTCATATAAATCTGTTCGCACTGCTATGATAAATGCAACATCTGTTGAAGAAGCAACACGTATCTATTGTAACAGATACGAAGTAGGTGCGTGGTCACAGGACAGATTAACACAGGCAAACAGATTTTATGATACATATAGCGGTAGCAGTGGTGACTATTACCATTTGTATATAAATGTTACTGGAAATGGTACAGCAACTGTATCACCATCACGTGTTGAAGTAGGTGATTATTACACATTAACGTGTACACCAGCAAGTGGAGAAACACTACTGGACATCATAGCACGTGAAACAGCAACAGGAATGGTTGTAGCAATACCAGTGGTAACAGGAGCACAGACCATTGAAATGCGTAGCAGTTCGGATATCGTGTTTGATATCTCATTCAGTGGAACACCACCAGTACCACCAACACCACCAGCAAAAAGAAAGAAAAAAGGTATGCCAATATGGGAATACCCAAGATTTAAAAGGAGATAAAAATTATGGCAGTTCTTAACAAACAGGATTTTATGAATCAGATTAAAGCAATTGTAGGTGATAAGAATGATGATGCTACACTAAAATTTCTTGAAGATGCTAACGACACCATTACATCATTGAACGATGACTACAAAGCAAAATACGAAACAGCTGTCAAGGAAAAGGAAGACCTTGATAAAGAGTGGAGAGAGCGCTATAAGTCACGTTTCTTTGATGATACCAATATCAATAACAACAATACCAATAATAACAACACAAACACAAACAATAACAATCCTTTTGATGAAAGAACGGAAGAGCAAAAGAAAGCTGAAACTATTACTGTGAATGACTTGTTCACAAAAGTAGATTAAAGGAAGGAGTATATTATGCCTACAAGACCCGCGAAGGTTACACTTGACACTAATGCTGTCAATATAGTAAATGCACTACGTAACAACAACTCTAACTATTACAAGGATTATGTACCACCGATTACAGATGTATCAGAGCTTAGAGCAATAGGTAAGATTATCATGGACGTACCAGCATTACAGAATGAATTTCTTAATGCTCTTGTTAATAGGATTGCACTTGTTCGTATCACATCTAAGCTCTATGAGAATCCTTGGTCAATGTTCAAGAAGGGACTGCTTGAGTATGGCGAAGTAATCGAAGAAGTATTTGTAGACCTTATCAGAGTATATGAGTTTGACGCTGAGAAGGCAGAAACAGAGCTGTTCAAGAGAGTTAATCCCGATGTAAGAAGTGCTTTCCATGTTATGAACTATCGCAAGTTCTACAAGGTAACAATTGAAAGACAGAAGCTTGCAAAAGCTTTTCTTTCAGCACAGGGCATGGAAGACCTTATCACATACATCATGGAGCAGATTTATACTTCTGCCAACTATGACGAGTGGATTACAATGAAGTATATGCTTGCTAAAGCTATCCTTAACGGAAGACTTTATCCAGTAGAAATCCCTACTGTAACAAAGGCAAACATGACTGATATTGTAGCTACTGTAAAGGGAACAGCTAACCTTCTTACATTCCCTTCAAGAAAGTACAATCCAGCTCATGTATTCCAGCACACAGATAAGTCAAATCAGTATATACTTCTTGATACACAGTTTGAAGCTAACATGGACGTCAACGTACTTGCTTCTGCTTTCAATATGGATAAAGCTGAATTCATGGGTAACAGAGTTGCTATTGATGGTTTTGGTATAGTTGATACTGAAAGACTTGCAGAGCTGTTTGCAGATGACCCTAACTATGTTCCGCTTACAGATGCTGAAATTGCTGTACTTCAGACAATTCCGCTTGCTGTTGTAGATGAAAACTGGTTCATGGTTTACGACAATCTTGTTGAAATGAGAGAAGCAGAGAACGGACAGGGACTTTACTGGAACTACTTCTATCACCTTTGGAAGACATTCTCTAATTCACCATTCTCCAACGCTGTTGTATTTGTACCAGCTACACCAGCTATTACATCTGTTGATGTTACACCAGCTACTGCTACTGCTTCTGTTGGCGAGAATGTTGCACTTACAACAACTGTTGTTGCAACAGGATTTGCACCACAGGAAGTTACATACACTTCTGATAATGATAAGGTATTCGTTACAGAAGGTGGTGTTGTTCAGATTAACGAAGGCGCTACTGGAACAGCAACTATCACTGTTGCTTCTGTATTTGACCCAACAAAGACAGACACATCTGTAATTACTATTTCTTAAAGAACTTTTCAAATAGTATAAAAGGCTATCACTATATGGTGGTAGCCTTTTTGTGAATAGGAAGGTATACTAAAATGAGTTATATTCAGCCAAATAGTATAGTGCAGTTATTCAAGGGAATATCGCTGGATAACAGATATATGCACACAATATACTTTGCAAATGAATCAGCTCAAAATGCTTGGTTCAGCGGTAGAGCTTTTAGAACTTTTGAAGCACAGAGTTATGTAAGATATACAAGAAATCAGATAAAGCTTAATTGCGATGTTACTGAAATTCTTGGTTGCCCTTATATGCGCTTCAAGAATGACAGAGCTGTTGACAAATGGTTTTATGCTTTTATCAACAATGTAGAGTATATCAATGAGAACACAGCTCTTATCACTTATGAGATTGATGTAATGCAAACATGGTTCATTCAAGTAGGCAGTATTAAACCTTGCATGGTTCTTAGGGAACACGTTAGCAATGATGCTTTTGGCGCTAATCTTGAAGAAGAACCAATTGGAAGTGAAGAATATGACTGCGATTTTATGAGTAGTTTTGATGAAATCTTTGATGGTCAAAAATGTTTGATTATCAATTCTACTGGTAGACCACAATTACCAGGTGCTTGCATTATGTTTGGTCTGTTTAATGGCAGTACGTATACAGCCAAAGATGCTAACAATGCAACGGACAGTACGGATATTGTTAATTATTTAGATGGTCTTTTAGGTGACTGGGACGCTGGAAAACAAGAACAAGATATCATTGATATGTACACTGTTCCTAAAAATCTTGTACAAGGTTCGCAATCATGGACTGAATTTGTTCATAATCTTACTAGACCTTCGAGCTATGATAACTATACACCTAAGAACAAAAAGCTGTTCAAATACCCTTACTCTTATCTTCTTTGCACTACACACAACGGACAATCTGCTACATATAAATGGGAATACTTTGATAGTGAATCTATCGAATTTCATGGACTGGGTACACCGCTTGGTGGTGGTCAAGTATTAGCTTTTCCAAAAGCCTATAACGGACAGGAAGATAACATGGATTGTGGCTTGGCTATTACAGATTTTCCAAGAAATCCATTTACATACGATGCTTATCAAGCATGGATAGCTGGTGGTGGAAGAACCAAAGTTGAGAATGCAGAAGAGATTGTTCAGATGAAGGGTGTTTCAGCTGAGTTAGGACAGATGCAATCCGTCATAGGTGGTACAGCTAGTGCGTCAAGATTAGCTACTGGTATAGCAAGTGGAAATGTTACACAGACACTTGGTGGTGTGACTTCTATTGCTAACACAGCTATGGGAATTGTTAAAGCTGATTATGATAAATCTATCATGATGAAAGAAGCTGAAAACAAAATCAACTATGAGTGGAAAGATGCACGTTATAGGCCTGACATAGTTGTTGGTAAATCAACACCTTCCCTTGCTATGGGTAACAACTTCTTGAATTATTACTTCTACCATGTTCATGTTCGTGATGATGAAGTTAAAAGACTTGATGATTTTCTTACAGTCTTTGGCTATGCTGTCAATCGTGTAAAAAGACCTAATCTTACTGGTCGAAGATATTGGAACTTTGTACAGACACAAAACTGTGAAATTGGTGGAGATATGCCAGCTTCTTCTAAAGAAGCAATCGGAAGAATCTTTGATGGTGGTATAACCTTTTGGCATGATGGTTCACAGATAGGCAATTACCAGCAGTCTGTATCAGATGGTACAGTAAACAATCCTATAGTGTAAAGAGAGGAAATATACAATGGGTAAAAACAAAAGTCATTCACCTATTATAAATGGTGTTGGTTCAATGGTTGATACTAAGTTTTGGGGAAGTCTTAACGATAACGAATTTTCAGCTATATACTATCTGAATAGACTTACAGAGCTTGCAATGTCTATGTTTGAATGGAAGAACCTTCCCAAAAGTATAGATTATCGTTTTCTTGAATACATCTTATTCTATGATGGAAAAGCACTGTTTTCTAAAGATGATGGTCTTGATGAAATGATCGTTACAAAGTGTTCAATGAGTGGTAAGATGAATTTCTACAGAGTGCCTAGGGACAGAAGAGCTTATGCTGATAATGGTTACCAGCGACAGCTTACAGACAAAGACAGTGTTGTCTGTTTCAACAATATGCTAAGACAGCCTTGCTATCCAGCTATGGTATTCTATGCTAAGAAGCTTTGGAGAATTGACAGGACTATTGACATCAACCTTAATGCACAGAAGACACCAGTTCTTGTTGAAGCTTCCGAAGACGAAAGACTGACTATGAAAAACGTATATATGCAGTATGACGGAAACCAGCCAGTCATCTTTGGTTCAAAGAATATGGGACTTGCTGACAATCTAAAAGTCTTCAAAACAGATGCACCATATATCTGTGATAAGCTTATGGAACTTAAAAATCAGACGTGGAACGAAGCTCTTACATATCTTGGTATATCAAATCTAAACATTCAGAAGAAAGAAAGACTTGTTGCTGACGAAGCAGTTAGACAGATGGGTGGAACAATTGCTTCAAGGCAGTCAAGACTTGAAATGCGAAGACAGGCTTGTGATGAAGTCAATAGAATGTTCGGTACTGATATATGGGTTGACTACAGAGAAGATTACAGAGAGCTTGATGAAACTGTTACTCTTGAAAACGAAACCGAAGCTGGTGGAGATAAGAAAGTTATAAGAGATAGCGAAGCAGAAAACTAATAGAAGGAGAAGTATATTATGAGTAAATATACAACAGAAGTTAGATATATCTGTGAAACATATGCTGGTCTTACTGAATCAGAAGGCTATGACAGCATAGACGAAATTGTCGAAAAGGCAGTTCCAAAAATTTTCAGAAGTGCCGATATACCTATGTTTGCTGGAGAAACAGAAGCTCATAGAGCTTTACTTTTGAAGAAAATTTTGCTACACTATTATACAAGAGAGATAGGTTACGAAACAGTCGGATTATGGAAATTAAAGCTTAATCAGAAGCTGGTTGAGATTATGCCATATTATAACCAGCTGTATGAATCAGAGCTTTTGAAGTTCGACCCTTTGAAGAATGTTGACGTAACCAAGACGCACGCTGGTGAGTACAACGATGACGAAAAGGTCGATAATCTTAATGTTGCACAGCACGTTAAGAATAGTCACACAGTGCAAGAATCTGATACCAATGAAGATGTAACACTAAGGCACTCCAAAACCACAACACAGGGTAATGATGTAAGAACGAATGATATCGTTTCACAGGGTGATAAGTGGACACTGTTTAGTGATACACCACAAGGTGGCCTTAATGGTATTCAGAATGCGGAAGGAAGTGTAGGTGGTAATGCTTATCTTACCAACGCTACGCACGAAATAACAACTCCCGATGAACAGAGTGTAACACAGACCCATGGAACAGTGGACGAAACGTATAATCTTAATGGGGACAGGAAAGACAATACTACTGGTCACGCGGAAGTTGACACAACAACGCAAGAGAATTTCAACGCCACTTCTACAGATGACAACTCAAAGAATACCAAAGGCACAGACAACTACACTAACAATGATATTGGTAAAATCGGTACAGAAACATATTCTGAAATGCTTAACAAGTATCGTGATACGTTTCTTAATATCGATTTAATGGTGATAAGGGAACTTGAACCTTTGTTCATAGGTTTATGGTAAAGGAGTTAATATGGCATATTTGATTGTTGATAAGATATCAAGAGTTAGAATAATGTGCCACAAGGTATTACCAGCTGTGTATGATGAATCACTGTCATACATGGAAGCATTGTCAAAGCTTGCTTACAAGCTGAATGAAACTATTGAAGCTACTAACCAGCTGAATGACAATGTTGATGTATTAAATGATAGTGTGCTTGACCTTAACACAAGGGTAGAAGCTGTTGAAAACAGTGTAGCTACATTTGTAGCACAGATGAAAGTTGAGTTTGACAGACTTGCACAGGAACAGGACGCAAAAGTTGATGCGAAACTTGCGGAAGTTGATGTTAAACTAGCTGACGTTGATGCACAGATGACTGCTATAGACAACAGGGTAACAGCTCTTGAACAGGGTATTGACGCAAGGCTTGAAGCTTTTAAAGCTGAAATTGATAAGGCTATTGAAGATTTGACAAAGATTGTTGAAGATGAAATAGCAATCATTCAGCATTTGTATTCAACATTTGAACAGGATATGAAAGACTATGTTGATGAAAAGCTGAAAGAAGCTCTTGACCAAATACCTGACCTTACAACTGTCTATGTTCATGACCCTACTACTGGTAAGCTGGTCAAGATACAAGAAGCAGTTAATAACATTTTCATATTTCATTGTTACAATGGTCTGACTGTTAAAGAGTGGAATGCACTTGGCCTTAGTGTTGCACAAGCTAACAGCATAATGGTTGAATCAATACCACGTGGAATGACTGTTAAAGAGTGGCTTCATGATGCTAAGAAGGTTCTTCTTGAACAGCTGGACAATGTTAAAGCTAAACTTCTTGCTTATCCGCACAGCTTTGTAAGACACTACCTTACTGGTAATTACGTATGGCACGATAAAAATGTTGACCTTAATCAAATGCTCATAGCTAGTGGTGGTTGTTTCAGTGTTGGCGAGTGGAACACACTTGGATTTACTGTTGCTGAAATCAATGCTTTTAACATCACTTGTTATGATTACATCATGAGAGCTAATGCTATCATGGTTAGAACTTAAAATTGGAAGGAGATAATGTTATGAGTCACGTAAGCTCAACTGCTCATTATAATTTACCTATCTATGGTGACGTTGATATAATCAACCCACTTACAGATTTTAATGATTGCAATACAGCAATTGATAACAAGCTTTACGAAGTTGCACAGGGTACAGCTGGTGTTGTTACTGATATCACAGATGTTAAGAATCTTCTTGGTTCTGAAACTCTTGACACAGCTTCACAGACTGTTACTGGTGCTATCAATGAGCTGAAAGCTAGTGAAGATGCTCTTGATACTAGAGTTATCGCTAGTGAAACAGATGTAGATACATTACAGGCACAGATGGCTACAGCTACTACTAATATCAGTAATCTTGGAACATCTGTTGCTGGTCTTCAGACTGAAGTTGCTGGAAAAGCTTCACAGACAGCTCTTCAGACACTGACTAATAAGGTTGGTATAGGTAATCTTGATACTGCTGCGCAGAACTGTGTTGACGCTATCAATGAAGTGCTTAGCAAGATACCAGCTGGTGGTTCTGTACTTGCAGAAGATGTTGTATTTGACCCTACTGGTACACATCTTTCTTCTGATAACGTAGAAGGCGCTATCAAGGAACTTGATACAGAAGGACACAATCTTGTAGGTGAGTTACAGACAACTACACTTACTGCTGGTCAAACAACTGCTACTGTTAATTTTGTTAATCAGACCATTGGTGCAACAACTATTCTTACACCAGTTTGTAGCGTATATGGTCTATCACCTACAGCTGTAACCTACACAGCAACCAGCATGACATTCACATATGAAGCACAGGCAGAGGATATTACAGTCGGTGCAAGAATACAGAATGTTGTCTAATAGAAGGGTGGTGAAATTATGGCTTTATTCGTAACAAAAGTCGGTGGTGCAGAAGGTAAAAGTGATATTACACTGGTTGGTACTTATAACAATACAGCGTATGGTACAACAACTATTGACCTTAAAAGTGACCTTCCCGACTATAATGATTACACTGTTGATGACTTTATTGTAATTCCAAAGAGTATTAGTGTTTATAGTAGTACAGTAAATACAGTCAATAAGTCTTATTCACCTGTCGTAAGTTCATACGCTAATGGTGTACTTACTTTGACAGGAACAGGTTCGTCCGGTGGTGTATCAGAAGGTACATTCCGTTCTAATGTAACCAAGTTTGACGTTTATGTAAAATAAAAAGGGAGTAATATAATATGGCTATAATAGAACATACAAGCAATTTAAACTTAACACAATTTCGTGGTAGTTCTATTAAGCCAGCAATCTTTGAGTATTATAACAGTGATATGCAGAAGATTGATACTGCTTTTGATACACTGGAAGATACTGTTATAACTAAGGTTGATGACTTTGAAGTCATTGTTAATAGCTTTGACGGAAGAGTCACAACCTTGGAAGGTTGCTGTGAAGATGTCAATACAACGTTACTGAATTATGGTAACAGACTGGTTAGTATTGAAGCTGTCATTGCCACTGTTTCAACGCAAAACATTGATGATTTGACCGAAAGAGTCAATGCGTTGGAGAATAAGGTAAACGCTAATACTACTAATATTGACATTCTTAGAACTGAACTTCACGAACTTATTGACAGGGTTGCTACAGCTGAAAGTACACTGGTAGAGCACGCTGGACAGCTGACTAACCATGAGAACCGAATTGCTACTCTTGAAGCTTGCTGTGCAGAAGTTAGAGAAACCCTTAGTGCGTATGATGTTAGGATTACTAAGAATGCTAATGATATCACAGCTCTTGGTGAAAGACTTACAAGGGACGAAGGTAATATCGCTGGTAACGCACATGATATAACTATTCTTTCGGGGCAAGTTGCAATAAATACAGCGGATATTGAAGATTTGAAACAGGGACTTGCAGAGCTTGACCCTACTTCACAGCTGGAAGTTGTAAGACAAGTCGCGATCAATACGGAGAATATTGCGAACTTACAGACTAGCGTTAATGCACAGGCTAGTAATCTGAGTGCTGTTACTAGTAGAGTTGCTAGTGCGGAGAGTGATATTGATGCACTGGAAGCTGATAATCTGACGCTTCATCAAGAGATTGCGCAAGTTAGTGGCTGGGAACAGAGGATTAGTGATGCTGAAACTCTTGCACAAAGTGCTGTTGATGATGTTGCTACGTTGACTACGAAAGTCAATACGCTTGATAGCGATCTTGATACGTTGGAAGGTAGAGTTTCTACCAATAAAACCGATATCGTGGCTTTGAAAGCTAAGAATGTCGAGTACGATAGCAAGATTGCGACTGACGAATCGGCGTTATCAGCTTTGACTAATAGGGTTAGTGCTAATGAAGCGGATTTGACTAATATTCATCAAACGATTACTGCTGACGAGAGTGGACTTGCTAGTGTTGGGAATAGAGTTACAGCGCTGGAAAGTCAGAATGGTAGTGATACGCTGAATACTACAGCACAGACACTTAGTGGTGGTGTTAATGAAGTTAATACTAAGGTTGTCAATGCTGATAGTAAGGCTACGCAAGCGTTGAGTACGGCTACTAGTGCTAGTGCTACTGCTACACAGGCTAGTGCAGATGCTACACAGGCCGTTAGCGATGTAAGTGCACTTAATGCTGTTGTTGGTGATAGCTCTAGTGGTCTTGTTAAAGATGTTGATGACTTACAGAGTGATATTCTTGATGCTGTAAAAGGTTTTACGCAGAGTACATACAATGCTGTTACTGGACTTGCGTATGACGCTACGAGTAAGAAATTAGGGTTGAAGGTAGGTGCAGATACAGTTATCCCTTTTAGTGGCACACCTAATGCTTATCAGCTTATTAAAACTGGTACTACTCAAACAGTTACATTTGATAGGGATTATGACCAGCTATTAGTTATAGCTTGGGGTGGCGG
>Ga0326512_10001368_pt1 | contig 19033 bp, 44 predicted proteins | sample 1_2617_0518_D_FD_203652 | JGI IMG/M metagenome (GOLD analysis project Ga0326512, IMG submission 203652) | Bovine rumen microbial communities from UC Davis, California, United States - 1_2617_0518 | ecosystem: Host-associated > Mammals > Digestive system > Stomach > Rumen | place: USA... | reverse complement strand
CACCTCCATCACGATACCTGATGGCGTGACGAGTATAGGCAGTTATGCGTTCAACAACTGCTCCAGTCTCACCTCTATAACGATACCTGATGGCGTGACGGGCATAAGCAGTAATGCGTTCAGCAACTGCCCCAGTCTCACCTCTATCACGATACCTGATGGCGTGACGAGTATAAGCAGTAATGCGTTCAACAACTGTTATGGCCTTGCCGAGCTGCGCTTCCTGCATACCACCCCTCCGACAGTATCAAGTTCCAATGCTTTTACCAATGTGCAAACCGACTGCAAAATCTACGTTCCCGCAGGCAGTCTGGAAGCGTATACCAGCGCAACAAACTATCCGTCCAGCAGCACTTATACCTATATCGAGGAGTGAGCACGATGATTAAAGCAGAACAAATTGGTGATCGAGTACATACTTACAGTGACGCTGGCATGAAAATTTTGCAGGTTGAGACGGGAATCGTGTATGAGGATGCGCTGGATGTGCCCACTTCCGGTTACACCTATACTGAGACGGACATTCCAATTGCGGACGAGTTGACTGACAGCGAAGCGCTGCGCATTATTATGGGGAGGGATAATGATGAATAGGCAGACTGCGATTAAGTATCGCAAACAAATTGAGCAAGCTGCCGTTTCCCTGCCAGACCAGGACGCTCTCTCTGTGCCTGAGCTGTTCCCTCATTGGCGTGAAAACATGACGGTTTCTGTTGATGACCGAATTTGCTACGTGGACAAATTATACCGCGTAGTACAGGCCCATACCACCCAGATCGGATGGGAGCCTGATATTACGCCCGCGCTGTTCACCGAAATCGCAAAACCCGGTGAAATCCCCGAATGGAAGCAGCCAACGGGAGCGCAGGACGCTTATGCGAAGGGCGATAAGGTGCGCCACAATGACAAAGTGTGGCAGAGCAACACCGACAATAACGTGTGGGAACCTGGCGTATATGGCTGGGACGAGGTAGTTTAAAGGTCGCTTTAATACACCTCAAAAACGAAAGGAGAAATGAATATGGATTGGAAAAACTGGTTTAAGGCTGCTGGTATCCGCGCTATCCGTACCTTCGCGGAGGCAATGCTCGCCTACATCGGCACCGGCGCTATCGTACTGGGTGACGTAAATTGGCTTGCTGCCCTATCCGCTGGGGCGTTTGGCGCTGTTAGTGCTATCCTGCTGGCGCTTGCAGGGCTTCCCGAAGTGGAAAAGACCAAACCGCCCGAGATTGACGAATGATGCGAAAAATGGTATACTGTCAAGGTTTGCATCGTGATTGCTCAGACTATCCCCGCCGAAACAACTATCACCGCGCCTGTTGTCATCCAAATCGGTGAAGGAACTGTACAGTATCCGCTTACTACGCGCTGTTGTGCGCCTGTTACTGCTTGCGGCATTCGGACGCGCACTAAGTACGCAACACGGGTTGCCACTTCTGCTGTTGGCGGAACGTTCAGGCTGCTTGGTGATCCCGCCTGTACTCCGAACTATGATTTGCAGTCGATTAACGGCACTGCTCCTGCCGCTGCTCCTGCAAGCGCCGGGAATTAAACTGTAAAGAAAGGAGAAGAAGACAATGGCAGAACGCTATGAACACCTGGAAAAAGCCATGTGGAAGGAGCTTGAAAAACTGGACAAGAAATACACCGCTGACGTGGAAATGTCCGAGCAGGACGCTGAACGCGCCCGGAAACTGTACCACGCCCTGAAATCCGCCGAAACCTACCACGCCATGAAGGATGCGGAAGAATGGGATGAAGCGGAAGGAGAAGAAGGTTACAGTGAAGCCCGTGGTGGTCGCCGTGGCGGACGCTCCTACGGTGGCAATTCCTACCGCCGTGGACGCGATATGCGCACAGGCCGCTATATCAGCCGTGGCATGGATGACTACGGTTATTCCGGTCACTACCCCATGGAATACATCGACCCCATGTGGGATCGTCGGTACTAAGTAAATCAACCTGTTTCAGTGATAAGGCCGCTCCGAAAGGGGTGGTTTTTATTCATTTTACTACCCACTTACTACCCACATACGATTTTAAGACCGTTATAAAACAAGGGTTTCAATGGAAATTTTACACCCCTGCTAAGGGAGTAGTACGAGTGAATCGTAGCGAGAGTTCAAATCTCTCCTTCTCCGCTTAAATCCTTGTAAATCAACGATTTGCAGGGATTTTTCTTTTTCTATAAAAATTCCAAAAGTACCGCAAAATACAACAAAATATATGTGTACTACCCACAATACTACCCACATCATTCATTGGTCTTTTTGATTGCGTCAACAGCGGACAGGGCATCGGACATTTCCGGGTGAGCGTATCGGTCAAGCATCTTCGTTGTACTCCACCGCATGACGCGCTTAATGGTCTGCGGAGCGATTCCTTCCGTGATGGCGAGGGCAGTTGCGGTCGTGTGTCGGCAGGAGTATGGGGTTAGTTTTCGGCAACCAGCGGCTTCCAGGGCGGCGTAATAGGAAGCATACCATTCATCCTCATTCCGCTTCCAGATGTAGCCGCTTTTCTGCGCGTTTGCAACCAAGTCCTCAACGAGCGGAAGAATATCATTTGCAAGCACAATCGGAGTTGCTTTGCGGACTTTTGTTTTCATCCCGGCATTGACGATCACTCTTTCTTCCAGGTTAATGTTTTCTGCCCGTAGACCTTGTGCTTCACCAGGCATCATTCCGGTATAGATCATGAGTAACGGGATGGCGGCACGTTTGTCCCCAGATTCGTATACTTTCCAGAGCGCTGCTTGTTCCAAGTCCGTGAACGGCTGGCGCTCTTTTTCTTCATGCTTCGGCAGGACGATAAACGACGGCAAGTCCTTGTCTGCGAATCTGTCAGCGGCGGCAAGTGAAAACAGGTTTGTCAGGACGGATTTGCAGTCCTTCGCCGGGTCGAACGTCGGGCAGGCATCGGAAACGGTTTTTCTCAGCAGATCAACCGTTATTCGGTCTACCCGCACGTCCTGAATTGGTTTTAGTTTGTTCCAAGCGGTACGGTATGCAGACTGTTTTGACTTGGAAAGCTTTGTAAATTCACCGTTTTTGTATGTTTCCCAGTATTCAAACAGGCGAGGGGCGTCTTTCTTTACCTCCACACCGCCCGTTTTCAAAGTGGCACAATAGGCAATGGCTGCGGCTTTCGTAGGGAACCCGCCTTTCCTGCGCTTTACCGGGACGGGCTGACCGCCTGACTGATTCTCTCTGTAACCTACGATAACTTGTGCTGTCCATGTCCTACCACGCTTGTATGCCGTTCCCTGCCCGTTTCCACGGGATTTTGACTTACCCATAGAATCACTCCGAATACAACCGTGTAAATCCGACAATCTTGCCGATAACACGGATGTTATTGTCGTAATCTGCATAACGTTTGAACATCGGATGATAGGCAGAATTATCGCTTGTCAGTAAAAGACCGTCAGGCTGGCGGTAGACATGTTTTACACAGCATTCGTCGCCGAGAACGACAACTGCGGTTTGCCCATCATAGTCAATGTCTGGTTGAGAACGAATAAGCAAAATATCACCATTATAAAAAGTCGGCTGCATAGAATCGCCTTTTACTTTGATTGCAAAATCGGCGCGGGAAAGAACATCGACATAAACATCAACTTCCTCGTCAAAAATAGGTTCTCCTGCCGCTGCTGAACCGATAAGACGTATTATTTTATGCGCTGCTTTGTGTGGCACAAGTTCGCATATACCGATGTTGAAAACGTCAGCAATTGTTTCCAATGTATCAAAATCTGGTTCCCGTTGCCCTGTCTCATACATTGCTATTGTTGACGCGCTACAACCAACTTCCTCCGCGAGTTGTAATTGAGTCATGTTGCGCAAATCACGATAAGACTTGATGTTTTTCCCGATTTTCGCTTTGCTATCCATAATACCACCTCCGCTGATTTATTTTATCACGTTGCGTGACAAAACGCAAGAACAAATTCACAAAACGCCATTAAATAGGTATTAAAAATAATTTAAAAAACTTTCAAAAAATGTGTTGACAAACTTCACGAATCGTGATAACATGTGACCATCACGAAACGTGATTGGAGGTGACAGACAGTTGATAAGCACGATGGAAATCGGTCAGCGGCTCCGGGAACTCAGAACCAAATGCGGTTATACATTGCAGAAGGTCTCTGATGATACGGGTCTTGGTGTTTCTGCACTCACGATGTACGAATTAGGGCAAAGAATGCCGCGTGATGAAGCGAAAATAATCTTAGCTGATTATTACAAAGTTTCTATCAATGATTTATTTTTTGCCCAGGGCTTCACGAATCGTGAATCTGCACACTGAACGACGGATGAAGAAAGGAGGTCTAACATGGAACTGCTCATTGCGTTCGTCTGCGGAGTGGCGTTAGTGTTCTGGCTTGCCGAACCTGAAACACTGGAAGAACGTTCCAGACGCGAAATGCGGGCAAAATAAATCCCCCGCTGTTGGAGCAGCGAGGGTGTTCAGCCGGGGGCTGATGAAAAGATTCGTATACATGTTATCACAAGGAACTGATTTTGTCAAATAGGCGGTGCCACGAAAGATACGCAGTGTGCGTGCTGCTGGGCGGGACTGGCAGGCGTTGGATTTGAGAATCAGCCAATGTAAAGCCCCCCGTTAAAGGCTGTGGCTAAGTGGAGTTTGAGGAACAGCCGCTTTGAAGAAAAGAAAGGAAAGTATAATGATTAAATTTAAACCATGCCAGATGTGCGATAAGACGGACAGACTGAGTTTCATGCCTAAGGATAGTTTTGTAAAACTTGTTGAAATGCGTGGCCATACTTGTGTAAAGGTAGAGTGCAACCGCTGTGACATTGTATTGTACGACTTTTCAGAATCCAACAATTTTGCTGAACGTATGGGTATCATTGCAGAAAAGTGGAACAAACTTCCGCGCCGTGGAGATACGATTACCAAAGACGAGCGCCGTGAAATGGCGATAAGCACGATTCGTGACGCGCTGGACGCGCTGGAACGTGCGCAGGCTGTAGGCGGTGATGCGCGGTGACAATGGATGAGATTCGCGCCAGCGACAAGGAAACCCTTACACCTATGGACATATCGGGAGTGCTTGGTTCGCACCCAAAGACAATCCACGACACGGCCATGAAACGGCCTGACCTGATTGGGTACAAGTTCACGTTCGTTGGGAACAGAATGAAAATTTCCAGAAAGAGTTTTATCGAGTTTATTGATGGAGGAACTAACAATGCCTGACTTTGAGTATCTACACAGAGTTGATTTACATTCCAAACAAACTGATTGCGCGATTTTCCTGCTTGTATGGGGCATGGACGCGATGGACGCAATGCGCAAGGTTTCCGGCATTTGCGGGCCGGACGGGGAATACAGCTGCGACAGCATAACGATTCAGATGCGCGACGGCGAACCGCGCAAGCGTGAACGCGGCATGACATGCAGGAGGGGATAAACATGACGGTGTGGCGTGACGGATTTGGCGAAGCGATTCAACCGGGCGATATTGTGGAGGACATGGGTTCGCGGAGGATAGGCGAAGTGCTGTTTCAAGGCGGGAAGCCGTATATGCGGTACTTTAAGCAGTTCAGCAACACGACATTGGGCTATGAGTTTGTGGACGTGACCGGGCCGGACGAAGCCTACATCCGCTGTCTGGCCCCGAAAAAAGAATGGCGGTACAGGCTGAACGGACACAGGCTGAACAACGTGGAGCTGCTGCAAAAGCGGCCCGTGAAGGACGGCCACGCGCAGACCGTCACGCCGATTGATATGCCGCCATGGGACGCACCTGTTCCGATAGAGTGGAGATAAGACAATGACAAGAGACGAATGTGAAGCGAAAATTGCTGAAAAACTGGAAGAAATCAGGGGCATTTATCAAGAATACAACCCGGACGGAAGATACATTCACCTGTCTGTTACAACGGAATATATCAGCGCGTGTAACGAATATTACCTGGAAGATGCCAAACGCCCGCTCGACTTTAGGAAATATGTAGGCGAAGAATTGAGATCACGCCCGCATGGGGAGGATCAGAGCAAGTGAACTATTACGAAGATATACCCGACCACCCGGACATTCGTATGATGGAACGCTATGGCACTCTGCACCCGGAAGAAGATGACTTTGTACCCTTCTGCCCCATCTGCGGGAAAGAATGCGACACCGTGTACACGGATAAGGACGGGGAAGTGCTCGGCTGCGACAATTGCGTTTCGCATCATGACGCTTTTGATTTCCTGGGGGCGCGAGAATGAGCCGGACACCATGTTACAAATGCGATGACCGGACAGCAACGTGCCACGGCGAATGCGAAAAGTACAAGGATTGGCGCAAGGAACTGGAAGAAAAGAAACGCCTTGAAGCCATCGGGCATATTGAAGATACGGCGCGGTGCATCGCCACTGCACAATTGCGGAGGAAACAGGCATGGGCAGCAAAGGGGCGCTAAAGCGCGACGGGTATCTGCGGTGTACGCCGATGCGGGAAATTGCGAAGGGAAGCAAAGCGTATACATCCGACCGGAAAAAGCCGCCGCAACTCACTACCGTGGAATTGCTGCATAAACTCTGTTCTCGTGGGCCGGTTGGGTGCAACGAAAAATGCGACAGTTACGAAGTCTGCCTTTTCGGGCAGGAAGCGAACAAGCGGAATTTAGGAAAATGATTACAGCGAATATTGTATTGACGGATGGTGCGAAGATCATACGGTACTTCAACAATTGGCCTGACCTGTGCGCGTGGGTGGCAAGGCATCATAAGCATTTGGCAGAAATTCACGCGCATCTGGTGAAGGAGGGCAACGATGGAAAAACTGAAGAATTGCCCGTTCTGCGGCGGTGAAGCCGTGATGGAAACATTTACAACGGCGATGGAGAAAAAGCCGCGTTTCCGGGTGCGGTGTACGAATTGTCCGTGTGATCTGGGCTGGGATCATTGGAGCGTAGAAGAAGCACGGGATGCGTGGAACCTGCGGACGGAGGGCAAAGACAATGGCTGATCGGGAAAAGGTGATCAAGGGGCTGGAGTTATGTCTGAAAGGTGATTCTAACCTGTGTGAAATTTCATGCCCTTATTATTATCAATGTGGTGCGTTTTACGAAAACAACGAAGCGCTATTGAAGGACGCCCTCTCCATGCTGAAAGCGCAGGAGCCAAGGGTATTTGATGCTGATGAAATTGTATTGTCGGCAGAACCATCGGGATGGCTATGGCTTGAAATGGAAAATGGCCATTGTGGAGAAGCGTACAAAGCGGGGAGAACAATTAGCGGGTTTATTAACTTTGGTCATGGATTTGACTCTTTGTTCACAAGTTTATTCCCGGAGGATTATGGCAAAACCTGGCGCTGCCGGACTTCCCGGCCAACGGACGAACAGAGGGCGGCAACGCCGTGGCCTGAACCGCCGAAGGAGGAAACATGAAAGGCTTGATCGTCATTGGCTATCAAGGCATTGGAAAAAGTTCATGCGCCGGAAAAGATAACTGCATCGACCTTGAAAGCGGATGTTTCTGGGTAGGCGATGAACGGCATGAAGACTGGTTTATCCCTTACTGCCAGATAGCAATGGACTTGGCGAATCAAGGGTATACCGTTTTCACCAGTTCGCATAAATGCGTTTACGAATTTTTCAAGTCTGCTCCGTTCTTGCCGAATGTCGGAAAAGCTGTAATCTTCTGTCCGAAAATACGATACAAGAAAGAATGGATAGAGAGATTGGCAACGCGATTCACAAAAACTCAGTATGTCAAAGATTTCAAAGCGTTAAAGAATGCGGAAGACCGTTATGAAGAAAACATCCAGGAATTGATGCGAAGTGGACTTCCTGTGTATCAACCTTTTGCGATGGACTATGACTTGATGGATTATGTACACAAGGCAAGAAACGACTGGTGTAATGAACCGCCGAAGGAGGGCTGATTATGAAAGTCACGATATTGGAATACCCGGTAGAAACGGACTGGTACGAGGTAAAACGCCGGGCGTTGGTGACGGTTGGGAAAACGCCAATCCAACAGCCTGACGAAAAATGGAAAATGCGAATCCTCCGGGCGCGACACAGCCCCATCCGGTATCTGCGGTTTTCCTTCCTGCTGGAAGATTTGCCCTACTGGGTCAGCGTCCATCTGTGCAGACACGTACACGCCCAGCCGTATGTCAGGAGCCAACGGAATGACCGACAAAGCGAATACGACAGGAACGCCGCCCGGCAGGACGCGCCCGTCAACATGATCTGGGACATGAACGCGGAAGAACTGATTACCATTTGCCAGAAACGCCTTTGCGGATGCGCGGCGCAGGAAACGCGAGAAGTAGCCGTGATGATAAAAAAGCTGGTTCTGGACAAATGCCCAGAATTTGCGGGCGTGTTGGTTACGCCTTGCGCGTTTAACGGGCGCTGTCACGAAATGTACCCTTGCCGATTGTACGAAAATAAGTAAAGCGCTATAAGCGCGGCGGTTGGTTATCCTCCTTGCCCATTCACCAACCGCGCCGTCCTCTGGCGGCATCCAGCAAAGGGCGGCTGATAACGTTTGGCGGTCAGCGTAAACCGCACGGCGGGTTAAGAGCGGACAGCGATCCGCTACCCGCCGATTTATGGAGGCTATATGATAAATCAGTTGACTTTCTGCCAGGACGGCATGATACGGGACAAGGTGGAAATCGCCATCAAGCGGTTACAGGCGTTTGAACCGGAAGAGGGGTATTATGTGGCCTTCTCTGGTGGCAAAGACAGCCAGTGCGTCTATCATCTGTGCAAAATGGCGGGCGTGAAGTTTGACGCGCATTATGCTGTGACCAGCGTTGACCCGCCTGAACTGGTGCGGTTCATCAAGACGAATTACCCGGATGTCGAGTTTGAACGCCAGCACGACAAGGACGGCAAACCGATCACAATGTGGAGCCTGATCGCGTCCCATACACTGCCGCCGACACGGAAAGTAAGATACTGCTGTTCCGCACTGAAAGAAACGGGCGGGCAGGGCAGGATTGTTGTGACAGGCGTTCGGTGGGCTGAGAGCGTGAACAGGAAGAACACGCACGATGTGGTAGACATTCGCGGAAAGCGGTCACGGAAAGTAGCGGATGAAAACGGCGCTGAGTACCGCACGAACAAGCATGGCGACCTGATCATGAACGATGATAACGATGCCGCACGGAGAACCGTGGAAACATGCTACCGCACACGGAAAACGATGGTCAACCCGATTGTGGACTGGACGGACGAGGACGTATGGAATTTTCTTAACGGGAACGACCTGCCGCACTGTTCCCTGTACGATGAAGGATTTACGCGGCTTGGGTGCATAGGCTGTCCGCTGTCCGGCAGTAAGAACATGATGCGCGACTTTGAACGCTGGCCCAAGTACAAGGATCTGTATATCCGGGCTTTCCAGAAGATGATCGACAACCATCCCGGCGAGATTAAGATTCTCGACCCGAACGCGAACACGAAGTTCAAGCTGTACGATATGGAACCTGAAAATACATTCGAGGGGGGGCAAGAGCATACTTCGCTTCTTCCGCAGACGCTCTCAGATGGTATGTGTTCGGATGGCCTGAAAAATAATTCGGGGGGGGGGTACGCTGGTTCGAGAATTGGGTACGCGAAAGCCGCTGAAACCGTATACAGATTCTTCGTCACCAACTGCAACGGTGCCGAATATGTATACAAGCACTGGCTGGAAATGGGCGCAACGTGAGGATGCGGAATGGATGCTGAACGACTTCATAACACAGCCTGATAAAATTTGGGGGTTGAAGAAAGAACAGATAGCCACTAAAGGGGCATAGCTTAACGGCAAAGCAGTCGGCCTTGAACCGACAGTCGATGGTTCGACACCGTCTGCCCCCGCCATTGAGCATGGAACAGCAAAGGCCAGGAGACAGCGCTACGGATAAATACGGCTGATGTTGGGCGCTATGGGTTCAATTCCCTCCGATGCGGGCAGTGCACGGCCCTCCATGCTCATTATGCACCGTTAGCTCAATGGTGAGAGCGCTGGCCTTATAAGCCAGGTGTTCCCGGTTCAAGTCCGGGACGGTGTACCAACTGCCGGGAGGTAGTAGTCCCCGGCTTGGCGTTCGCCCATGCGCCGATTCTTAGTATTAGTAGTGTTGTTCTTGGTGCAAAATGTTGTGACAAAGAATAAGTAGCACCTTACCGTAGATGGGCGTACTGATAGCAATGCGGACAACGGGGGTAACTCCCCAGGGCGGCATCCCATTCGGGTTCATAAAAGACGCTGTACCAACCCGCCCAACCTCCGAAAATCCATATTGCTGACAGCATCCCACCTGGGCATCCGACAAGCAGCATGGCCGCAGCGGAGTAATTCACCGACTGCCAAGCCTCGTATGATGAAGATACGGCCCCCACCGGATTTGATGGTCGGTGTCTTTCCCATTCGGGAACCGCCGACACGCGCCACGGCTTCACCCGTGCGCTCATCATTCGCCCAGGCGGGATGCGGAAAGGGAAACAATGACGCAGAACGAGGCGATTGACCTGTTAGAAAAAGAACGGTACAGACGTGGAATGAGTATCATGGCTTTTTCTGCTGAAATCGGAATACCCATGTCAACCTACGCGCATTGGATTTACCACAATCAACGCACTACGGCGGAAATTTTGTTTTATGCGCTGAATAATGCGGGCTTTGAAGTCAGGATCGAGAGGAAAGAAAATGGGCTATCGTAGTTTTGTTTCGTTCATGGAGAGTGAGCGGCTTCGACAGGGCATTACCCGTGACGAATTGGAAAAATTGTCTGGAATCAGCGCCAGCACGTTCACGAAATGGGCGCGTGGCGAAAACAAACCACAATTGGAACCATACATTCTGGTGATGCGGGCGCTTGGATATGAAATCGTTGTAAGGAGGAAAAAGAATGCCGCGAAAAAAGACGGACAACAAGGAAGGCAAGAGAACGCTGTATGACTGGATTCGAGCGGAAATCAATTTCTTTGATGGCTTTGATTACGCCGATACGGTACTCGTCATGTCTGGGAGTACGCAAAACCAATTCCGAAACGAAATGATTGAAACGGAGAACGGGACAACGCTCAACAGTATTCCGGTGCTGATTGACCGTGGAATGAAGTACGGCGCGGTGCAGCTTACAACACGGTTCAATGCGGAAAGGATGGGGCTGCTGTGAAAACCAGATGGGACGTGAGGGCGAAAAGCCATACCGATGAAGCGTACAGGGTTTTCTATACTGGCGTTCCGTTCCTTCATGCTGTGCGGGCCGTGATCCGGTACATGATGAAATATGATGAAATCACCTTACGGAAGTCGAAAGTGTACGGAGGACGCAGATGACCGAAAAAGAGTACAACGCCGCGCCGGGTGTGCGGAGAAGCGCGTTGTGGAAACTGACAAAAAGTCCAGCGCATTTCAAATGGGAACTTGAGCATCCTACTGAACCGACATCGGCGCTGATATTCGGTTCTGCCGCACATTGCGCCGTGCTGACACCGGGACTGTTCAAGGAACAATACGCCGTAATTGACTGCGATCTACGGACGAAAGAAGGAAAAGCGGCGAAACAGGCGGCGCTTGAAACTGGAAAGATTCTTCTGTCCAAGGATGACTTTGAGCGAATTAACGGCATCGTGCAGTCCGTGCAAAGCAATCCGTATGTGATGCGTTTGCTGAACGGCCCGCACGAGCAGGCGTACTTCTGGACGGATGACATTACCGGGGAATCGTGCAAATGCAGGACTGACGCTGAAACCGATGTCGGGGAGCAGCACTACATTGTGGACTTGAAGACCTGCAACGACGCAAGCACGGAACAGTTCATGCGGGACGCTATGAAGTACGGCTACCACGTCCAGGCGGCAATGTACACCGAAGGGAAGCGGCTGGCAACAGGCACGGAAAGCGCGTTTGTGTTTGTCTGCGTAGAGAAAGACCCACCATATGCCATCAACATCCTTCAATGCGACGATGCGTTCATGCTGAAAGGGATGGACGATTACAGGTACTTGTGCGGACTGTACCACGAATGCGTCCAGCGAAACGAATGGCCCGGATATACCGGGTTTGACGGAGAGATTAACACGTTGGAACTTCCGGCGTGGTTGAGAAAGGCGGTTGAATAAATGAGCGAAACGGCGATCACCGTACAAGAACAGCAGGAACAGTTGCTTTCCAACATTCCTTCCGGCGCGGCGCTGAACGTGTGGCAGGACAAGAAAGCGTTCGACCAGGTGGCGCGGGTAGCCAACATGCTGAGTAAAAGCACCATCGTTCCGCAGAACTACCAGGGGAAACCGGAGGATTGCTTCATCGCCGTTGAAATGGCGGCGCGGATGAATACCAGCCCGATTTTCATTATGCAGAACCTTTACGTGGTGAAAGGAAAACCATCCTGGGCCGGTCAGGCTTGCATGGCGATGATTAACGCCTGCGGAAAGTTCAAGAGCGTCAAGCACGTTTACACCGGGACGAAGGGAACCGACACCAGAGGATGCTATGTGACGGCTGTCCGTGTGTCCGATGGCGAAACCGTGAACGGAACGGAAGTCACCATGAAAATGGCAAAGGACGAAAGCTGGATCACCAACAGCAAATGGAAGAACATGCCTGAGCAGATGCTTGGGTACAGGGCGGCTTCCTTCTTCGCCCGGATGTACTGCCCGGAAGCGCTGATGGGCTTGCAGACTTACGAAGAAGTGCTGGACGCTGAACCGCAGCAGAAAACCACCGCGCAACGGCTGACCGAAGCGCTGAAAGCGGAAACGGAGGGGAAGTAAAGAATGGCTGTTAATCATCTGGTATTTCAGGGAAGAACCACAAGGGACTTGGAGAAAAAGACTACCCAGAGCGGCATCGAGAACGTGAAGTTCACGCTTGCATGGAGCGAAAAGTACAAGGAAACGGAGCGGAAATGCTTCCTGACCTGCAAGGCGTGGCGGCAGACGGCAGCCTTCCTCGATAAATTCTTCCATTCCAAGGGCAGCGAAATGGTCGTTGAAGGCGCTCTGGAAACGGAAGAATGGGAGAAGGACGGACAGAAGCATAGCCAGATCGTGCTGAACGTTGACAAGGTTCACTTCTGCGGAAAGAAACAGGACAACGGCAGCACCGCTCAGACCGCAACGAGCGAAGTGACACATGGCGCTCCCGCTGTTCCGGCCGCTGGGTATATGGAAGTTGATAGTAGCGAACCTCTCCCTTTCTGACGGAGGATAAATGAAACAGCAAACAATCACATTGGCCTGTGCCTTATCAGCCGAAGAATACCAGCGGTTCAAGGCGATCTGTGAACAGAAGAACACCTATCCGAGTGCGGCAATCAGGGAAGCGGTGATGGAATGGATGGCAAAGAACAGCGGGTGAAATGCTACATCGACAGCAGAGAAAAGCCGCAAGCCATTAAGAACATCGTTGCCTACTTCGACAAGCACGGAATCGAATGGGAACGGGTGGCCCTGAAAACTGGAGATTACATGCTGGACGGACAGCCGAACCTGATTGTTGACAGGAAGCAGTCGCTTGGGGAGTTGGCGCACAACTTACTCTCCCCCGACCGTGCGAGATTTTACCGGGAAATTCGCCGCGCACGTGACAGCGGGATTCGACTGATCATCCTGTGCGAACACAGCCCGGACGTAAAGACCTTTGCCGATGTGAAGAACTGGAAGCCGAAGTATGGAAAAGTGACCGGGAAAGCGCTTGCGGACGCGATATTTCGGTTGGAGGTCGGGTACGGTGTTCCGGTGTACTACTGTTGCAAACGCTCGACCGGGAAGCGAATAGTAGAAATTCTCAGTCAGGAGGGTGAAGATGGCAGCGTCAATCAGGTGTGCAGCAATTGACTGCGAATACATCAACAATCACGGCTACTGCACAGCGAGACACATTGACCTGAGCGACCACAGCGTTGTGACTATGTGGGATGGTCGGCAGCGGTTTCAGCGGTGCGGGACGTGGCAGAAGTCAGAGCAAGCAGCCGAACTTGAAGAAAAGATGGCCGCGCTGCTGGAGAAACTTCATAATGCGTGACCTTTCGACCATCACCGACACCATACGGCAGAGCGTGAGCGCGTATCAGGCGGGAGAAGCGTTAGGGCTGAAAATCGACAAGAACGGACGCTGCGCCTGCCCTGCACACAACGGACGGAATAACAATTGCCGATTGGATAAGGGTGACAGAGGATGGCACTGCTTCAAATGCAATGCTGGAGGCGATACGGTGTCGCTGGTGCAGACGGTAAACCAGTGTTCCTTCTGGCAAGCCATAGAGTGGCTTAACAGCGCGTTTCATCTGGGCCTACCGCTTGACCGTCCGCTGGATAAAAACGCCGCAGAAGCCGCGAGAATGGCAAAAGAACGCAAGCAGACGGAACGCGAACAGAAACAGGCGATTGAACGGATGGAATTTGACCTGTACGTGCTGTGCGGAAGGCTGCTGGAAAGTCTGGAAGCTGACAAAGAACGGTATAGACCGAGGACGGCAAACGAGGAATGGGATGATCGGTTCGTGAACGCGGTAAAACTGATACCGGAAGCAGAAGAAATTGCCGATGATTTGGCGGTCAGGGTGATAGGGGTGAAAAGCAATGATGGGCGATAAGCAGCGTAAACTCCGCAAATGGTTTCAGCGGCACAAGTGGCACACAGCAGACACGCCGACAGGGCACGGATTCTGGTTGAGCAGTCCGATTGAAAACTGCGCCGGAAATGCAGAATACGCCCGCGACCCGAAAACGAACCTGCCGCGTGAGTTCGCTTGGGAAAGGATGCTGGGTGTGGAACTGGACAGGTTCACCTGCGACACGGTGACATTCAGCATTTACAAGCGGCGGCACTGGTGGAAGCGTGACCCTACCGCGAAAACGGACGGCACGGAATACACCTGGATTCCTTCGGATGACTTCGACGAATGGAAACGCCAACCGGACGCAAGCATCCAACTTCCGGCCCGTGACATTGTGAAACTGGCTGAACTGATTCAGGCGGCGCAGGAAGATTGGTCGAAAGGCAGGCCGAGCAAGAATCACCTGAACTTCATGGAACGGATAGCGAAGCAATGTGACACGCGCTGGATTGGCGTGAACAGCAGCTATGACGAAATCAAGCAGACGTATAGTAACGAACGGTTGAGAAAGGAACGGGCTGAACGTGAAAAAGGACACGGAGAAGGCGCTGGAAATCATAGCGCCGATGGCGAAGGAACTGAGCATCGAAGTGAAAGCTGACGATACGTTCCTGTACTGCAACGGGCAGGCTATCGGGATTGCCTGCAACAGCACTTATGCGACGTTGACGGAGTTTATCGAATATGCGTTCTGGCATTACTGGAAGAAGTGGAAGCGGGAGAAAATGCCGGACAGCGTAAGAAAGACCATTCAACGCTACTGGTTCACGGACGAGCAGATGCAGATGTGGAGGAAAGAACACAATGAAGGATGAACCGTCAACGCTTGAAGCCGACCTGAAAGAACTGATGCGCCTGGTGCGGAAGATCAACGCATTGGAACAGGACATTAACGAAAAGTACGGTGTGCGCATGATTGCGGGGTACATTCCCGGCATAATCGGCGACGCGACCGGAGAAGTGACCGTTCGGCGCGGGATAGAAGAAATCGAAAAGGCGCTGGGCAAGGAAGCGAAGCTTGAGCCTTATTTCCCGAATATCAAAAAACTTCGTGTTTATGGCATTGAGTTCCGGCAGTACGCAGATGACAAGACAAAAACGTTCGTCAAAGCGTTTGGAAAGCCGCCGAAAGTAAAGATTGTTGAGGACAGCGAAGAATGAAGCAGTATTGCCGTTATTGCGCTTTCTGCTTCCAGGCTGACGAAAATGAGTTCCGATGCAGCGACCATCCGAAAGGCGAAGAGCCGCACTGGACGCGAAAGCAGATCAACCGGGAGAACCATTGCCCGCACTTCGCACTGAGCGACCTGGGTGACGCTGAAACCGAAAAGCCGTACAGACCGCGCGGACAGTACCAGAAGAAAACGCCGGAAGAAATAGCGCTGAAAGAAAGACAGGTGAGTTTCCTATGAGCCGCAGACCATACCCGATTATCCTGGGCGGCGGGAACCTGAAAAAAGGGCTGATGGCGGTTCCGGGAAGCGTGAAAGGGTTTGACCTGTATATCGTTTGGCTCAAAAGGGAATTTCCTGCGGGTGAGCGGTTCGGGATAGAGGATATTCAAAGCGTTCAGCAGGTGATCCATTTTACTGACCGCAAAACGCTTGAAAGAACGGTGTGGATGCTGACCTGCGTACTGAACGATTGGAAAGAGGAGGATGGGGAAAGTGAAAATCACGATTGACATTGACGAAGAAGAGCTGAACAAACGGGTGTTTGATATGGTCGTAAGAAACACCGTGCAGGACGTTGAAGAAACTCTTTTCGGCGGTCGCCCGTCAACATACAAGCACATCTACGTGGAAGCCATTAAGGACGCTGTGCGCGAAACCGTGAAGAAACACGCCGACGATATTATCAACCGCGCTGTGGACGCTGGCGGGCTGTACATCGGCAAGAAGGGCCTGAAAAAGATGATTGACGAGGACACGTTATGACAGAAAACGAGAATGTTGAGCGTATCCGTCAGCAGGAACAGCCGAAGAAAGCGGACGAAATCAAACGCGCAATGAACATCGGGTTTCACCTGAAATGCCTGCGGTGCGGGGCGGCGTACTATCATACGGAATTTGCCATGAGCGAAATGAGCTACCGGATGTATAGTTACTGCCCGGATTGCATTGACAAGGGAATAGAAGCGCTGAAAGGGCAAGAACCAGTAAAGCCGATAGTTGATGTGGACACCTGGGCTTGCGGCGCGTGCAAACATAGGTTGGAAAAGCAAGAACTGATTGGCAATAACGTGCTTGTAAACGAAACGTATGAATACTGCCCACAATGCGGGAAGAAGGTGGATTGGGATGGCTAACAAACTGACCGAAAACGAAATCATTAAACTGCTCGACAACCTGATAGGCCCTACCGAAGCATACGGTGACAGTGCGGTTGACGAAAAGATTCTTTCCAACCTGAAAACGCTGATTGACGTGACAAACTGGTGCCTGGACGGTGTAAAGCAATCCGCTGGCACATTGCACAGACCTGAGGACAGTATGCGGCGCATAGGGGCAACGGCAATGTCAGCGCTTCTGGAATGGGAAGAATGGATTCGCGGCATAAGGGAGAGTGAATAAGCATGACACCACACGAAATGACAATCCAAATCGCCCGCGCGGAAGGCGTGATGATGGCGTTGTACGGCATCTGCCGCGACCTGGTGATCGGGCGCAGCGTGGACGAAGATAAAGACGGCGGGCTTGGTGATGTAATATACGATACCATAAGCGGCCTGAATAATGTGTATGAAGGCCTGGGGAATATCGTAACAGAGAAGCCCATCGATGCGGTACATGCTATTGATAAAATCGTCGGTTTGATCGTTGAGCATGGACAGAATGATAAACAGTTCAAATTGGGAGAAACCATCAAATATTCGCCGTCAGCGGTCGGAGATATACTGAAAGAAGCGGTGGACAATGAAAGTAAGTGAATTGATTGAAGAACTGATAAACGCCGACCGTAACGGTTCCGTAGTTATCGGAATACAAACGCCAATGGGATTTGAAAATGTAGAGATTGAAAGCGTCCATCACTACAAGTGGGGCGTAGAAATCGACACAGAACAGATCGGATGTGAGATTGATGGCTGACCAGACCGCCTACGAACAGTCCCTCACCGCCGCACAAGCGCTGATGCAGCCCGCACAGCAGGAACAGCAGGAGCAGGAAAAAGCCAACCAGTACAAGGCGATGCACAAACGGGCGTTCCGGGTGGCGTATGACCTGCTTACTGAGTTGTATCCCATCGGCAAGGAACCGGACGATTACTGGAAGTTCGCCGCGAACCGGGTTGCCGTGATCTACAGCGAAAACAAAGAAAACCGACTCTGCGAACTGCTGATGATGGCGGTATGGGAGTACGTGGAGGGAGTTTGGAAGGAAAGGAACGAGCATGAGCAATCAGCCTAAACGCCAACGCTGCCAGCCGAAAGTGTTCACGGTGACGGAGTACGAACGCCAGCTTCGCAAGTCCGTTACGGACGTGACCCGGCAATGCACGAAAATCTACATGGCTTCCTTCGCGCTGGCATTGCACCGGAAACTTGGCATCGAACCGGAAAAGATTCTGGACGCGCTGGAAGAAACCAGCAGGATTTCCTGCGACGCCCTGTGCTTTACCGACGTGTGCAAGGCGGTCATGGACGAAACCGGGATTGATTTGAGCGATTTGCTGAGTGAGGATTGTGTTTGATCCTTAATACCCTCGAAGCAAAACATGATGCAGTACGCAGGAAAGGAGGTTGAAAGTGGGAGATACACAAACGCTGATCCCGCAATGGACAGCGGATGACTTTGACAGCGAAAAGCCGTACCAATGGCTGTATGAGCGCAGGAACGGCAACAAATTCCTTTTCCAGCAGATGCTAAACAAGACCATGAAAGCAGCAAAGGACGTGGGCGTAAACGCGATTGTGTTCAAGCAATACTGGAAAGCCTACGTGGAAGCGATGGAGCCGAAAACGACCATCCTGGGCGCGAATACGACGGCGTTTCCGGGGCAGGAAAAGGCGCTGCAAGGGATAGACGAACTGCAATGCGGGGCGTATGAATGCAACGAAAACGGCGTGTCCTACATCGGGCAGATGGGTCAGGACGTTCAGGTGATTCGCCATCCGCTCATGCCAGTCAAGCGCATTATCGACGTGGACAGCGGCGAGGAAAAGATGCAGATTGCATTCCGTCGCGGCGCTGGCAGGGAATGGAAAACGATCATTGCGGGAAAGGATATGCTGGCTTCGGCACAGCGGATTATCGCCCTGTCCAAAAACGGGATCGCCGTCAACAGCGAGAACGCGAAAGAGGTTGTGCGGTACATGGCAGACATGGAGTCCATGAACTATGACGATCTGCCAGAGCAGCGCAGCACATTGCACCTTGGCTGGCTTCCCGGCGGACAGTTCGCGCCGTACACAGACGAAATTGTTTTCGGCG
>Ga0326512_10001366_pt1 | contig 19037 bp, 17 predicted proteins | sample 1_2617_0518_D_FD_203652 | JGI IMG/M metagenome (GOLD analysis project Ga0326512, IMG submission 203652) | Bovine rumen microbial communities from UC Davis, California, United States - 1_2617_0518 | ecosystem: Host-associated > Mammals > Digestive system > Stomach > Rumen | place: USA... | reverse complement strand
ATTGGCCCCGCCGTTAGAGAAACCATTTTTGACAAAGTCAAGGCCGCTTCCAGTCATCTCAAAATTCTTCTTTTTGTCGCTAACCTTAGCAAGTGGCATAAAGGCCATAAGAGCAAGGTTTATGAAAGGAATAAGCAAACCTGATACAAGGTTTAATGTCTTGAATAATGACGACTTACTCTTATCCGCATTCTGCTCAGTCTCAGTCTCTTCTTCCTGAGAGGCTGGTGAGAATTTCTTTAAAACTGTCTTTTTTGCCTGAGGATACTTTTTATAGAGAAATGATCCATAGATAAGGCCTGCTAAAGCCGCACTGATTGTCCATCCTGGGAAGAATGGGCCTGTTGGCTTAATCACAAACTGAACTATGTCGCCAACTCCGCCACACACAAAGCCCATAACTGGGCCAAGTGTCACACCTATTATCACATTGATTAGGAATGAGATTGAAATTCTGAGTGATGGAGTCACCTGAATAGACAAGAAGAATGAAAAAACTGTGTGAAGGGCCACTAAGAGAGCCGCAAGCACCAGCGATCTCACGCTCTTAAACTCTTTTGCTGATTCTTTGAAACTTGTTAAAATAGACATAAAAATACCTCCTTAATGTAGCAGCTCGTTGTACTACATAGGAGGCTATTTTTATAGTCTTATATGTAGCAGCGGGATGCGGATCGTGTATCGCAAGGTTATCTTTTCGTCCCAATGTCAACTCCCTGTACACTGAGCACTTAACGCACACGTTCCTACTCTGCCTATGTCTTAAATTTTCTGTGCTCAAAGCACAAAAAAAATTGTAAACTCCAGTTTATAATTTGTCAATCAATTCTTTAAATTTTTCCACTTTTTCTACGTATTGTCCCTCTTCTACATTTCCAAATCCATAAGATGCATAGATAAAATCCACGCCTGCATCGTGGGCCGCTTTGGCATCTGAGGCTGTATCACCTATATAGACAGGATTTTTAAGGTCATTTCTTTCAATCAAGATCTTATTGGACTTATCCTTGCTAAGTCTCGTCCTTCCCCAACACTCTGTGTCCTCAAAGAGATAACCAAGACCCGATGATTCCAAAAAAGCCTCAATGTAGCCATCTTGACAATTGCTGACTATAAAGAGTCTGTACTTTTGTCTTAAGATCTTTAGGCTTGACTCCAAATCAGGATACAAATCGCCTCCATTTTGGCTTAGATACTGATTCTCATAAAGACAAAGCTCATCCATCAGGGAATCTCTGACTTTCTTTTCAACTGCAGGAAAAAGCTTGGCAGCTATATCATACATTACAAGCCCCATACAGGAGCCAAGTTCCTCAACTGATATCGGATCCCTTTTAACCTTGTCATTGTGCTCAAGGATATAATTCCATGACTGTCTTATACCTTCTGTTGCATCCCAAAGGGTTCCATCTAGGTCAAATATTAAACTATCGTATTCTTTATCTATCATTATTCCTTCTATCAAGGCCTCCTTTTAAAATTCACGCAGCTTTGGCTACATTTTTTATTTTTGCCTACAAAGGCACCCTCTTTTGTGTTCAATTAAGGCCGCCCTGCTTATTTTCAGCCAATATAGCCCTCACACTCCTCGATTAGCTCAAGGATTTTAGGCTCAGCTGTGACATCATAGACCATCTTAAAGCAGTCAACAGCAGCAGGATAATCCCCCTCCTTCAGGAGCTGGCCACCTATTGCATGGTATAGCTCTACAGACTTTGAATCTATTCCAGTCTTTATGCCCTCAAGTGAGAGATTTTCCTTGTAATCAGTCAAAAGCTCACTGTTGCCAACTTTTGAGCTGGTCACATTTTTAAACTCATATTCCTTTAAGCCATCCAAGGCCTCATCAAGGAATTTCAGGCCATCATCAGCATTGGCCGTAGGAAATACCAAATTGCTCAATCTATAACAGGCTCTGGCTGTCTTAGGCATATAGGCCTTAGTACAATACCAGCCGTAGTTTCTCAGATATCTGGCATAGGTTGCCCTCGTCACACAGAGCTTATAGGCTTCGTCTGTAACATTCTTATATCTTTCCATCATGCCAAGCATCTTGTAGGCTTCAGCCAAAGCGAAGAAATAATCAACATTGACCGGATCCCATATTATGGCCTTTTTATAGGCATCGACTGCCTCTTTATATCTTAAGACCTCAAGGCAAAGCTGGCCAAGATTATAATAGGCAAGAGCTGGTGTCATCTTCTTTCCCTGACACTCAAGCACATAACTTGTCACATATACATCCTGATCAGGATTATAAAGAGCCCCATAAAGGTAGTATTCACTGGGATGAGCAATATCTATATAGATTCTGCCTTTTTCTTTAGACAAAGAAATCTCACCTCTAAGGCTGATATCACAAGCCTTGCGCAAATCCTTTGTCTGAAATTCCATATCATCTATAGCGGCTCTCAACTTATTTATATCCATAACTAGTCCTCATCTTCGTCATCAATATTGCATATAAGGACTGCACTGGTTCTAGCTTCTAAGACCAGAGTCCTATCAGATGTCCTGATTGCCCTATTCGTGTCCTTATCTGTGCAAAATGCAATTGTAAATTTTTTCTTTTTAGGGAGGTTAGGTATAGCCAATTCGTGCCTCTCCCAGTGCATATTATACACCATATAGATTAAGATATTGTCTTTTTTTTGGCCATCATACTTCGAGCAGAGCATAATGCCTATCTGCCTGTCAAAAGGCTCCATATTGTGTATCCAGGCGCTAGAGCTGTGATAAGATATATCCGGATATCCACACTCCAACATATCTGTGGCATAGAGTGGCTTTGACATATGGAGTATCTTGTGCTTTTTTCTGAAGGCTATCAGCTTCCTGACAAATTCAAAGATTTCCAAAGCCTCATCCGAATCCTTCCAGTTGAGCCAAGTAGTCTCTCCATCTATGCAATAGGGATTATTGTTTCCTCCCTGAGAATTCAGAAATTCATCACCCGCAAGCAACATAGGTGTTCCCTGGGATAAGAAAAGCATCATCAAGGCATTCTTTATCTGTTTAAGTCTAAGATCAACTATCTTTTTCTTTCTAGATCTGCCTTCTGCCCCGCAATTCCAGCTATTGTTATAATTCTCACCATCCCTGTTGTTCTCACCATTGGCCTCATTGTGCTTTCTCTCGTAGCTCACAAGATCACAGAGAGTAAATCCGTCATGGTTTGTAATCGTATTGATAACAGCATAATTTGTAGGATTAAAGCGCTGTCTCATACTAAAGCCAGGCAACTGATCCTCATCCCCCTTTAAAAACTTTCTGGCAACAGTCATAAAATCCCTGTTGCAAACAGCAAAGTTTTTCTTCTTATCCAGCAGGTCGCTGTAGTCAGAATACATCATATAAAGATTATCTACAATTATCTTAAAATCTCTAAAGTTAGGATCTTCTGCCAAGCCATAAATAACATAATCTCTTGAATAGATATGAGCTCCGTCGATGTGGTACTCATCCTTGTAGAATCTAAGGCACTCTTTCACATACTCATACGGTTCCTTATCAAAATAGAACTCCAATATCATCTCTAAGCCTGCCCTGTGCATAGCCTTAACCAAATCTTTAAACTCTGTCGTGTAGTCCGACTTTGTGCCGGCAATAGAGCAAAAAGAAGGCTTTAGGGCAAAATGAAAGCCCTTGGTGTAGCCCCAATAATTGACCGCAGCCCTGCTTGGTGCAGCCCTATATATCGAATTCTGTTCATGTAATTGCTCATATCTTCCCGTCTCGTCAAATTCATAGACAGGCATCAACTCGACTGCTGTGATGCCAAGCTTTCTCAAGTATGGCAGCTTCTCTTCAATACCCGCAAATGTTCCCTTTGCAAGAACCTGTGAAGTCCTAGATTTTGTAAAACCTCTAGCATGCATCTTGTAGAGAATCATATCAGAAAAAGGCAGTTTTACTTCCTTGTCAAGGCTCCAATCGTAAGGATCAAGCACCACTCTGCTCAAAAAAAGCTCCTCATCCTCAGACTTTATGCCAAACTTATTCTTATTGCTAATTGTCTTTGAATAGGGATCTATATAGAACTTGCCATCAAGCTTATAACAATAGAGGGCCTTATCAAGCGATTCCTTGCTAAGGCATAGGCTCAAAGCTCCTCCAAATCTGTATTCCGAGCCTAGCTTTATCTCATGCTTTAAGTTGAACTTATTGTCGTAAATCAAAAGGCTCACATCGTCCGAGTCCGTGACTATTGTAAAGTTATAGGTCTTATTATTCAGCTTACTCGCTCCACATATATATGGATTCCCTTTAGAAACTTCTATCATTTTTTCACAACCTCCTCGCTTGATTCTGCTTCGTAAAGCCTCTCGATTGCCTTCCTGTCAAGCTTGTAATATTTCATAATAAAAATCGTAAAGAGCCAAGACGCCATAGGTAGGGCGCAATAGAAGACTATGGTCAAAACCTTTAAAGTAGGGCTCAACTCATCATTTACCGCAGGCAATACCTTTGAATAGCCTGCAAAGGTAAGCACCAGGCCCACCACTCCTGTACCCAGAGCGCTAAAAGACTTATCTACAAAAGAAAATAAAGCCCCCATAAGTCCAGGCACAAATCGCCCACTCATGCTATATTCGTAATCCGTGCAGTCTGCAATCATAGGAACTATCATATTATTGCTTATCGACTTGGTGCCGTTTAAAATCGCAAAGAGGGCTATAAAGCCCAAACTTATCAAATTAAAGGAAGTCAAAGAGACCATCCTCATATCGCAAAATATCATCATAAGCATCATAATGCCCTGAAATATAAAGCAAGCCCAGGTTGAGATTATAAAAACCTTTTTCTGCCCCATCTTTTTGGCCATTCTTATACCTAGGCTTATGATAAGCAAAGTTGGCAGGCCTACAATGAGGCCAATAATTCCAGCTATCGCATAATTTCCAATCATTATGCCAAAAAACATGACTAAAACTGTTGAATTAGAATAGACCATAGCGGCAAATTTGTTGGAAGCCGCTGCCATAACCAGCATCCTAATAGGTCTGTTATGCCTTAAGATTGAGATGTAATCCCTGAACTTTATATCCGGCCTGTGGCCGCTCTCCTCCAGCTTTATATAAACCTCACTCTTATCCTTTTGCCAAATTCCAACAATAGCCATGACCGTGCAGATAAAAGAAAGAATTATCACGCTTATGACAAATTCCCTAAAGAGGGCCTTATTGCTAAAGGAGCCATACTTTCCAATAAGATATACAGAAACATAAAAAGCAGTTAGGCCATGTGCCAGCATTATGAAGGTCGAGTCAAAAAAAGTAATCATGGGTCTTTGGCCAACATCATTGGTTATGACAGACTGACCAGATTTCACAACCGCTGTCTGCAAGGTGTAGCCTATTATGTAAAGGGAATATACAAGTATAAAAAAAGGTATTCTCAAAAATCCGGGAACCAAATCGCAAAATGTGTAAAGAAGATAGGATGCGATAGCCAAGATAAACCATCCACTTAAGATATATGGTCTAAACTTGCCAAATCTCGAATTTGTTTTGTCAATTATATAGCCTATGATTGGATCCGTAACTCCGTCAAATACTCTCATAGCAGTCAAAATCACTGAAATGGCAAGCACTCCTATGCCCGCTATTCCGTTGGCATAGTATGATACATAGCCCATCATTGCCAGGTAAAGATTAGTCGATGTATTATTGAGCGAAAAAAAAGCAATTTGCCATATATGGGCCTTATTTTGTTTTAATAAAAGCTTTTTACTTTCCAATTTATCTCCTATAATCACAAAAAAACATGTTATTCTTCTAAAATCGACTTAATTTAGACAATTATATTATTTATCTGCCATTTTTACAAGATTTTTGAAAGATTGTTTTATCCTTTAAATATATTTCAATACATTATAAGTATTTTAACCATGTCAAAGCCCAGTATTTATGCGAATCCATTTTTCCAAGTTAAATTTTTTGCTATATTTAGGCTTGTTTTATCTCTATAAGCTGATTAAAGGCTCCTACTGCGTATTTGTCAGTCATACCTGCCAGAAAATCAATTACTGCTCTTATATAATATTCCTTCTTCTCTACTTTCTTATATGTCTTTGTATTGTCCAAAATCTGCCTAAGCCTTGCAAAATCGTCTTTCTTATCCATAAAGACCTTCTTTTTCATATCGATTTCATCAAGCTCCACATAGTTCAAAAGCCATTCAAAAAAGCTCTTTACATAGCTCAAATCATCATAATTTCTCTCTATTGCATGGGCCATTATATCCGTCAGGCCTTTATCATCATAAAAAGACATAAGTTTGGCAAAGAGTTCCCTGAGCACTAATCTAGAATAATTGTTAAAGGGCTGAATTCTGTCGTTTAAGTATATGTGCTTATAATTGAAGTCCTTTATATCATTGAGCTGTCTTGACATAGGCTCGCTCAGGCAAAGTCCACTTTCCGGGCTAGAGTTCTTGCACAAGTCGATAATCATACCGTGCATGATAACCGTAGTGTTTATAACATTTTCCTTGTTAACTCTTGCTATCTGCTTCAATTGATCCATATCAGATTCCGACAAGATTCCCAATCTATTGGCATCCTCTATATCTCTCCCCAGGTAGGCAATCTTATCAGAGAGTTTTACTGCAAGTCCCTCCCAGCTACTTGCCTGGTACTTGCCGACAGAGTCAAATTCAGACAGGTCAAAGAATCCCCCTCTAGGCTTTAAGGCATTTTCATTCAACTCCCCGCAATGAGATATAATTCCGTCTCTCACAGCATAGGTGAGGTTGAGATTCTTGAACTTTCTTGTATCGTCCTCCAACAATTCCAGACTGTCAGCTATATAAAGGCCATTCTTTTCATGCCAGAATTTACCAAGGCCATGTTCCTCGCATAATTCAGATAAAATCTTCTCACCTTGGTGACCAAAGGGCGCATGGCCTAAATCGTGAGCCAGAGCAATTGCCATGGTCAATTCTGTGTTTAATCCCAAGGTTTTCGCTATTGTGTAAGAAACTGATTCCACATGCTGTACATGTTCCATTCTAGTACATATATGGTCATTGCCTGCAGCATTAAAAAATACCTGAGTCTTATGCTTAAGCCTTCTGTAGGCAAGGCAGTGTAATATTCTCGTATAGTCTCTCTGAAAAGGACTTCTTATATCATCCTTTCGGCCGTAGAGCCTGTTCTTCCTCTTTACAAATCTATCCCAATTCGGCTTCCCCTCAAAAGCTCCCACAGCTGCAAATTTTTCCTCTATCATAGCTTAAAAACCTCCCCATACATGTGAACCAGACAAGCCTTGCTCACTATTCTAAAAAAAGCTGTGAGCAAGAACTCACAGCATCTTTACTACTTTCTTCCTGTAGAACCAAATCCACCATCGCCTCTGACTGTATCATCCAGCTGGTCAACCTGGCTGAATTCCGCGCAATAATATGGTGCAAAAACCATCTGAGCCACTCTTGTATTAGTTTCAACATCAAAAGGCTGATCAGAATGGTTGTGAAGAGCAACTATTATCTCTCCCCTGTAGTCAGAATCTATAACTCCAACCTTATTAGCAGGTGCCAAGCCATGCTTACAAGCCATGCCGCTTCTGGCATATATAAGGCCAACAAGCCCCTCTGGAATAGACATAGCCAAACCTGTCGGTATAAACTGTGTCTGACCCGGATTTATTGTAAGTGTCTCATCTATGCAGGCATAAAGGTCAGCACCAGCTGCGTATTCAGATCCATATGTAGGAGTGATTGCTCCATCTCTCAATTTTTTAAAGTCCAACTTAAAACGATTCATTTCTTTTCTCCTTTTTAATTATACTCTTCAAGCAGGCATATGCAGCCCTTCTTCAAAGTCTCCTGCACATCTATAGTTCTTTGATTGGATGAGCCCTTGAATTTCAAATTCAAGTCTTTTAGTTCTTCGTCAAATTTGCCGTCAACCACAACATCTATAAGCGGAATCAGCTCTTTGCTGACATCCCACTTTTCAAGCATATTCCCCATTACATCCTTATCAAAAAGAAAGCCTGTAAAAAGCCATATATTCTTCTTGGGATAGGTCTCCTTAATTCTTTTAACCAAAGGCAATAGACCTTCTTGGTTAACCTTTTCAAGAGGCTCGCCGCCCAAAAGCGTGATGCCATCTACATATTCTGGTGCAAGCGACTCCAGTATTTCATCCTCAACCTTCTTGTCAAAGACCTTGCCATAATTAAAATCCCAAGCAACCTCATTAAAGCAGCCCTTGCAGTGATGGTTGCAGCCACTCACAAAGAGAGAGGTCCTAATTCCCGGCCCATTGGCCACATCTATATATTTAATCTCTGCGTAATTCATAATTCCTCTTCTCTACTCTATCACAAACTTATGTCAGGTCTCTCAAAAACTGTATCAGTTTCTTGTTAGCTTCTAGCAGGCTTATAGCAATTTTCTTACAAACCCTCATAATCAAATTCAGGAATAAAACTCTCACTTGCCACATGGCCCTCCTGAACAAATGCATTATTTAAGCCAAGTTCAAGGGCATAGTCCAAGACTCTATCATACTCCCTGTCAGTAAGCTTCCTAGACAATTCCTTATGGTCCTTAAAAGACAGCAAGGGAGTGTACTGACTCATAATACTAATATATATGTCATCCCCAAATTCATCATAAAGGCTCTTAATCAAAGCCTTAGAATCATTAGTATGTCCCGGTAAGACCAAATGTCTTACTATAAGCCCTGATTTCATAATTGAATTCTCATCAAATTTTGTTTTTCCAACCTGATCAAGCATAATTTTAACATTTCTCATTGCAATTTTAAAGTAGTCCTTGGAATTAGAAAATTGCGCTGACAAGTCTTCAGAATAATACTTGACATCCGGCAAATAAATATCAACAAGACCATCCAGCATGCCTAAGGCATCTTCGGTCTCATAATTTCCAGTATTATAGACTATAGGTATGGACAATCCCTTTTTCTTAGCCGTTTTCAAGCTTTGAACTATGCTCGGTATAAAATGGGTTCCCGTCACTAAATTTATGTTGTGGGCCCCCTTTTCCTGTAATTCAAGGTAAATTTCGACAAGTCTATCCTGGCTTATCAGCTTTCCAGTCTTTCCTATTGCAATATTTCGGTTTTGACAGAATATACATCTCAGACTACAACCTGAGAAAAATACCGCGCCAGATCCCTTAGTTCCAGATATAGGACCTTCCTCCCACATGTGCAGAGCCGCTCTCGCAGCATATATTTCGTCTGTCATACCGCAATAGCCCGCCTTTAGGCTTCTGTCAATTCCACATCTTCTCTCACATAAGAGGCAGTGCCTGTATGCATCATCATCTTGGCTCATATCAAAATCATCCATTCTAAAATCTACTTAGGCTCCTTCTAAATATTTGTCTCAAATTTGCATAATCTCAAATTTGCATAATCTCTAATTTACATAATCTCAAATTTACTTAATCTCAAGTTTGCATAATCTCAAATTTACATAATCTCATATTTACTTAATCTCAAGTTTGCAAAAATTAATCTACATAGACTCAATTCAAATATCAGGCCATAAATTCACAAATTAAAGAAAAAAAAAGCTCGGTTAGTATAAACCAACCGAGCCATAGAAAAAATCCATATATAAGCTGTTTTAATAAAAATCTTTATTTATAAACCGCTGTTTCCATTACTAAATTTTGAGCCTTTTCAGCGAGCATGCTCTGTACAACCTTATCACGGCCGTATTTTTCAACAAAGTTATCTTTGTCAGTAGAGCCTTGTCTCTTAACAAAAGCCTCAAGATCTCCCTTATACTCATATTCAGTAATTGTCATTTTCTCTTTTTGAGCTATTGCTTGTAATATCAGCTGCTGTGCTACAGCCTTCTTGACATACTCTTCAAAGCTTATGCCAAAATGATCCTGACAGTACTCGTCATTGCTCTTTCCCTGCATTAATGCATAGAATTTAATTGATTGCTCAAAAGAATCTCTCTGCGAATTAAGGAAGTCCTCTGGATATCCCTTAACTGTACAATTATCCTGAAGCTTTGAAAGAACAGCCTCTTTTTTTGCAGCTTCAAGCTTCTCATCTATTGTATCTTTGATTTCCTCTTCTACGCTATTACGATACTCTTCAACACTGTTAAGGTTGAATTTCTCCTTTACATAGGCATCAGTAACCATTGGTACTAATGGCTGCTGTACAGCAGTAACAGTAATTTCAAATACAATCTTTGATCCAGCATATTCAGGAGCACTGCTAAATGATTCAGGAACTTCAAGAATAGCGACTTTTGACTCGCCAGCCTTCATTCCATATAGCTGATCAATAAATCCATCAACTACGAATGTGTCCTTACCCAAAACAAGTGAATAATCATTATCTGAGAAACCATTAACCATCTGGCCCTTAATAGAACCAGCAAAGTCACAAATTACCTTATCACCTTCAACAGCGCCACGGCTCACATCTGAATAAGTTGTATTATCTTCCTGCTCGCTCTTAATGTGGTCATTAATCAAACCATTTTTAATAGACTCTGTGTCAACAGAGACCTCAATGCCCTGATACTGTCCCAGTGTAATGTAATCCTCTGGGTTGTAGCCGTAATCGATCTTTATCTTAGTATTGCAAGCAGTCAAGCTAGTAAGCATGACTGCTGCAGTTGAAACTAAAGCAATCTTCTTTAATACTTTCAACATGACTTATTATGCAACCTTAGACTTTGCAAGCTCTACAAGCTTTGCGAATCCTTCAGCGTCATTAACAGCCATCTCCGAAAGAACCTTTCTGTTAAGATCAACATTAGCGAGCTTAAGGCCGTGCATAAGCTTGCTGTATGAAAGACCATTGATTCTTGCAGCAGCGTTGATACGAGCGATCCAGAGCTTTCTGAAATCTCTCTTTCTCTGCTTTCTACCAGCATATGCTGTGTTAAGAGCTCTCATTACAGACTGCTTAGCAACTCTGTACTGCTTAGATCTAGCTCCTCTATAACCCTTAGCGAGCTTTAAAACTCTGTTGTGCTTTTTCTTTGCGTTTAAACCGCCTTTTATTCTTGCCATCTTCTAAATCCTCCTTACTCTACTCAAAATTAAAGATATGGTAAAATCTTCTTCATTGTCTTAACATTAGTTGCATCTGTCATTGCAGCATGTCTTAAGTTTCTCTTTCTCTTCTGAGACTTCTTTGTAAGGATGTGGCTCTTGTAAGCCTTCATTCTCTTAAGCTTTCCTGATCCAGTTACTTTAAAACGCTTTGCAGCAGCTCTTTTTGTCTTTACCTTTGGCATAATAGACCTCCATTTAAAATTTTATATTTTTAACGTTTTACCGCTAAAAACATCATCATGCTCCTACCTTCCATTTTCGGAGCTTTTTCAACAACAGCAACGTCATCAAGTCTTTCAGCGAAATCTGCAAGGATGTGCTTGCTATCATCAATATGAGCCATCTCTCTTCCTCTAAATCTGAGAGTAACCTTTACTTTGTTTCCTTTCTCAAGGAACTTTCTAGCAGCATTACACTTTGTGTTCAAGTCATTGATATCAATGTTAGGAGAAAGTCTAACTTCTTTGATTTCAATTGTCTTCTGCTTTTTCTTGGCTTCCTTCTCTTTTCTGAGTTGCTCATACTTGTACTTGCCATAGTCAACGATCTTGCAAACAGGTGGCTTAGCTGTTGGAGCAATCTTGACAAGATCCACACCAGCTTCCCTTGCAATCTTCATAGCATCTTTTGGTGGCATGATACCTAACTGCTCACCGTCCTGTCCGATTACACGAACCTCTCTGTCTCTAATCTGTTCGTTAATAAATAAATCGCTAATTGCTGTGCACCTCCAATATAAAAAATGTGGATAGCAGTAGCTATCCACACATATCAATCTAAACATTCGAACAAATGCTAAAAACCAATATAAACCCAAGTCGCCTCTGCGCTAAGGTGAGAGTGGAAACTCTGCTTCGCTTTCAAAACCTTAAGTAATATACCATTATCTAAGGTTCAAGTCAAGCTCTTATTCAAAAATTTTGAAGATTTTTTAATAAGCGCCCAACCTAGCCATTGCACCCTTTAGCAACTTTGGATATAGTTGTCCTCCATTGGCAGTATTTGATTCAATTTCAGCATATATAGCATCTCTTTGTTCAGCAGTCATGTTATCTACATGAATCTGTGAAGGGAAATCCTCGGCTTTAAGCTTCATAGAAGAATATGTAGTAATCTTAGCATTGCCATGGAATTCCAAATCGACTTTGCTATCATTAATCTTACCTGATATAGTAGCCTTGTTGATATTAATATTGCTGCCAGCAGAGCTGTATTCAAGGCTGATTTTTGTCTTTTCATCCTTGCCTATATCAACTGAAACAGTGTGATTATAATTGCTAGTTGTATACCTGCCGATTACCTGCCTATCCCCATCATCCAGATAGAATCTAGCATCATCTCTGATTTTTTCGCCAAAGAACCTAAGCTTCAAGCTTCCATCAGAATCATCTTTTTTGTTTCTAAAATATAAATCCAAACCTGCAAGCTTTTTATGTCCAACCACATAGGCCATCATTCCGATTCCAGTAAAGTCTTCCGCAAAGCCTGAACTTTCAATGCTCTTTTTCAGTCTTTCCTTATCAATCTTTAGCATACCAATATATGGCTTCATATTGTCATCTTTCCACATATTATCAATAATAGCTACCATACCAGCTATTAAAGATGTTTTGGTTATCTCAACATAGTACTTGTCTGTGCTAATTTTAGAATTATCTTCTTTAAGAGTTGCTTTACCCTTCCAGCTATAGTAAGAAGTCTTAAACATGACATTTAAACCGTTGAATACGTCAGTAATCAAAGAAGTCATAACCTTTTCCGCCTCAACTGAGCCTGTATCAGATAATCCTGATATGGCACTTATGAGCTTTTTAAAGTTCTTCACATCTTCATTTCCACTGCCACCAATCTGATCCTGGGCCTCAATCGGGATTACAATGGTCTCATTCAAAACTCCCGGACTGTCTATATAAATAGCAGCATCTGACATGTAAAAATTAAGCTCACATGCAGCACTAGAGTCCTGTAAAATCTGATCATGCCCTAGTTTAAAATTGCCACTTATTATAGAATTCTCAGCATTGATCTCGATTTCGTACTCTACAATATTAATGCCCGCATCATTAAGGCTATCCTTTCCATCAATATTGATGGAATCAATGTTAAGTATGCCCTTATATGCCTGGTGAGCATTTATGCTGTTGGCATTCTGTGTATAATACTCAACCGCTACTGTTTTAACCTCATTGTTGGCGTTAACCATAGCCCTACTACCATAGAAAGAAGGCATTGCCAAATTTAGAACTATTGGATACAAAATAAAAATCACAAGCGCTGCAACTAGGACACTCCCCACAATAGCAATCTTCTTCACATTGGCATTAAAACCAGACTTATCAATATATCTAGTCTCATTTCTGCCGTGATGAAATGGATTTCTTCTAACTCCTGCATCCTTGTCGGCCCTCTTGCCATTCTTCAAGAAATTATCATCATTAGAAAGATTTGATCTATCAGCACTTACAAAGCCCTCATTGACAGGATTTGCAACATTTACCGATTTCTTCTCTTCACTATCAATTTCAGGCATAGTGTCCATAGATGGGCTTGTCATTGCTGGCTCTTCATTAACTGAACTTTGCTGGCCAAAGTTTAGATCTTGAGCAGGGACCAAATCATCCTCGACAAAATACGAACTGACGCTGTCTATATCACTCATCATATCTGCTGTCAGATCTGGTTTATTATTGGTTTTGGGTACAAATTCTTGATTATCATCATCAAATGTAATCATAGGTTTGATTTCAAAGTTAAGATCACTAGCATTTGAATCAACTCCGTATAAGGGATTTCTTTGTACAGTTTTATAGGGATTATATTGATTGGCCACAAATTGATTGTTATCTTCATATACTTGTGTACCACTTCCAGGGCCGTCCGATGCGTGTTTGTTAATAGCGCCACACATCGGGCAAATAGATCTGTTTGCTATTTCAAAGCCACATTTTACGCAAATCATTTTTTCTTCCTCTCATATCGAATAAAACTATAAATTAAATTGAAATATGTCTTTTCTTCACTCTCTGCTGTAATATGCCAATCACCATCGCTGTCCAAATCAGGCATATGTCTGTCTGCCTGGTACTTGTAGTCAATTTTTGTAATATCAGCACTGTTACAATATGGAAGAAAAGCTTTATATATGCTTTCTCCGCCACATACATAACACTCTTCATCACTTAACTCTTTTGTTAGTTCTAAGACTTCATCCACACTAAAGGCGACTATGTCTCCCTCATGCAAGGGCTTGAAATCTTTCTTTTTTGTTAACACGATAGCTTTTCGGCCCACTAAAGGGTGGAGGCCATAAACTTTTTCGTAGGTTTTTCGGCCCATAATTATTGTCTTCCCCATGGTCTCTTCGCGAAAGAGTTTCATATCTTCCGGGATACTGACAAGGAGTTCTCCGTGTGCTCCTATGCCCCATGAACTATCGACCGCAGCAATAATCCTCATAATAAATTCTCCACTAACTTTGAACTACTTTGAATTCCTTTTAATTTTGTCAACAAAACCGTCCATCACCTCTTTGCGGTCATCATTAATTTCAACAAATTTATCGCCAGCTTTCTTAGAGATAAGTTCCATTCTCTGGTAACCATTAGTCTGTTGGATTTTAGAGATTATCTTCTGTCTATCAGGTAAATGTTCCTCATGGAATTTTTTTATTTCCTGGATTCTTTTAATCATAGTCGCTGGACAAACTTCCATGATTTTCTTTTCAATTTCTTCTCTTGTAATAAGCTTATTGTCAAAGTTTTTGAAAAAATGAAATGAGAAATCTAATATATAAGCTATAGATATTATCAATCCTACTCTATCAGCTATATAGATTGGAACCCTTAGGACGGTTCCTCTTACAATACTATCTAAAAATCCAAAAATAAAGACAGCCAAGAAGCCCCATCCTATAGTACTTTCCAAGCATATAATGCCTTCATAATTAAATGGCAGATGATCATAGTTCCACCAAACTTCGCCAAAAAGTTTTAACATGGCCTTAGCAGTAGCAAATTCAAATAAAGTAGCAAAAAAAGCTCCAGCAAGAAAGAGTACTACATAATTGTGTTCAACAGGAGTCAGTATATGGAAAGCTATAAAGGTGCCAAATCCATAAATAACGCAGAAAGGCATCTTAGCAAATCCTCTGTTTTCCCATCTTTTCAACTGTATTCTGATAACGACACATTCCATGCACCATCCCAGAAAACTATATATAAAGAACCAAAGAGCCAGTTGTCCTAGTTCCATTCCTCTAAATGTATAGCCCATAAATCATTCCCCTTTTGCTGGAGCAAAATTAATTACGCCATAAGGCCATCAAGTGTCCTCTTGATAGCAGCGATAAATTCCTCTGTGTTAAGTGTCTTAGGATTTTCAAGAGTTGTGATAAGTGCAAGATCCTTTGTCATCTCTCCACCTTCAACTGTGTCGATACAAGCCTGCTCAAGTTTCTTACCAAAATCAATAAGACTCTCAAGTCCATCAAGCTCTCCTCTCTTCTGAAGTGCGCCACTCCATGCAAAGATAGTAGCTATTGGGTTTGTAGATGTCTCTTCACCCTTTAAGTACTTGTAGTAATGTCTCTGTACTGTTCCGTGAGCAGCCTCATACTCATAATTGCCAGAAGGAGAAACAAGTACGCTTGTCATCATTGAGAGTGAACCAAATGCTGTTGCAAGCATATCACTCATTACATCTCCATCATAATTCTTACAAGCCCAGATAAATCCGCCTTCAGAACGAACAACTCTAGCTACAGCATCATCAATCAAAGTGTAGAAATAAGTAATTCCAGCTTCTTCAAACTTAGCCTTGTACTCGTTATCATAAATATCCTGGAAGATATCCTTGAATGTGTGATCATACTTCTTAGAAATTGTATCCTTTGTAGCAAACCAAAGATCCTGCTTCTTATCAAGTGCAAAATTAAAGCAGCTTCTTGCAAAGTTCTCAATAGAACCTTCAAGGTTATGCATTCCCTGAAGAACGCCAGCTTCCTTAAAGTCGTGAATAAGTTCTCTTGTCTCATTGCCATTCTCATCTGTAAATACAAGCTCAGCCTTACCAGGACCAGGAATCTTCATCTCACTAGCCTTGTAAACATCACCATAAGCATGTCTGGCAATTGTGATAGGCTTTACCCAGTTCTTTACGTATGGCTCAATTCCTTTAACAATAATAGGAGCTCTGAATACTGTACCATCAAGAATAGCTCTGATTGTACCATTTGGGCTCTTATACATCTCTTTTAAGTCATATTCCTTAACTCTGGCAGCATTTGGAGTGATAGTTGCACACTTAACAGCAACACCATATTTCTTAGTTGCCTCTGCAGAATCCTTTGTTACCTGATCTGCTGTCTCGTTACGGTGTACAAGACCTAAATCATAATACTCTGACTTAAGATCTACATATGGAAGGATAAGCTCATCCTTAATCATCTTCCATAAAACACGTGTCATCTCATCTCCGTCCATCTCAACGAGTGGAGTCTTCATTGCAATCTTTGCCATAATAATCCAAAGTCCCTTTCTTACTATAATTATTAATTAATTATAAATTCAACTCAAGTCAAGTCAGCACAAGCCATACTTAGCCATATTATTGAACCTAATTTAGAAAATTATACACATTATTTAAAATATTGTAAAGCCCTGTCAAGTCTGCTATAATTCTGTCCATGGATAAAAAAACTTTTGTTTATTAATCCATACTCAATTTACGCTTAATTTTCTTAAGGAGGTTTATATGTGCGGATTTGCAGGTTTTACAGGCACATGCACTGATGGTGATAAGGTACTTGAGAACATGATGAACAGAATCATCCATCGTGGTCCAGACAGTGCCGGAACATACATAGATGAAAAAATACACATGGGATTCAGGAGACTCTCAATCGTAGATCTCAACAATGGTTCCCAGCCTATGTTCAACGAGGACAAGTCTATTGTCGTCACATTTAACGGTGAGATTTACAACTACAGCGAGCTTCGCGCTGATCTCGAGGCCAAGGGTCACATCTTTGCAAACAATGCCGACACTGAGGTTCTTCTTCATGCATATGAGGAGTATGGTGAGGATATGGTAGCAAAATTGAGAGGTATGTTCGCATTTGCCATATGGGATAAGAAAACCGAAACTCTTTTTGCCGCTAGAGATTTCTTCGGAATCAAGCCTTTTTACTATGCTTTAGTTGATGATTGTTTGATATATGGTTCAGAAATTAAGTCTATTCTTGACCATCCAAAATACAAGAAGCAGGTCAATGAGCTTGCACTTGAGAATTATCTCACTTTCCAGTACTCAGTCCTTGAGGAAAGCTTCTTTAAAGGCATCTTCAAGCTTATGCCTTCTCACTATCTCATATTTAAAGACGGAAAGCTTGATATCAAGAGATACTGGGAACCAGTCTTTGAACCAGACAATAACAAAAGCCTTGATGACTTTGTAAACGAGATTGATAACGCCATGCATGATTCAGTTGAGGCACACAAGATAAGTGATGTTGAGGTTGGCTCTTTCCTTTCAAGCGGTGTCGATTCCAGCTATGTAGCTGCTACTTTCAAGGGCGACAAAACATTTACCGTAGGATTCGACTATGAGAAATATAACGAAGTTGACTATGCCAAAGCCCTATCAGATAAGATCAAGATTGATAACTACAGCAAGCTTGTCACAAGCCAAGAATATTGGAATGAAATCCCAAAGATTCAGTACCACATGGATGAACCACTTGCCGACCCAGCAGCTATAGCCCTCTATTTTGTAAGCCAGACTGCTGCAAAGCATGTTAAGGTTGCCTTGTCAGGCGAGGGCGCAGACGAATTCTTCGGTGGATACAACATTTACCGCGAGCCTCATGACCTTGCAGCATATCAGAAACTTCCAAAGGGCCTACGTCGCCTGCTCGCAAGCCAGGTTCAGAAGAGCAAACGTCGCTTCAAGGGCAAGAATTTCTTAATCAGAGCAAGCAAGAGCGTTGAAGAGAGATTTATCGGTAACGCCTTTATGTTCACTGAGGCTGAACGTTCACGCATTCTCAAAAATCCAAGTGGCAAATACGACCACAAGGAACTGACCAAACCTTTCTATGACAAGGTTAAGGATATGGACGATGTCACAAAGATGCAGTACATCGATATCAATTTCTGGCTTATAGGCGATATTCTTCTTAAAGCCGACAAGATGAGTATGGCTCACTCTCTAGAGGTTCGTGTACCTTTTCTTGACAGAAGAGTTTTTGAAGTTGCAAGACACATTCCTACAAAGTACAAGGTCAACAAAAAGAACACCAAGTACGCCATGAGACTTGCCGCAAACCGTTATCTACCTGATATGGTTGCAGAGAAGAAAAAACTTGGATTCCCTGTTCCTATCAGAATATGGATTAAAGATGAGAAGTATTATAACAAAATTAAGGCCGCTTTCACTTCAGAGGCCTCTGAGAAATATTTCAACACTGACGAACTTGTAAAGTTGCTAAATGACCACAAGAATGGCTTAGCAGACAATTCAAGAAAAATCTGGACAATTTACATGTTCCTCGTTTGGTATAATGATTATTTTGAAGACGGATACCACATGAACGACTTCGCATCTTAAGACTTAAATAGCAGTGAGAATCGAGTTTTTACTCCTTTCTCACTGCTATTTTTACTTCATGCTAAATGTTTCATGTGCTCGCAATTTTAAATTATCAAAGAAATATCCAATCATGCGTCTTTCACTAACCTTTATCTCTGCATTCGCACTCATTCCACACCTAAGTTTCATTTCATTGGTATCAAGTGGGGCAATTATTTTTATTCTGAGCCTGCTCCAAGAACAAATATTAATCAGCAAATTAAAGTTGATATCCTCCAAATTTACACTGATTATGATAAAAGTATTGGCGCATATAAAATCCGCCGTGTTCTTGAGCGAGATTATGGCATTGCCATCAGTGTCGAAGCTTCTTTAAACAAATG
>Ga0326512_10001365_pt1 | contig 19050 bp, 21 predicted proteins | sample 1_2617_0518_D_FD_203652 | JGI IMG/M metagenome (GOLD analysis project Ga0326512, IMG submission 203652) | Bovine rumen microbial communities from UC Davis, California, United States - 1_2617_0518 | ecosystem: Host-associated > Mammals > Digestive system > Stomach > Rumen | place: USA... | reverse complement strand
AACTCGCCACGATGCGCGAGGATGAGCGTACGCTTGCCCCGCGCCGCCATCCTCCGCGCGACCTCGGCGAACGTGCAGGTCTTTCCGGTGCCCGTCGCCATGACAATGAGGGTCCGACGATGGCCGGACCCCCACTCTTGCTCGATTTTCTCGACCGCAGTCTTCTGATACGGCCGCAACTCCATTAGAAGTTCTTTCCGCCCCACGGCATCTGCTGTGCGGGTGCCGCAGGTGCCGCCCCAGCCTTACGAGGAACGAAGTTGAAGTCGTTGTTCTCGTAGGTCTTGCCGTTGTTCGTGCTCTTGGTGATTTTCACCTTCACGCGGCCCGTGCATCCGACGACCTGACCGAACAGGCTCATGGGCATGCTCGCGCCCTCGGCGGCGTTCGGATCGAGCAGACCGCACGACTTGAAGAAGTTGCTGATGCGCCACTGCACCTTCGAATTCAGATACAGACGGCAGAAGCCCGTAACCGTCATGCCGTTCTCGACGTTCGTGCACTTGAGCTGCAGCGCCGCGACGGGACATGCTGACATCTTGGCCGAACCGTTGAACCGCTCGCGCTTGAAGTTCACGACCTCATAGTCGTATTCGCCCTCGGGAACGAGCTCGTAATCGTTTGACTGTACTTGTCCCTCGTCATCCCAACCGAGGGCTGTGCCTTTGTCTTCCATGTGATTCTCCTAACTAATGGAAGGCTTATATAAGATCGATAGAAAAACGAGGTGGCCGCACTCAAAACGGCACGACCACCTCAGCAGCTCAAGCCTGCGCCTGACGCTGCTCTTTCACGAACCCGACGAAGTTGCCCCAGACGCTCGTGAGCCATTGCACGAACTCGGCGGGGTACTGGTCGACGGGACACTCGTACGGGAAATAGCCCTTCGCGCCCACCGCCTGGCGTAGGTCGTGGTCGCTGATGCCATCCGTCTTCATGAGGTCGACGAGCGGTTTCAGCTCTGCGGGGTACGAATCGCGCGGGTCAGGCTCGCTCACTGCCGCCATGCTCTTCGCGCGCTCCACGTCCTCGTCCATGCGAGCAATCTGCTCATCGAGCTGCTGCATGGCCGGGCTCGGCTCTGGTGCCGGCGCTGGTGTGGGTGCCTGCATGATCATGTCGGGGATGTGCGGTGCCAGACCGTCGTATTCGAGCGGCATCTCGTCAGGCAGGCCGAATCGGTTCTTCGCATCCCAACACGGATGGTGCGTCGTGCGGATGATACGCTTGCCGCCCTTGGCTTTCGCCTTGGTGACCTTGCCGCTCTTGTCGGTCTCAACTTGAACGTACGTCTTGTAATCGAGGAACAAAAGCAGGTCGCACCATTCTTTCAACAACGGCGAAACCTTGCGCGTCAGCTTGAGCTCAAACCGGTCGTACGCGCCTTCCTCGTCGGGTCGCTCGAACTTTCGGCACATCGCATGGCTCACGACCACGACGTTTCGTCCCGAGTCAACGACTTCGCCCAGCAGGTCGAGCAGCTTGCCGAACTTTTCCGCGAGGTAGGTGTAGCCCTTGCCCCAGCCGATATCCTCGATGCCCGTCCATTCCTTTTCCGCGCACACAGCCTTGATGCACAGCTCTTCGGCGGCATCTGCCGTGTCGATGACCAGCGTTGAGCACGGGACGTTGCCGTTGCGCACTTCGCGGATCTCGTCGACCAACAACTCCCATGAGGTCGGTCGCGGCAAACGAGCAACAGGAAGTTGATTGCTGCCGTCTTCCACGTCGATAAACACGGGGTTCGGGAACTGCGCGGCGAGGGTCGTTTTTCCTACTCCCTCGCTGCCGTAGAGCACGCAGCGCACGGGCTTTTGCTGCACTCCGCAGATGAGGTCGTATTTAGCCAATTTGTTCCTCCTCAAGACGCCACACTGCCCCGTACTGGGACATGATTTCTGTTACCACCTGCTCCTTGGTCGAAGCACCTGCGAGCGGGATGTGATTCCTCCGCGCGAAGTCGCGAAGCTGGGCGACGGTCATCTTCCGCAGCTTGAACCGGATGCGGTTCAGCTTCTGGCGCTCGATGACCTGTTCGTGGTCGATGGACTTGATTTCGGTGAACATCACGCGACCTCCTTGCTGTTCACAAGCGTTATATGCAACGGGAGACCAGTTGCGGTAACAGCGTTTTGCAGTTCTGATACGAGTTCACTTAATGCGTCTTTATGAACGGCTCGATAGATTTCATATAGCCTGTTGATGCAATACGTGATGTTCTTCTTACGTATTGCAATTGCTTCATCAAGCAGTTCAGGATTTCTATCTGGATCTACGTACTTGCCACCACCAACACCTACAGCACCACGCTTTCTTAGCGATATGCGAGTGTTGTCCCTGATTGCTTTTTGGATATCTTTCGTATCTTGTTCAACCTTAGAGTCTCTAATACCGGCGACAGTTTTAAGATGCGGTAATGCCGGCTCATACAGTAGCGATTCGTCTTGCAACGATCTGTAGTACAAGTCTTCGTCAAGGGAAAGGCTTACATAGCCATCTCTATCAAAATCATCGAGTGCCGTTGTTTTTATCTTCAACATTTCGCCAGTGTATTGACCGACGCTCTTTTGCATATGTTTAATGCGCCATATATCTACGAGCGTTTCACCATGGCGGCTGTTCAAAATTTCATCAAGAGTCTTGTCGTATTCGCTGTTAGACAGAGACGCAATCCATCGAGTAGCTTTACGCAGCACTGAATTTGGATGCCCTATCTCTCCTCCCCAGCCTTTTCTTTCTAACTGAGCATACGTAGCTGCTTCAAGTGTTGCGTATTTTGCCCTTAGCTGACTAAACTCCTTTGCTTTTCGAAGCAGTTCGTCCTGTTCTTTGAATTTGTTGACGAGGGCTTTGACTTCCTCCAAATGGATCACATTCGTTAGATTCTGCGCGAGCTTCGTTATCTCAGGAGTTGTACTTGGGATATTTATCTCCTGCGAATGTGATGTATTCAAAACGATAGACGATGGTTTACCCATCAGAACGTGTCACCGCCCCACGTCTTCTTCGGAGTGCCCCAATCGAGCGCTTCGCCCTTCGGGTCGGGGGCAACCGGGTCGGCCATGTCCTGACCTTCCACCTTGCCGTCCTCGATGACCACGGTGCACGAATCGTCGGTGCCGACGCGGGTGCCGATGACCTGCAGCCCCTCGCCCTGCGCCCACGTGCCGAACTCGGCGAGCGTCTGCGGGTCGAGCTGCTCGAGCTTGTCGACGAGCACGAATCCGCAATCGGGCTTGGTCGCGCGGACGATTGCCGTGGCCACGCGTAGCTGCTCAGACGAGGACATGTCGCTCCACGTCTGGCCGTTGTAGGTGAGGTGCCCGTCTTCGTTGACCGAAAGACCAGGGAGTGGGAGCGGAGCGCCGTCGAGCAATGCCGTGCGACTGTCGCGCAGGCTCTGAAGCTTTGCGGTCAGGTCGGCGTAGTCGACTTCGCGCTTGGTCGCGATCTCCACGGCTTCTGCCTTGCGCTGGTTGTCGGCCACGCGGGCGTTCACGCTCTCGATGTCGGCGATTGACGCTTCGATTTCTGCGGTCGACTCGTCTTGCAGCTGCTCTGCCGTGGTCTTCGCCATCACTAAATCAGCGCCGAGACTTGCGCGTCGCTTCTGCACTTCGGTCAGGTCAGACTTGAGTTTCTCAACCTGTTCAAGCATGTAGGCGATTCGGTCGTTCAGGTCAGACTCGCTTTGCGCGGTCCTGTCGTATTCGTACTTGATCTGCTCGACCTTCTCCCGTTTGCGCTGGTTCTCGCCGTTGCGTGCCAGAATCTCTTGCTGCTGACGCACGAGCTCTGCCACGGATACCGGCTCTGCGGGAACGTTCGAGTGCTGCGGGAGCTTGTCCGCATGCGCCCGAAGTCTCTTCGCGTCCTGCCCTACGAGCTGACGTTCCTGATACGTGCTTCGAATCTGGCCGTCGAGCGCGGCGAGCTGATCGTCGATGCCGAGCGTCTGCAGCAGCGCGGTCGTGCGATCACGGTCGGTGCCGCCCAGAAACTTCGGGAGGTCGAGCGCGAGATGGCTCAGGAACTCGTCAAGCAGCTTTTGCGTGCCTTTCATGCCTGTCTGGTCGGTGACGTAGAGTGTGCCGTTCTTTCCGCGACGCTCGACCACGATGCCGTTCGAGAGCTCGACGTGCAGCTTCGCGGGAGTCGCGCCGCCGTCGCGGTTCGGGTTGTCGGGCTTGAGCTTGTTGCCGCCGAGCGCCCATGCAATCGCGTCGAGCACCGACGTTTTTCCTTGGCCGTTGCGTCCTCCGATGACCGTGAGACCGTCCTTGGTCGGCTGGATCTGCACGGCGCGGATGCGTTTGACGTTCTCGAGCTCGAGCGAGCTAATCTTTACCGGTTCCAACTATCCTCTCCTTTGCTTTGGCTTCTTCTTGGTTGCTCTAGGCGGTTTCTGCTGGTGCTGCGAGCACATGCCCAGACGCGCGAAGATGTGCGCGACCGCCTTGTCGTTCGGACTCTTTTCCATCACGGCGATGACGGGACATGCCTTGGAGCCACGGCGATTGTGTACGCACGCTGCGCAATACTTCGCCTTGTGGGCGTCCCACTCTGAGGGGGTCATAGCGCCCTCGCCATCATCGCGTCCACGGCAAACATGTAGCTTGCGCAGTACCAGGCGAGCATCGCGACGCCGATGAGAATCAAGACACCTGCCGCAATGCTCGAAACTGCGGATCGCACCCGTCCTCTTGAGCGAGCATCCATGCGTCGAGCCATTGCGTGTGGACGTACCGCGTGTTGTTGACCTTGCGGCTCTCGATGACTCCTGCCTTGCACAAGCGCGAGACGGTGCCCTGCCGCTGGTGTACGTATTTGTCGGCCTGCGTAGCCGTTAGCCATGGCGACGTTGGTTGTGGTCGCCTGATGGCGTCGAGAATCGACTCTAGGAGCCTGACGATGAGGTCCATGCATTTCTACCCTCCTTCTTGTGCTGTGCGAGTGCCGCGGGTGAGCGGCTGTGCGGCAGGAACGCCCGTGGTGGAAGGAGAGTCCACACGTTTGCATTTAGCGCCCTTTCGACGGGTCGTGCGGCCGTATGAGAACAGCGGAGCACACCCATGCCAGTGATTTTCCGCAGCCCGAAGTCGCAGCCGCCCTCTCGCGGCACTCGCGAACAGCAAATGATTGCTAGAATGGAGGTGGTGGTCAGCCACGGTCACCAACCTCCGGTCCCTTTTCGTGTTGGCGCACGTAAGGGACCTCGTTTTCTTGCTCTGCACCCTGCTTTCTTGCATCCGAGCGTGACGTTTCGGTCAGCCGAGCCACGGCGATTCGTGGTCCAGCCCTTCGGTCGCTACTCCTGGTCACGTTCCCTCGGTCATCCGATGGGCGCAGTCTTGCTGATATGAAATTACGGTCGCAGAACGTCATCCGTCGTGTTACCCGTGGGCATTGCACCAAGCCAACTCGCAGAGCAGGCGAACGACCGTTGATGAGGTGACCTTCAGGCCAGTCAGGGTGGATGCATCTCAAACTCCTTTCGTCGAGGTCTGTTATTACTCCGTTGAGGTCCGTCACTGTCTGGCTACTCGCGATGCCGCTTCTTGGTCTTGCGTGCAGCCTCGAGCCTGTCGTAGTAAGCCTTCTGGCCGTCCACACCGCGCGAGGGTACCCAGGTGCTGATGAACTCGATGAGCGCCTCGTAGTTCTTGCGGGGTGTCGCGTAGATGCGCGGTCCCTCGAGCCCCGCGTGACGGGCGTCCACGTGCAGGCGCGCCACGAACTTGCCGAAGTATTTGTGGTAGTCGTACATGGACTCGTCGGTCACGCCGCCGTGCTCCTCGAACTCGATGTCGAGCATCTGGGCGACGTGCTGCTGCGCCGAGAGCCGGATGTTGTCTGCCTTGATGAGGTCCACGAACTGGTCGTCCTCGAGGTGCCCGAGCCTGTCGTCCATGTCGCCCATCTTTGCGTGGATCTTGTTCACCTGCCCATTGAGCGTCTTGATGCTCTGGGTCACGATGCCCATCTGCTCGGATAGCCCGTTGATGCTCGCGAGCTGGATTTTTGCCAGCTGCAGCAGGTCGTTGCCGTCCTCGGGATTGATCGTCGCGATCGAGGTCTTCTTGTTCTTCATTGCATATGCTCCAAACTCGCCACGAGGGCGCTAGAAAACGTTGCTAGGTTCTTGACTGCCTTGCGCAGCTCGTTTCGTGTGATTTCGTCCACTTCGGCGATTCGCTCGAACGTCCATGTCAGGCCGCCGTAGTGGCGTACGTATTGGTTGGTCGCGCTAATCAGGTATTCCACGTCGCGCTGAACGTCCCTGGTTCCCTTGTCCATGCCGATGATGCCCTTGGCGCGGTCCAGCTCCTTGCGCACGTCTCGCAGCTGGTCGCGGAGCTTCCGGTCCGTGTCGAGGTAGATACGCTGCTCGTGTTCTAGGTCGCGGATGCGCTTCTGCACGTCTTCCGGCACAACCTCGCGCTCGATGACTTCCGGATCGGGGCGCTGGGCGAGCTGCTGCCTGAGCGATTCGGCTTCCATCTCAAGATTCGTCTGCGTGATGGATGCCTTGCGAAGCTCTCGCTCGATGCGATTGCGCTCGCTCTCGGCCTGGTCGCGCTGAACGACGGTCTTGCCATAGAGCTCGGACACTTCCTCGGCGTCCTTGCGTGCTTCGTCGCGCTCCTTGATTGCCTTGAGCACCTGCGAACGAGACACCACGCGCCCGTCCTGCTCTGCCTTCGCGATGACGGCTTCCACGACCTCGGGGTTATCGGCCATGGCTTGCAGGTCGTAGGCAGTCTTTGTGGACATGCCAGACTCTCTGATGGTCTCGGTCTTAGTTTTTTCACCTTCGGGTGAATTAACTTTCGGCCCACGCTTTGCTTGCTCGATGCTGCGCAGAATCTCGCCGATGCGCTCGTCTGCATAGACGCTCACCTTCGCGAACGTCTGCGCGGTCTCGGTCATCTCGGCCTTGGTCGCAGTCACATCCTCAAGTTCGCTCATCGATGCGATGGACTTGTGGACTGCCTGAGCCTGAGCGCGGGCGAACGCGGCATAGCTGCGAATCTGGGCGATATCGTCACCGCCGATAATGCCGTCGTTGTCCTTTGCCATCTCGAACGACTGGTAGTGTTCTGCGTTGAGTGCCGTGCTGTTTGGAGACACTTGCGGTACAATGTTCTGGTCTTGCATGTTCCCTCCTTTCGGGAATGCCTTGCCCTCATCAGTGCACACTGGTGGGGGCGCTTTCTTACTGATTGGATATCGGCTCGCTTGCAAACAGGTAATCGACGCTGAGGTTCGGAAACAGCTCTTCCTTGATGCGGAAGCACTCACCGACTGGCATTGCATTCCTACCGTTCATCCATCGGCTCACCGTTTCGGTTGGCTTGTTGATGCGCTCTGCCATATCGTCTTGTGTGATGCCGTGACGTGCGAGTTCTGCGCTGAGATTCGGAAACTTCTTGACTGCCATTGCTCTCACCTCCGTTCATAATTGCGATGCGCCGCAAGTCGTGAATCCTAGAATAGCGATACGTCGCAACTTGTCAACCATAAACCGCAAATTTATTGCGATATATCGTAAATATGTTGACACGGTACAATGACAAACCGAACATTTACGTATGGAGAGAGGGGGGCAACATGAGTGCCAACATGGACAATCGCATCGGTGATTTGATGCGAGAGCGTGGTCTGAAGCCGTTTCCATTCTCTAAGGAGATAGGCGTGAAATCGTCCACCATGACGAGCATCTACAAGGGCAAGGTGAACTTCGAGAACATCCGCATCGATACGTTCATCAGAATCGCCCACGGGCTCGGCATGACCGCAGACGAGCTTTTCTACGGAGAACGCTCCGATCAATTGCAAATCGACTCCGCCGAACAGCACGTAATCGACTGCTACCGCTCAACCGACGCCCGAGGAAAGGCCGCTATCACGCGCACCGCCGAGGGCGAAGCGGGGGTGGAGGGGCAGTCTGAGGGTAATCGAAGGGCGATGTAGCCGTTAGACAAAAAACTCCCGCCCATCGCTGCCACGACGAGCGGGAATGACAGGAGAAACCAGCCCGTAGTCGATAGGAGGTTCTCATGACCAAGGATACCAGAAGAAAGCTCGGCCACATCGAGCGCAGGCCGAATGGTCGCTACCTCGCGCGGATACAGTACGGTGTGAAAGCCGACGGTTCGCCGCGTATCGTGTCGAAGACGCACGACACAAAGCAACAGGCCGAGGCGTGGCTGCTCGCGCAGTCGGTGAAGTTTAGCGAACGTCCCGATATGGGAGCCGGTATCACGCTCCGTATGCTGTGGGACGTGTACCAAAAGGGCAAGGAACTCTCTAACAAATCATGGGCGACGTATCGCTGGTATGCCGAGACGGTGTGGATCGAGCGCATGGGCGACACCGACATATCCACGATCACGCCGAGTACCGTGCAGGCGGTCATCTCGTCGCTCTCACATGGCAACGCCAAACATGCGAAGGTCGTGCTGTCCTCCATGCTCACGTTCGCTGTGGGCGCAGGTATGCTCAAGAGCAACCCGATACGCGGCCACGAGTTCTCGTACCCGAGCGCCGAGGTTGACACCGATCCGTTCGACGATGACCCGTTCGCCGCCATCGAGCACACACGCGACGTGTGGGGTGTCGAGACCGTCGTGCGGTGCTTCACGATGATTCGCGGCCTGCCGTTGGAGCCCGCATGGCTGTGCTGCGTTGGCGCAGGGCTTCGCGTGGAGGAAGCGTTGGCGCTCCGCAGGATGGACGTGCGTAGATTGGCCGTGAGAGGCCATGAGATAACCCAATTAGCCGTCCACGCCGCGAGAACGTCTATCGATGAGCGAAAGGCCACAAAAACCGCTCAGAGCGTCCGTGTGGTCGCCGTGATGGAACCGTTCGGCGCGCGCCTGTGGGAGCTGTGCCAGAAAATCGTGAAGCGCAACGAGCTGATCTGTCCCGTGAGCGCATCGAACCAGAACAAGCGTTGGCGTGGGTACTTCGAGCCACCGTCCACGTCGAAGCACGCTCCGCGCAAGGAGGGCTTCAACAATCGCGGAAAGCTGTACGGTCTCCCCTACCTGCCGCTGTCGAAGATGAGGAACACCCACGTCACGATCATGGCCGAAGCTGGCGTGTCGGACTCCATCAACGCGCTCATCCACGGCCACACGGAGATGGTCGAGCGGCGGCACTACCTGAGCCCAGACGCCACCGAAGCGACAATCGCCGCATCGAATCGGCTTAGACTGGTCGTATAACGCCCACAATTCAGCCACAACCACGAATCCCCGCGTCTCCGTCTCAGGCGCGGGTTTTTCGTTAACGTGCACGATTTCAGGATACTAAAGTAACTGCTATACACTGAGTGCGGAAAATGTTTAATAAAAAACAGGCCAGACAAGCGCCTGACCTGCGAATCTTCTGGTGCCCCCAGGGGGATTCGAACCCTCGACCTTTCGCTCCGGAGTTCGACTTTTTGATGTTATATTATGTCGTTTACCTGCGGTTATATGTACACGTTACGCTGATAAAGTACCCAGAATTACCCAGAAATACCCACCGCTATACACTGCTAAAACATACGATGTTTAACAAAAAAAAGACCCCGCCAGCCACGTAGGCCAGCGGGGTCGCTAGTTGTCTACCGTTGTCTACACTTGTCTACTCGTACTCGCATCGCTTCGCAAGCACGTCGTATCGGCACGACGGACACCACCACACCCACGCGCGGTATTCGTAGTCGCGCCGCATGCGGTATTCGAGGATCATGGTGTCGCCGCATCGAGGGCAGAATCGGCGATGGGGCGTGGTCGCCAGCATCACGCCATCACGGGGAACATGTCGGGGCCGCACTTGCGCTGCACCGCGTTGACGAACCGCGTCGCCCACGGAGCGGCGGGGCTCCCCAGCTTGAACGACGGCATCTCTCGCCCGCCGTGCGTCTCGCGGTAGACCATGCGGATGGCCTCCGCCTCGTCGGGATGGTGGAGCGGATGAAGCTCTACGCCGTCGTAGTACATGAGGTAGCTTTCCTCGTTGGGCTGGAAGATGCATTCCATGATTTCCTCGCTTTCGTCAGTGATCGGTGAAGGTGATGGTGAAGCGCCGCCGCGCTCTGGGCCAGCGTATCGGAACGCCACGTCCCAGTTCGCGCTCGGGTCGAACGGTGAATAGGTGGACTCCCACCCGGTCTGGTCGCCAGTCTCGCCGTCGATGCTGCCAGTCTCGGCGATGCGGAAGCCGCCCTGGTACAGCTCGCCCTCCCAGCCGCCGAGCACGACCTCGGTGTGTCCGCTGTAACGGAGCAGGATGTCGCCCACGCCAGCATCATACGGGCTGATCTCTACGAACCCAGCGCCAGTCAGAATCTCGGGCTCGTTGCCCGTCCACATGTAGGAATCCCAGTAGCCGAACGGTATCAGCCCGACTGCGGCCACGCACGAGCGGACGGCCTCCGAACAGTCGTAGTCGCCGCCGTGGGCGTACACCACGCTGCCGTCGCTGAGCACCAGCGTCTCGGTCGTGCCGTCGCCCTCGCGGTGGTACTGGCTGTATCCGTGCGCCTCGTGGGTGATGAGATGCCACATGACCTCCGCGATGGCGTCGCTATACGTCAGCATCTTCGCCCTCCGTCCCGTCGTGCGGCTCGTCGTAGCCCAGCGCACGCTCGGAATCACCCAGACCCTTCGTGGTCGGATCGGTCACGATGCCCAAGAACGAGAGCACCGAGAGCGCGACCATGCCCAGAAGGTACGGGTTCGCGATGGCCGTCCGCGCCACGCCGCCCACGCTCTCCCACGTGGTCAGGTCGGCGGCGGTCAGCCCGAGGTACGCGAGTATGGGCGCACCGATTGCACCGACCAGCCCTATCCAGAACGTCGGGTTCTTCGCGCGTACTCGCCAGTTGATTTTCATAGTCATCCCTCCTTCTTCGGCGGTTCCATCGGCAACTCGCGGATACGCTCCGCTATTGCGTCGATGACGCCATTTCCGTTGTCGTTTTTATAATTTTTGTAGAGAACCGAGTACACTTCCCGCTCCTCTACGGTGTAATAACCCTTCTCCATGCACTTCTCGTAGTTGTCGAGCAACATAGTCCGTGCTATCGCGAGGACGATGCTCCGCTCCGCCTCGCGCTGCTCAATCTTCTTGCGTTCGCTCTCCGCACGCTCGATGCGGGCCTCCTCGCGTCTCTCGTCGAAGCGGTCAAGTCGCTTGCTTATCGCGCGCTTCACCAGAAACACCACGACGGGCACCGCCAGCAGCTCCACGATGCCCGTGATGAGGACGGTCTTGAGCATTGGGTCCATCACGCGGCCTCCTTGTGCTTGCCCGTAATCTCGCCCAGCCACTGCTCGATGGTCAGCGCCTCGCTTAGCATGCCATCCGCGACGTGGCGCTGCCGCTGCTGCTCCGAGATGACCATGCGCACCTGCGGGTCGATGCTGTCCCACTTCTTTGTTGTTGTCATGGGTTTCCCTCGTTCCTCATTCGATTCGTAAGAAAGACGGCGGAGCCGCGTGACTCCGCCGTTGGTGGTTGGTGGTGCTTGTCGTTAGTTGCCAGAACCTCCGCCGCCATAGTAGTGTATGCTTACGTCAGCATCAGGCATGTGCCACGCCACTAGATTGTAGGAGTAATTAGACGCACTATCTATCTGAAGCGGGGTGTCATAACCAAACTCGCACTCATCGTTGACGCATACTCGTGTATCGAACAAGCCGTAGCATCTTTGCAGCAGAACCTGACCAGCTTCGAACGTTATATGTGACGGATTGCTAATCCAGTTACCCGTTAGCTGGTCATACACTTCGATTGTATGTCCGTTTGAGAAAATCGTGGAATCAATTGTCAGCGTATGCGTGGCCGACGAAGAACCCCCCGCACTTGGCGGCTGTTGGTTGATTATCATGGTATCGCCCCTCTAATCCAGAACGAGCACGTTCGCCGTCAACGCCGCCGTCGGTGCCGTCGTGCAGGTAAACGTGAGCGAACCCGCCGCCTGCGCCGTGCACAGCACGCCCGCCGCCGCCCATGCCGCAGCCGACGCGGGCGCGGGTGCCACGATGACGGTGTTCGTCGCGGTGACGCCCGTTGCCGTGGCCGATTGCGAGCCGCCCGACCATCCCGCGACGGTCAGCGAGCAGGTGGCCGTCGAATGTTGGTCTTGCTTGTCGGTCAGGTTGTGCGTCACGGCAGAAGCGCCCGTGCCGCTGGTGGCGCTGACCTCTCCCGTTGCCGCGACGGATGCGGGTGCGAGCGCCTGTCCGTCCACGACGTTCGTCACCGCCCCCGCCGCCGTGGTCGCGCCCGTGCCGCCCTGCGAGACGGGTACGGCACCGTCCACCATCGTGGCGAACTTGCCCTTCAGGTCAATCACGAGCCGCGTGATGCCTGATGCGTCCAAATGTGCCATGCGTTACCTCCTTACGCGAACGCAGCGTTCACGGCTGCGTCAATCTGTGCGTTGGTCAGCGTGTCGGCTGCCTTCTCATACGTGGCCTTTATCGCGTTGCCGTCAGCGTCAGCCGTTGCCCTGTTGACGGGAGTGTTGCCGAGCAGCGTCACAACGTCGCTTGCGGTCGCTGCCGTGGCCGTGCCGCTGCCGCCGCCCTTCACGATGCCCGTGACGTTCGCGAACGCGTCGAAAGCCGTCTTGGTCACGTAGGTCGATGCGATGGCGTTGCCGTCCGCGTCCCCCGTGGCTCGGTTGACGGGCGTGTCATCCAGCAGTGTTACCACGTCGCTGGCAGTGGCCGCGCTCATGGCGTTCGTTCCGTTGCCCTTGACGATGCCCGTGATGGTAGCCACTCCCGTGCCGCCGTGGTTCACGCCTAGCGTGCCAGTGATGCCTGGTCGCGGCGACGCCTTGAGCACGTCATCGGCGGTCGTGGCTCCGAGGTTCACCAGCATGGACGGCGATGCGGAAAGCCCCGTGCCGCCGCGTGCGATGGGCAGCGTTCCCGTGCCAATCTTCGACGCGTCGAGCGACGGGATGCGTGCCGCGTCCAGCGTGCCGCTCGTGATGTCGGACGCGCTGTGCTCGTGCGTCTCGTCCGCCTTGTCATCCAACTCGTCCTTGGTGGCGTAGGTGGCCGTGATTTCGTTGCCGTCCTTGTCCCCAGTCGCTCGGTTGACTGGCGTGGTCGCGAGAAGCGATACCACGTTCGCGGCGGTCGCTGCGGAGACGGCGCTGCCGTTGCTCTTGAGCAGCCCGTTCACGCTCTTGATGGCCTGAACGTCCGTGGCCGTCGCGTAGGTGGACGATATCGTGTTGCCGTCCGCGTCGGCGTTGGCCCGCATGACAGGCTCGTTGCCGATGACGCCAACCACGTCCGCTGCGGTCGCGGCGCTCGCCGTGCTGGTCGAGCCGCTCGTGGTCATCTTCACGATGCCGTCGATGCCCGAGAACGAACCCGCTTCGGCCTTGGTCGCGTAGGTCGCGGCGATGTCGTTGCCGCTCGCATCAGCGGTGGCTCGCTGAACCGCCGTGGTGCCGATTGCGCCTACGATGTCCGCAGCCGTGGCCGCAGCAGCCGCGCCGTCCGTGGCCTTGACGATGCCCGTGATGCCGTCGAGCGAACCTGCCTCGCCTTTCGTGGCATACGTGGCGATGATGTCGTTGCCGTTGGCGTCTGCCACCGCGCGGTTCACTGGCGTCACGCCCAGCGTGGTCACGATGTCGGATGCCGTGGCAGCGGATGCGTCACCAGCGCCGTTCTCCTTGACGATGCCGTTGGTGCGGGCGATGCGGTTCAGCCGTGCCTTGTCCGTGGCCGTCATGTACCCGTGCTGAATCTCGGTCGCGGTCGGTATCTCGTGCCAGAGGTAGTCGAACAGGTATCCCACGGTTGTCCAGCGGTTCATGTGCGCTTGGTCATCGATGTAGCCGAGCTTCGTGTTGCGGTCGATGTACGGCTCCATCTCGGCGTGGTGCAGGTGCACCCACACATACGGCTGCGTGTCGGCTGCCACATTGCGCGTCCACACCTTGCCGTCGCTGTCCGTGATGTTCGACGCACCGACGCTCACCACGTACAGGCTGTTGAAGTTGTCGCCGTCGCGCATGTAGATGCGGTCACCGACGTGCGGGGTCTCTTCCTTCAGGTACCGAATCAGGCCGTAGCTGTCAATCCAACCGTAGAAACTGACCTGTTGGCATTCGTACCACTCGCCGCGTCGGTAGCCATTGGTGTTGTGCGGCCCGACGTACTGCCAGATTTCGCCCAGATTCGCTGAGTTCGCTTCCTCAAGCTCCTCGGTGCGGTGCGCGAACATGTCTAGGTCAACCTCGCGAGGGCCGAGAATCGCGTGGTTCAGGTCGCGGTCGAAGTAGTGCAGCACGTACCCGTCCTCGTCGGTGCCAACGAGGTAGTATGTGTTCTCCTCGGGCGGGCTGGGAAGGTACCGCACGATTCGCGTACTGATGCCGCCGCCCAGCACGTCGAAAATCTCCGACTTCGTGAAGTATCTGCCGAACTTGCCATCTAGGTTGTCGAGACGCCCCATGGTGTAGCGTGCGCCCAGTGAGGCATAGTCGGTGCTGCCCGACATGTCGATGTTGTCGTAGATTGTGACGCCATTTTTGATGAGTTTCGCCATTTCGCCACCTCCTTACTTGTTGTTGAGACGGAACACTTCGACCGTCATGTAGTTGAGCGTGCCAGTGTTCGATTCGATGTACACCCACGGCGCGACGTACTCGTTCTTCGCGCAATACTTGAGGTACGTCGCTTCGGCCTTGTGCCGATTGAACGTGTAGCTCCACATGCCGCCCATCTGGTCGTCGGCCATCGAGGACGTGTTGCCGCCGCCCAGATACCATGCGCGGGTCGCTCCAGCAGTGTCGGCCAGACGCCCGATGAAGCGGAACCAATAGGTGCCCGCCTCGAGCACCCTGATGGCGTTGTTCACCAGTGAGACGAGGTTCGTGCGGTACACGTCCGATGACGTCAGCACGACGCGCGAAGAGGTGTTGGAGCCGATGGACTGCGTGCTGTTGCGCGTGAAGTCGCCGCAGAAGACCATGGCCTGCTCGCCGTTGCGGACGGCGTTGTACAGTGCGTTCGCGCCGTTGCGCGTGAAAAGCTGGTTGTTCGCGGTGCTGGTGTAGGTGCCGCTGAATCCCATCAGGTTCGCCGCGCCGCCAGTGCCGGTGGCATAGACGCGGTCGGCGGTGGTTGTCTTCGCCACGGCGAAGTTGAAGACGCTCTTGGCGGTCGGAATCTGGTCGTTGGTCGAGCTTGAGGATATCGAGGTCACGCGGTCTAGGTTCTGCGCCGTACCCGTCGAGCTGGTGCCATAGACAACGTTCGCGCCCGTGGTCTTGGGCACGGAGTAGTCGTATACCGCCTTCGCCGTCGGGACGGTCGCGCTGGTAGCGGACACATCAATGGAAAGCTTCACCAGATAGTTCATCGCCGCGCCGCCAGACGCCGTTCCGTAGACATACGGCCCCAGCGTGGACTTCTTCACCGCGTAGTCAACCACGGCCTTCTCGGTGGTGAGCTTGGTGTCGAGCGGTGCGCTTGAGTCGATGGACGTGGCGAGCGCCGTGCTCTTGAGGTTGTCGGTCGCGATGTCGATGATGGTGTTATCGTCGGCGCTGATGATTTTGTTCGTGAGCTGCACCGACGCATCCTTGAGCGCGTCCGCGAGCTGAGCGGCTGTGATGTCGGCATCCAGCTTGAGTCCTGCAATCTTGCGCGTGTCGCGCACCAGCCCGTCCATGTCGATTTCCGTGGTGCCCGCATTGTGCATCTCGCCCACGCTATCGACAATCCAGATGTCGAACGTCCCCTCGGTGTCGGTTTCGACGTAATACTGGGTGTTGCGCGTCGGATGTTCGGGCAGCTCCTCCACGAAAAGCAGGTTGAGCTTGCCCGCGAGCGCGTCGTTCAATGCATCCAACTGGTTGTTAATGTACTGGTTGGAGGACGTGTGGACGCTACTGTAGCGCATCTCTTCGTCATCGTTGATTTCGGACAGCACGATGGGCGATGACGGCGTTCCCGCAGGAAGCACGATTTCGATGCCCTCGGTCTTGCCGCTCTCGGTGGTGACGAAATCGTCCACGCTCACCAGTCCGAGAGATTCGTGCGTCTGGTCTCCGCTGACGATTTCGTTGCCGTCTATCTCGGGCTTGTCCTCTAGGTCATCGTAGTTCGTGATGATGTCCTCTGGCAGCGCCACGATTGTGTAGGTGCCGTCGAGCATGATGCCGACCTGACGGCGGGCCACGCTGTCACCGTCAGTCCAGTGGTAGACGTAGATGGCGTCGCTGGTGGGTGGCGTGTTGTTCGGATCGTCCGCGATGCCGATGACCTCGAAGCCGCCCGTCTCGATGTCCTGCCAGCCGCCGTCGATATAGATGGTGTATCGGGTGTACGGCTCTCCGCGCTTGGTGGTGTGGAAGACGTACAAGGTGTTCTCCACGGGACTCGCGGGCAGAGCGTTGACCTCGCGCACATCCAGCGTACCCAGCTTCTTCGCTGTCAGAGCGCCCTCTACGTCCACGCCATTGTACGTCGGCTTGTCGGTCAGGTCGTCATAGTCGCCCGTGAACGCGACCTCTTCGAGCGCGTTCAGCCATCCAGCAATCTTCGAGCGAATAGCTGCCGTGGTCTCGTTGCCGCTGAGTGCCTGACGCGTGGCCGCTGGGGTGTACGTCGCGTACGTCTGCGACGCGTCGCCCGTCTTCTCCAAGTAGTCCGTAAGGTCGGAGTCGCCGCCCAAAAACCGCGTCACCGCGCCGTTCTTGTTGGTCAGCACCAGCCAGTCGTTGTCATCGGCGTCCGTCTCAATCGTGGCGTACTGGATGACGTTGATGTCGCGCGTGGCCCGCGTCTCGATGTCCGCGAGTTTTGCCCGCTCGGTCGTGCGCATGTAGAGATTGACGATGCCTTGCGTGATATCGTCGCTATCCAGCGTCACGGCACCCGTCTTCGCGTTGACCGACGACACCTGGCCGCCGTTCGTGAGCTGCTTCCATGACGTGCTCAGCGAAATCAGCCAGTCACCCGTGGCGAAGTCCATGCCCGCGAAGTTGCCAGCGGTCGTGGTGATATAGAACAGCTCGGCGTTTGCGGGATAGCCCTCGGGAATCTGCGACGAGTTCTCCAGCGTCATGGTGTCGCTGGTCACGTCGAGGATGCTCTTGGCGGCGGGCGTCAGCTCCACTACGCGGGTCGTGGCGTTGAACACACCGCCATACGTCAGACCAGCCATGATGCTGTCGGGAAGGTACTGCGGGAGAATCTTCCTGTTGTTGTCCAGCGGGGCCACGCCGTTCGTCGCGCCCTTGTCGTAGTCGGTGAGAATCGCGAGGTCGCGGCCTTTCTCGGCGATGGTCGCCTTGTGCGTCCCCGCCTTCACGGAATCCGCCAAATCGGCCTCGTTCACGACGCCATCCTTGTCGGGGTCGTAGTCGGCGGTCAGCATCCACTCGTCGGTGCCCTTCCACTCCAGCGAGTGGTCGGAGCCCGTGCGCTTCGCCAGCACCGCGCCAGCCGCGCCGCCTGCGGGCACCAGCTTGCCCTCGTGCTCGTTGAACTTCGCTGTGATCGCGCTGTTGCGCACGGGGCGCGGCGAGGTGTTGGACAGCGTTGGGTCAACGTTCATCCCCTGCTCAAGCTCGTCGAGCGCCTGCTGCACGCTCTTGCCCGTGGTCGAGGTGTTCACCTGAGATGCGGTGTAGTCCCCCGCGAGCGGTGTGACAAGCCCGCGACGCCCGTTGAACGTGATGACGCCCGAGGTTCCCCCGCCGCCTCCACCGCCGCCGTTCTCAAGAATCAGCAGCAGCAGCTTCTCGACGCGGTTCTGCGGCGTCCTGATGTCGTAGCTCGTGTCTCCCAGAATGCCGTACAGGATGCGCTCTGCGTTGCTCTGGGGTTCGTCGTTTGGCATTTCGTGACCTCCTGTCCCTTACTCTGTCGCGTCGTGGTGGTAGAAGCGGTTCTCGTAGACGGTGCCCTCGCCGTTAACCAGCATGACCGTGTGCGTCTCCACGGGTGACTTGACCGCCTCGGCCAGCACTTGGAAGTACTTGACCTCCGCGCTCGCCCTGTCGTCGTACGCCCAGTAGTTGCCGCCGATGCTGCCGTTCTGCATCTCAATTACGGTGAACTTGTCCATATGCCTTCCAATCTCCTACGAAACCAGATACGTTCCCGAGACGTATATGACTGTTCCCGCCGTCACCGCGCTCTTCACCTTTATCTCGCCGTTGTTGTACGCCGTGCAGCTGTGCTGCGGTTCTGTCGAGTTCATGAGCGCGATGGTGTAGATGGGCCGCTTGCCGCCTACGATGTTCGCAACCACGGCGTCCGCGTCCTTCGCGGAGTCGCACGTGATGACCAGAAACAGCTGCGCGACCTCGCCCCATCGCAGGTAGCGCGCACTATCGATGGTGCAGCCCTCGCCCGCCGTCGCGATGTCGCCGATGACGCTCTCCGCGCGCACGCCGCCCTGCCCAGAGCCACCGTACGCGACGGGCAGCATGCCCTCGATGCCAGGCTTCGGCGACGCCTGCAATACGTCCGCCGCGTCGTGGCTGCTCAGGTTCACGCGCATCGAGGGCGACGCCGCGAGTCCCGTGCCGCCCTGCGATACGGCAACGACCCCGTCAACGAGCGATGCGAACGCCGTCCGCAGCTTGCCCCACAGATACGTCAGCCGCGTTCCGTTGAGCACGTTGTTCGAGGTCAGCGAGCCGTCGTTCGCCACGGTGTCGATTTGCGCGGTGGTCAGCGGTGCCACGCTCAGGACCTCGCTGCTGATTGCGAGTCCGTCGCCCAGCTTCGCGCCGCCGCGCATGTTCGACGCCATGAGCGGAATCGTGCCGCCAGCAGCCGCGCGTGCCTCGTCAGCCGCCTCGTTCGCGTTGTCGATGGCCTCATCGATGGCGCTGTCCCATCCCTCGCTCGGAGTTGCGCCGTCAATAACCGATCGTAGAACATCGATTGAGAAGCGTCCTGTCGAATATATGACGCTCGATCCCTGCAACACGTCAAAATAGGCCACGTCGGTCGTGCCGGCAACGCTCGCCGCATGTTCCTCGTCCATGACGTACGTAATGAC